>Ga0172373_10007516_pt1 | contig 14113 bp, 12 predicted proteins | sample Lak10m_2_FD_114546 | JGI IMG/M metagenome (GOLD analysis project Ga0172373, IMG submission 114546) | Freshwater microbial communities from Kabuno Bay, South-Kivu, Congo - kab_092012_10m | ecosystem: Environmental > Aquatic > Freshwater > Lake | place: Democratic Republic of the Congo... | reverse complement strand
GATTCAGTCTCGCTCTCACTCGCAGCGGGCGAAGTGCTGGGCCTGGTCGGGGAGTCGGGCTCAGGCAAATCAACCCTTGGCAGGCTGGCACTTGGGCTGATCAAGCCCACAGCAGGATCCATCCATGTGGAGGGTCGGGATCTGCAAAGGCTCGATGGATCCGCCCTGCGTCAATTGCGCCAGCGCATGCAGATGGTCTTTCAGGATCCCTTTGCATCGCTCAACCCGCGACGCAAGGTCGGGGCGGCGATCGAAGAGGTGCTCGCGCTGCACGGCCTGGGGGAGCGCTCCAAACGCGGGCTGCGCGTCATCGAACTGCTTGAAGAGGTCGGGCTCGGGGCCGATGACGCAGGCCGGTTACCCCGCGAATTCTCGGGTGGCCAGCGCCAGCGTATCGCCATCGCGCGCGCACTGGCAGTTCGACCTGCACTGCTGGTTGCAGACGAGCCGGTCTCCGCACTCGATGTGTCCGTACAGGCCGGCATCCTGTCGCTGCTGCGCGACCTGCAGGCTCGTCTGGGCCTCGCGATGCTGTTCATCTCGCACGATCTCGACGTCGTTGAAGTGATGGCAGACCGCGTGATGGTGCTCTACCTGGGCCGTGTCATGGAAGTCGCACCGACCCGGCGCCTGTTTACTGCGCCACGTCATCCCTATACGGCGGGTCTGCTCGCAGCGGCGCCCCGCCCCGACCGCCACGGCGCGCCATCGATCGTATTGCGCGACGAGATCCCCAGCCCCGCCAATCCGCCAAGTGGCTGCGTGTTTCGAACGCGCTGTCCCTTTGCCCAGGAGCGTTGCGCAATCGAGGTCCCGCCCCTTGAAGATCTGGGCCATGGACACTGGCGCGCATGTCTGCGCAACGACCTCGATCTCGGCACAGATCCGGCATGAGACACGCGATACGCCAACGAGTGCTTGTGACCGGCGGACGCGGTTTTGTCGGAGCAGCTGTCGTCCGGCATCTGCTCGACCATGGTTTCGCCGTGCATGTATTCGGGCCCGAGAGTCCGGTTCCGCTGCCAGCCGGTGCAGGACAGACCATTGCCTCGATCGAAGACGATGCAGTGCTCGCAGGCTGCATGGACGCACTCAAGCCGCAATTCGTCGTGCACTGCGCAGCCTTCTCGTCGGGTCCGGTTGGTCTGACCCGTTCGGGCGAAGCCGATCCCAGGCAAATGCTGGCCGTGAATGTCATGGGGTTCAGAACGCTTCTCGAGGCCTGCGTGCGCAGCCGCGTCGCGCGGGTGATCTGGATGAGTTCGACCGTGGTGCTTGGGCGCGCAACCGACCTCGTACACCGGCTTGATGAATCGGCCCCAAGGCATCCCGTGGTCCAGTACGGAATGAGCAAGGTCCTCGCCGAGGACCTCGCACAGTTCTACCGCGATCGGGATGGTCTGGAAACGATAGCGCTTCGGATCCCGCTGATGCTGGGCCCCGGCCTGTGGTACCAGGGCGCAGCAAGCGCGATCCTCGAACTCGTGGGCCAGGCTGCGGGTCGCTCCGCGCCGAGCGAGGTGTGTCTTCCAGCAATGAATTTCGATGCGATGCACGTCGCCGACGCCGGGCCTCTCGTCAAGGCATTGCTCACCGGAGCTGGCCCGTTCGAGTCGGTCTATCATGTTTCCGGATTCACGACGTGTGCCCAGGAAATCGTCACGACGCTGGCTTCGCTCGCGCCAGAATTCCAGGCAATGATCACGCCAATCGAGCCCGCCATCGTTTATCCGCTGGTCAGCCAGGCACGGGTCGAGCGGGACACCGGCTGGCGACATCAGCACACCCTGAGAAGCACGCTCAACGACCTGCTGAACGACCTGAAAGAGGGATAGACCCATGAGCATCGATGCACGACTGGCCCAACTCGGAATCCAGCTCCCGGCGCCGAAAGCGCCCGCTTACGCCTACGTCCCGGTGGCCTGCCACGGCGACCTCGCCTGGGTGTCCGGCCAGCTCCCCTGGCGAGCGGATGGTTCACTGCCGCAGGGCAAGCTCGGGGCGGGCGTCAGCGTCGAAGAAGGCCGCGCGGCAGCCCGGCTGTGTGTGATCAACGCGCTATCGCTCCTGCGTGCCCAGTTCGGCTCGCTGGACCGCATTGTTCGAGTCGTGAAGCTGACTGGCTTCGTGGCGAGCGCGCAGGGCTTTGTCGATCAGCCCTCGGTCATGGACGGCGCGTCGTCGCTGCTTCTCGAAATTTTTGGTGAGGCGGGCCGGCACGCTCGCTCGGCTGTGGGCATGGCCGAGCTTCCGCGCTCGGTTCCTGTTGAGGTCGAATTCGTTTTCGCGTTCAAGAACTGAAAGACCAGAACAACCATCAGGAGGAGCAGACATGGCAACAGGCAACAGATGGACCGCGCGGCTCGCCACAATGCTGGTGGCCGGAACGCTGGCCGCCAGCGCGTTTGCGCAGACGGCAGGCGAAGCACTGCTTTATGGCAAAAGCGACCCGGGCGCCCGCTCGGGCGGCCGACTGACCATAGGCTCGCTGACCGAGCCACCTGCGATGGACCCCTACCACCAGGCGGCCGATGCGCGGATCCGGGTAACGGTGCTGTCCTATCAGGGGCTGTTTTACGAGAGCGCAAGCGGCGAGGCGATTCCGCTTCTCGCTGAAAGCTATACCGTGACACCCGATGGTCTCACCTACACCATCAAACTGCGCCAGGGCGTCAAGTTCCACACCGGTCAGACCATGTCTGCGGAAGACGTCAAGTACAGCTATGACTACCTGCGTGATCCCAAGAACGGCTCGCCCGGCGCAGGCGACTTCTCGACCATCCAGGCGATCGACGCTCCCGACGCGCAGACGGTCGTGTTCCGGTTATCGACCCGCAATGGCCTGCTGCCCATCACACTCACACATCGCTATGGCGGCGTCATCCCGAAAGACTATTTCGCGACGCCCGATGCCAGAGCTCGCCTCAACCAGCAGTCGGTTGGCACAGGTCCCTTCAAGCTCAAGCAGTTCCGGCAAAACTCGGTACTGGTCTTTGAGAAATTCCAGGACTACTGGCAGAAGGGCCTTCCACATCTCGAGGAAGTCACCTTTGCATTCATGCCTAATTCGGCGGCGATGGTGGTTGCAGCGCGTAGCGGCCGCGTTGATATGGGCATCTTCACCCGACCACAGGACGCCGAGCAGCTCAGCAGCATTGCCGGACTGAAGCTCGTTCGTACGCCCTCGATGAATCAGAAAAGCATAGACCTTGGTTCCGAGCACCCGATCCTGAAAGATGAACGGGTTCGTCAGGCGATCGCGCTTGCGGTCGACAAGGAAGCGGTGATGAAGGCCTCGATCTCGGGCTACGGCCAGGTGCTCGGCACCATGGTGGCCGGCATGCAGGAGCGCTGGGGTCTGCCGCTCGCCGAGGTCCCGAATCAGAAGGTGGATCTGGGTCGCGCGCGTCGACTGCTGGCCGAGGCCGGTCACCCCAATGGGTTCGAGATCGACCTCACCACCATCATCACCTACGACTGGATGGATGCTGCAGCGGTACTGATCGCAGAGCAGCTCAAGCAGATCGGGATCCGGGTCAACATCAAGAAGGTTGAGCTGGGCGTCTGGGCGCGCAACTTCCAGAGCAAGCAGATGGGTTTCACATTCAACGACTGGCCGTCCTCACCCGACCCCAGCCTGCTCTTCTACCGGCACTTCCGGGCGGCGCCCATGGGCGCTGACTTCCGCAACTGGAACAATGCGCAGGCCAGCGCTCTGCTCGACCGGGGCCGTGAGGAATCCGACTACGCCAAGCGCCGCGAGATCTACAACGAATTCCAGAAGATGCTCGCGAGCAGCGTACCGACCATCATGATGTTTTCGTCCGACCTGCTGACTGTCGAACGCGATCGGGTTCGCAATCACCAGCAGCATCCCACCGGCTGGTACTTCGGCCTGGTGAAAACCTGGGTTGCGAACTGACGCCTGCCCAAGCACAGCACTGATGCTGCGTTTCCTGCTGCCTCGGCTGGCGAGCGCTGCCCTCGCGGCGCTCGTCTCGAGCCTGGTCGTGTTCGTGCTGATGCGCTCGGTTCCTGGCGATATCGTTGGCCAGATGCTCGGGCAGACCAGCGACCCTACCGCCTCGGCCGCACTGCGCACATTCTTTGGCCTCGACCAGGCCATGCACACCCAGTTTCTCGACTGGCTGGCAAGGGTGCTGCAAGGCGACCTGGGGCGCAGCTGGTACCAGGGGCAACCGGTCACCCGCATGATCAGCGAGGCCTTCACGGTCACGCTGCAAATTGCCCTCCTCACCCTCTTGCTCGCTACGCTGATCGGCGTACCGCTAGGGGTGATCGCGGGCATTTACGAGGGCCGTCGACTTGACGCCGCCATTCAGGCCTTCAATCTGATTGGCCTGTCGGCCCCGGTCTTCTGGGTTGGCCTGATGCTCCTGGTCGGCACGTCTGCTCTCTTCAACTGGTCACCCCCGTTCGCGTGGCGCTCGCCGAGTGAAGATCTGGCCGACAACCTGGCAATCGTGCTGTTGCCAGTGCTCAGTCTTGCCGTTCTGCAGGCTGCCGCCTACAGTCACTTCGTTCGGGAATGCATGATTGGCGAGCTTCGCCGCGACCACGTTCGAGCGGCCTTTGCCAAGGGCCTTTCGCCCGCCCAGGTCTACTTCAAGCATGCGCTGCGCAACATCCTGATCCCGCTCGTCACCTTCATGGGCATGATCCTGATCCAGATCCTGGGCGGCACGGTGGTGATCGAGTCCCTTTTCTCGCTGCCAGGACTTGGCCGGCTGATCCTCTCTGGAATCCAGGGCCGCGACTACCCGGTGGTGCAGGGAGCGCTGCTCTTTGTCGTGCTGATCGCGATCAGCATCAATCTGGCGGTCGATGCGCTGTATGGCCTGATCGATCCGCGGCTGCGGCGATGACAGCGTCGCCCAGTCTCGTCCAACGCATTCTTGAGGCGCCCGCCAGCAGGGTGCTCAGCCTGCTGCTCTTCACCGCGTTTGCGCTCCTCATCATCGCGCCCGAATTCATTGCGAGCCAGTCGCCGCTTTCAGTGGACCCGGGCCGCGCTCTGCGGCCACCGTCGGCCCAGCACTGGTTTGGCACCGACGATGTGGGCCGTGATCTGTTCGCACGGGTCGTTCACGCAACGCGCATCACGCTGGGCCTGGTCGCGGGTGCGCTGCTGATCTCTGCTCTCGCGGGCGCCGCGCTTGGTCTGATCTCGGGCTTCGTCGGTGGCGTGATCGACCAGACCCTTGCACGACTCATCGATGTGATCCTCACTTTTCCGCCGATCATCGCGGGTGTGGTCATCACCGGCATTCTGGGACCGGGCGCTGATCACCTGGTGCTGGCACTGGCCATTGTCTACATGCCGATGTTTTTCAGGATCGCCCGCTCGGGTGCAATGGCCGAGGGAGCGCGAACATATGTCGAAGCCTCCCGCGCGCTCGGCTTCAGCGAGGCCTCGATCCTGCTGCGGCAGGTCACCCCCAATGTGCTTCCACTGGTGCTCATGCAATACGTGATCCTGTTCCCGCTTGCCCTGCAGATCGAGGCGGCGCTGGGATTCCTGGGTCTGGGCGTTGCGCCGCCCACGCCCGACTGGGGCGCGATTCTTGAGCAGGGCAAGAACTTCATCATGGTCGCGTGGTGGATTTCGCTGTGGCCAGGGCTTTTCCTGCTGGCCTCCTCATTCGCGGTGATGGTGATGGGCCGATCGCTGCGCGAACGGATCGATGCGGGCTGAACGCGGCCCCCCGGGAAGGCTAAAACAATGACCGTCAGACTCTCACTGTTCGAAGACCAGGTCGCTGGCACCACCCTCGAATGGAAGGCCGCGCCGCGGGCAATCTTTGTGCGCGCTGGCCAATTCACCCTTCAAACCGCCGAAGGGGTCAGCGAACTTTCTGCAACCGATTGCGCCCTCTTCACCGGCGCGATCCAAATCGATGGCGAGGGCGAGATCTGGACCTTTGAACTCGCCGCAGAGCCAGTCAGCGCGATGGACGCGGCTTCGCAGGCGCGCTGTGTCCTGGCTCACGAGCTTGATCTCGATCCGGCGCAGCCAATGGTGCTGCGCGCCGACCGTGTTGAATTCGGTCCTGGCATGGAGACACCCCGCCACGGCCACAAGGCCGCGGGCATCCGACGGCTGTATCAGGGGCGCCTGGTGGCTGAGATTGGTTCGGAGTTACGCCGGATCGACGCGGGCACCGCGTGGTTCGAGACCGGCCACGATCCGGTCATCGGGCGCAATATTGCGCCGGCCAGCGCCTTCGTCCGTGCACTGGTTCTGCCGCTCGAACTGCTGGCTCAGCCAACTTTCATCGCCTGGAACGAGGTTGAAGCGGCCAAACCGCGTGGCACCCGTCGCACCGAGTATTTCGACGCCGTAGTGAGGCTTAATCGCTGATTGGCAGCAGGCTCCTGCGTGCTGGAGAAATAAAGGATGCCCGCTCAGTACGTCAGGCAGTCAAGCGCAGAAGCCGTCTCGCGTTGCCCTCGTAGATTGCATCCCTGTCTTTCGCCGAAATATCCAGCGAATCAATTGCGCGGATAGTGCCGCCGATCAGGTGGTGGCCGCCACGCGAGTCAAACGGTGCATCGGTGGCAAACACGCAGTGGTCGGCCCCAAAAAAATCCAGCCCGCAGCGTGCGGCGGACGCCGATCCGTTGGTGGAGGTGTCGGCGTAGAGCATGCGGTAATAGTCGATCAAGGGACGCTTCAGTCCGGCCTTTTCTGCAGTGGGGTTGCGGTCAACCTTGCCGTCGAAAATTTGTTTGAAGCCCAGATTGATCTTCTCGGCGAAGAACGGAATCATGCCGCCCATGTGATGGGTGATGATCTTGAGGTTCGGAAGCTTGTCGAAAATGCCGGAATAAATCAGGCGTGTCATGCAGGCGCTGGTTTCATAGGGCCAGCCAAAGGTGAACCAGATTTCATCTTCGGAAGCGCTCTCGCTGGCGTAGTCTGCAAAGTTGGGGCCGCGCATGGGATGCACCCAAATTGGCAGATCGAACCGCGCCATCGTCTCAAATACCGGGTAGAACTCGGGCGAACTGAGTGGCTTGCCCAGCACATTGCTGAAGATCTGAATGCCGCGCGCATCGAGTTCCCTGATAGCCCGCTCGGCTTCCTTAACGGCCGCGTCAGGGTTGTTCATGGGCATTGAGGCAATAAATGCCGGAAAGCGGTCGGGGTGCGCCCGGCAGATTGCGGCAAGGCCATCGTTGGCCAGTTGGGCCATTTTCGGTGTGACATCGGGCGAGCCGAGCATCTCGATGGGGGGATTCGAGAGCGACAAAACCTGCTGATAGCCGTCATAGCCATCCATCAAACGCAGATGGGCATCGACATCCCAGAGTTCGGGCAGGTTGCTGAAGCTACTGAGAATAGGAATGTGCGGGGCAACCGACCGGATGCTCTCGAACACGTGTTTGGGCAGGATGTGATTAAAGACGTCGATCTTCAAGGCTGTCTCCGAGTGTTCTGTGCAGCACCCCGTGCCGCTGCGCGAGGCTAACACGCACGACTGATGACGAAAAGACGTATGCTGCTTCGAACAAAACGGTTGCAATCGCGGCCCATCAACAATGAGACGAAAGGGACAGTCCAATGCGAAGCGTTCAACCAAGCGCAGGCCTATCTGGGGTGCGCCGTCACGCACTGTTCGGGCTCGCGCTGTTGGGGATTGCGTGCTCGGCCATCGCACAGTCGCAACCCTCAGACTGGCCTGCAAGGTCAATCCGAATTGTGGTTCCATTTCCAGCCGGTGGCGGCTACGACTTCATGGCGCGAAACATCGCCCAGAAGCTTACCGAGTCACTGTCTCAACCGGTGGTCGTGGATAACCGCGCGGGGGCTAACGGCAACATTGGTTCCGATCTGGTTGCCAAGGCGCCTGCGGATGGATACACGCTTCTGCTTGGTGGCATTGGGCCGCAAGCCTTCAGCGTGGCGCTCTACCCGAAACTGCCGTTCGATCCGATCAAAGATTTCGCACCCATTTCGCTGGTGGCCTCGCAGCCTAATTTACTGGTCGCGCATCCAAGTTTGCCCGTCAGGAATCTGGCTGAGCTGATCGCCCTCGCGAAAGCTGAGCCGGGCAAGCTTTCGTTCGGCAGCACAGGTAATGGAGGGGGACAGCATTTCGGTCTGGAGCAGTTGAAGCAGGTCGCAGGAATTGATGTCATTCACGTGCCATACAAGGGCGCGGCACCGCTCCATACCGCGCTCCTCAGCGGCGAGGTCAAGGTCGGTTTCAACATCATCCAGTTACCCATGCAGCATGTCCGCCGCGGCGAACTGAAGGCGCTCGCCACCGCAAGCAAGACACGCTCGTCACTCGCGCCCGATGTTCCAACCATGGCAGAACAGGGACATCCGATCGACTTTGATACCTGGTACGCGGTGTATGCACCTGCCGGAACGCCGCCCGCTATCGTGTCTGCGCTCAATACTCAGGTCAATCGCGCACTTGGCGATTCGGGCCTTCGCGACAAAGCCGCTGCGCTCGGGCTTGATCTTCGCGGTACAAGCCCAGAGCAGCTTGCCTTGCACATGAGGCAGGAAATCAGCCGGTGGAGTGCGCTTGCCAAGAGCGCCAATATCAGGATTGATTGAGATCGCTGACGTCTCGGGGGCCTTGCCATGCTGCACACTGAACGCTACGAGGGTATCCGGATAGACTGGGACGTGCCTATCGTCATGAGCGACGGCATCACTCTTCGTTGTGACGTCTTCCGCCCCGATGACGACCGACAGTACCCGGTATTGCTGGGCGCCACGCCTTACGGAAAATGGCTGTCGTTCCAGGACGAAGTCTGGGGCGGCCAGTGGAAAATGCTGACTCGGCATGAGCCCTCAATCACCACACAGTCGACCAACCGTCTGCAGAATTACGAGTTCCCAGATCCTGAGCGATTTGTTCGCGATGGCTATGTTCTGGTGCGGGTCGATGTACGCGGAACCGGCCGCTCACCCGGACTGATGGATCTGCTCTCAACGCGTGAGACACAAGACTTTTATGAGGCGATCGTCTGGGCGGGAGAGCAGTCCTGGTCGAACGGACGGGTCGGGCTATCCGGAGTGTCATACCTCGCGATGAACCAGTGGCAGGTGGCGGCGCTGCGACCTCCCTACCTCCAGGCAATCTGCGTGTGGGAGGGCTGCTCAGACTTCTATCGCGAGTTCACCAGGCACGGCGGCGTGTTGTCGCTGTTCAGCGATCTCTGGTTCAACAAATACATCCAGCCCGTGCAACATGGGCTGGGGCGGCGCGGTTGGCCCAGTCATATTCTGGAGGGCCAGTGGGTGGCAGGCCCCGACACGGTCGACGACGAAACGCTGGCCGCCACCATGATCGACTGGCGGCGCAAGATTCGCGAGCATCCGCTTGCGGGCCACGACTTCTGGCGCTCGCGTCTGCCCGACTTCAGCCGGATTGATGCGCCGCTGCTTTCGGCTGCCAACTGGGGCGGACAAGGCCTCCATCTACGGGGCAACGTAGAGGGATTTATTCAGGCAGGCTCATCGAAGAAGTGGCTTGATTTTCACTGCTTTGAGCATTGGACCGAGTACTACACCAATCAAGGTATTGCGCTGCAAAAGCAGTTCTTTGGCCACTTCCTGAAAGACGAGGACAACGGTTGGGGGCATCGCCCCCGGGTTCAGATGCTGGTTAGACGGCCGGGCGTACCGTTCGATTCACGAGGCGATGAATCATGGCCGCTCAAAGACACGCGCTGGCTCAAGTTCCACCTCCATCCAGATGGGGCGCTTCGCGCGGAGCAGCCCGTACAACATGCCGAGGCCGTCAGCTATCAGGCCTTGGGTGACGGGCTTACGTTCATCACCGAGCCCTTGAGTGAAGACTGCCACGTCATAGGGCCTTCATCAGCGAGGCTGCGCATATCATCTTCAACCAGCGATGCCGATATCTTTCTGGTGCTTCGCCTGTTTACCCCAGACCTGAAGGAAGTAACCTACGCAGGATCAAACGATCCCCACACGCCCATGTCGCACGGGTGGCTGCGCGCGTCGATGCGCGAGCTCGATCAGGAGCGCAGTCTTCCGTATCGTCCCTATCACACCATGAACAGGCCCCAAGCCCTGACGCCAGGCGAGCCCTGCGAACTGGACATAGAAATCTTTCCAACCTGTTTCGTTGCCCCAGCGGGATACCGAATTGCGCTCAGCATTCGAGGAAAAGACTACGAGTACCCGGGAGATCTGTCAGCCATGACAGCGGCGATTGGTCAGCCGTTTACGGGAGTGGGTCCGTTCCGGCACACCTGCTCCGAGGACCGGCCGTCCGCGGTATTTGACAACCGCGTCACCCTGCATTTCGACCCAGCCGATCCGCCGACACTGTTGCTGCCGTCGGTGCCTGCCGGCTGAGAACCCTACCGAACCAGCACGGTGGCGATGGAGGGCACGAAGATGATGGCCAGCAGCAACGCCCCCATGATGATTGCAAACGGGCCCGCGCCTCGGAAGATTTCGCCGAGGGTGATTCGATCGTCGGCAAGCGTGCTTTTGATGACGAATGCAGACAGCCCGAACGGCGGGGTGAGGAGCCCGATTTCCACTGCAACAACGGTAACGATTCCAAACCAGATCAGATCAACACTGTGCGGTGCGAGCAGCGGCAGGAACATTGGCACCATGATCAGCATGATCGATACCCCGTCGAGAATCGTACCCAGTAGCACGATCAGAACCGAGTAGATCAGCAGCAGGCCAACAAACCCGAGTTTGGCCGCCACCACCACTTCGTTGAGTGCATTGGGCAATCCGGACAGGGCAATGAGCCGGGTATAGATGTTGGCGGCAATAATCACGAACAAGATCGCGACAGTGACCTGGCCTGTCTCAACCAGTACCTTCCAGAGCCCGCTCCAGGTGAGCTTTCGCCTCAGGGCCGCAAGAATGAACGCACCCAAAGCGCCGATTGCACCCGACTCAGTGGCTGTAAACCAGCCCGCATAGATCCCGCCAATAACCACCCCGGCGAGCACGATAAGCGGGGCGAGGAGGCGCATGATCTGACCCGCCGCCATGCCAGGTCCCAACTGCATATCGGCTGGCGACTGGAATATCGCCTCCGGTTTGAAGCTTGCCATCAGCACGATGTAAATGCAGAAGAGCAGCGCCAGCAGCAAGCCTGGAACGATGCCCGCAATAAACAGATCGCCAATTGACTGCTGGGCCAGCAAACCATAAATGATGAGCAGGAGGCTGGGCGGGATCAGCATGCCCAGTACCGAGCTGCCCGCCACGACGCCCACCGCAAATCGCGGGCGGTAGCCGAGATTGATCATTTCAGGAACAGCCACCTTGGTGAATACGGCTGCCGAGGCGATGGATACGCCTGTGACCGCGGCAAACACCGCGTTCGCCGCCACCGTGGCAACACCCAAGCCGCCGCGCAGACGACCCAGCAACGCATTGGCGGCAAGAAACGCATCGCGCCCCAGGTCGGCAACACTGACCAGCAGGCCCATCAGTACAAAAAGCGGTATGACGCCGAAATCGTATGAAGACACGGCGTCCGACGCTGCCATACCAAGCAGTGCAGAGGCTTGCGCGAAGCTGCCCTTGATCACCCAGACACCAATGAGCGACACGAGACAGAACGCAACGGGCACGTGCAAACCGCTGTAGATCAGCACCAGTATCGACAGTATCGAAAGCGCGGCAACTTCGATACCAGTCATGGCCTGGCCACCCGCGCGAAATCGCGCAATGCAAAGAGCAGGTACTGAATGGCTGCGCCAGCGCAGCCGATCAGCATGAACAGACGAACTGGCCACACCGGGTAGGTGATGTAGCCCTCGACCCCAACATAATCACCGTTCTGCCACGCCGCCATGAACAGAGGCAGGCATGCGTTGTAGAGCGCAATAAACAGCGCCATACCCAGAAGGCCATAGAGGCCCTGGAGAAGGGCCGAGGCCCTGGGCATATGCCTGTCGAGCACCTGCAGCAGCGTGTCGACCTGGGTAATTCGGCCAGAGCGCAATGCCTGACCGATCTGCAAAAACACAATGCCCACAATCGACAAGCTGACCAGCTCGGGCACACCGGCAAGCGGACGCGTGAACACCGTTCGGCCAATCACGTCGGTCACTATCACGATCATCAGAATAAAAATCCAGACCGTGCCAATCGAATTGAGCAGCAGCAGTGCGCGGCGAAAAATGTCTTCGAGTCGGTTCATGAACGAGTCCGGATCAGGACAGAACCCCGATCCGGCGTCACTCCCGGTGCGCGAGACCCATCAGTTCTTGTCCCACTCGCGAGCGAGTGGGACATTGTGGTCACGCAACTTCTTCATGTAGGCGTTGAGCACAGCGGGTGCTGGCAGGCCGCGCTTGGCGTTCGTGTCCGCCCAGTTCTTGGCGATATTGGGCATGGTGGTGGCCCACTTGGTCCGTTCCTCTGGGGAAAGCTTTGAGAACTTCGTGCCCTCCTCAGCCATCTTTTTCTCGAAGGTGGCGGCCAAACCCAGCAGGGTACCGGCAATTCGATCGTTGTATTCGCGCCCGACGTCCTTCAGTACTTTCTGCACGTCAGGCGGTAGCCGATCATGGAACGCCTTGTTGACGGTGAGCGCGCCGATCATCATGGAACCCAGATCAACCCGTGTTGCGTAGGGAGCCACGGTGTGCAGCTTCGGGGGATACATGCCAGTGGTGAACGCAATCAAACCGTCGTACACACCGGTTTTGATGTTGTTGAAGTGTGTTGCGAAGTCACCCTGAACCGGAACCGCGCCGATTCCGTTGGCCCAAAGGGAAAGCGACCCTGCCGCGCCCAGCTTGCGCCCCTTCAGATCGGCAATGCCGTTCACAGGAAAGTTGGTGAGAAGGTAGTCGGTATCGGTGGAGACCGCTGCGAGAAAGATCTGGTTATGCCGTGTCCACTGGCTGGCGAGTTCCGGCATTTCCTGGTTCATTTCGTACATGATCTTGTTCAGCACGCGAGGATCATCGCTGCCAAATGGCGCCATGAAGCAGACCGCGAGCAGAGGCAGCTTGGCGGGCTCGAAGATCGTGTAAACGTAGCCCATCTCGGCAACGCCACTCCCGACTGCGTCGAGTTCACCGCCCACCTTTGCCAGCGTCCCGCCGAACGCCTTGTTCCAGACAATGCTGTGCTTGCCGCCCGCCTCTTTGAGCCGCTTGTCTACCTCGGGCATGTAGAAGTTCTCGATCATGCCAACCCAAGGGAGCTGGGGGCCGTGCGCTGCACTGAAAGTGACCTTGAAGGTCTCGGCCTGGGCACCAGGAGCGAATGCGCTGAACAGCGCGACTGCGCCCGCCGCGAGCGCGGACTTGAAGCGGAATGCCATCGGTGTGTCTCCGGTATGGTTGATTGCTCGTGCCCTGGTGGCGCCTATGGCCTCAGGACCCACGGCTTGAGCCGCGACTAGAGGGATACATAGCACGTTTTAATTCAGCGGGCCACGAAGCGGCGCGCGGATTGGAAGACAAGCTCCCCAGTGCAACGACGGAAGGGAGCATCAGGCGGCGTTGCCGGAGCGTGCAGAGTCTTTAAGTATCACACCGGCGGTTTAACCTGATCGAACGCAGTCGCCCAACGGCAGACTGCCCATCACTCTGAAGCCAGTGACACCGAATACCCATGCTGGGTAAGCAGCGCACAGCGCCGCGCCTCCGCCAGGTCGGCCTCCACCATTTCCGCGCACATTTGCTGAACAGTGATTTCAGGCACCCAGCCCAGCCTTTCTTTCGCCTTGGTCGGGTCGCCCAGCAGCGTTTCCACCTCGGTGGGCCGGAAATATCGCGGATCCACCCGCACCACCACCTGGCCCGGCTTGAGCGCTGGGGCCTTGTCGCCCTCCACCGCTTCCACCACCGCCACCTCATTCACCCCTTCGCCCTCGAAGCGCAGCCGCACACCCAGCTCGCGCGCGCTCCAGTCAATGAACTGGCGCACGCTGTGCTGCACGCCGGTGGCAATGACAAAGTCTTCCGGGGTTTGCTGCTGCAGCATGAGCCACTGCATGCGCACATAGTCGCGCGCATGGCCCCAGTCGCGAAGCGCATTCATATTGCCCATGTAAAGGCAGGGCTCCAGCCCCTGGGCAATATTGGCCAGCCCCCGGGTGATTTTTCT
>Ga0172373_10007514_pt1 | contig 14115 bp, 12 predicted proteins | sample Lak10m_2_FD_114546 | JGI IMG/M metagenome (GOLD analysis project Ga0172373, IMG submission 114546) | Freshwater microbial communities from Kabuno Bay, South-Kivu, Congo - kab_092012_10m | ecosystem: Environmental > Aquatic > Freshwater > Lake | place: Democratic Republic of the Congo... | reverse complement strand
TTTCGCCATTTTTCACCTTTTTTCAGTTACGTAGCACCGGCTATGCGCCTTCAAAAACGCAAAAACTGACAAAAAATCAGCCTGTTTTTGCCAACGGCAGAGAATCCTGAACAAGCTCTAAGTAATTTCATTTGCTTCCATGAGATTTATTAGTTTTCTGTGTAAAATCTGCGCAAAACATCTGCGTGACATCTGCGCGAAAAACCATTTACCCGGCCCACCCGTCTCCTGTTTTCGACACTGGGACACCCAAAATAAACATGTTTTCTGACGCAAATAACTGATATACAATATCTTACATTTTTTATAAAAAATGTGTCGAAAACAGGCGGTGAAAAATGAGCCGTTTTTGACTCGGCGAGAGATTCCTGAACAAGCTCTTACTTCCAGCTTACCTCGTCGGTAAAAAGCCAGCAATTCTGGCCCTTGCCGGGGTGCCACTCCGGACAAACACCGGTGTTTTCTGCGCGTATGCGTATGTAGCGCGCGGGACGTTCGCTGAAAGATATATTCAGCCTTTCAATTCGCGCCGGACGGTTTTCGGTCGGAGGTACGGGGACAAGCTCTCCGGCTTTCTCAAACCGGACACCGTCTTCGGAGGTCAGTACAGTTACTTTGCGCGGGGGGAATATCCATACACCCGTATTTTCCAGAAATCCGGCCTGTACTTCGCTGACAATGGTTGTTTCCTTCAGTTCGAAGGTTGTTTCGAGGTCATTCCCTGAAAATCCCTGCCAGCGGCCATCGCTGAATTGCTCGCCGCCGGTGAGTCCGTCGCGCAGTCCGAAAGGTCCGCCGCCGCGGTATTTCGGGTGATATGCTGTCGTGTAAACGGGTTTTTTCTGGTCTGTCACCACAAAATCGGCGGCTACCACACGGCTTTTTCGTCCGTTTACGGTGGCAACGGCCGTCACCCGTCCGCTCTTGTAAGGTTTCAGGAGGGCAACACGCTGAAAGGCATTGCCGCCGTAACCAACAGTGACGATCGCATCGGGCGAGCCCTTGATGCGCACCGAATCGCCTGCGTTGATCATGCCACCCGGAGGATCAATCACCGGAGAAGGGGTAAAATTTCCGGTGTTTATCGCGTACAACACTGCAGGATCAATCTTGCTGACTTTCCGGTCGTAGGTCATCAGTCCGTTGGCTTCTGTTTCCACATCAGTAATCTGGGTATAAATGGAAGCGCTCAGTCCCTTTTCGCGGAAAGGCCCCCACACCTCGGCATAGTATTTTTCATAATCGTTCAGCAGGGTGAACGGGTTGGAGTAAGAACTGTAGCCCCAGTTGCTGTTCTCCCACATGTGTCCTTCCGTCTTGAGGCCCAGTCCGCCGAATTCACCGAGCACAATGGCCCTGTTCTCTTCTGCGGGCGGACAGGAGGGAGCCGGGTAACTGTGCCAGTCGAGCACATCACCGGTGCGGCGGTCCGACCATCCGCTGGCATTATTCACCAGTCTGGACGGGTCCAGCGACTTGACATAGCTGACAATACGGGGCGTTTCATACTGACCCCAGCCCTCGTTGAAGGGCACCCACATAATAATGGAAGGGTGATTGATATGTGTTTTTACGAGTCGGGTCAGTTCCTGTTCAAACTGTCGGGCCGATTCCTGCGTCCGCGAGATATCCGGATCTTCGGGGGCAATTTTGGCATCGCCGTTAGGCATATCCTGCCACACGAGCAGTCCCATCCGGTCGCACCAGTAATAAAAGCGGCGCGGCTCCACCTTCACATGTTTGCGCAGCATATTGAAGCCCATTTTCCGGATCATTTCCAGGTCATACCTCATGGCAGTTTCCGTAGGCGGCGTATAGATTCCATCCGGCCAGAAACCCTGATCGAGGGGTCCGTTCTGAAAAACGAACTGATTGTTGACGAGCACACGGGTCAGTCCCTTGTCGTCCTTTCCGAGCGACACCTTCCTCATGCCAAAATAGCCCGATACCTCATCTGCCTGAATTCCTTGCCGGAGCAGTCTGATCCTCAGTGCGTACAGGTGCGGATGCGCGGGCGACCACAGCACCGGATCCGGGATACGGAGTTCCACCGTTTCGTTCGGACGGGCCTGTCCGGACGCCACAACACGCCCCTTTTCGAGCGCTTCCACCTCAATACCGTCGCAGGGGAGCGTGCCGGCGATCTCGCAGGATACGCGGACTACTCCTTTGTCAATATCTGAAAACGCTTGATAATCAGCAATATATGTATTTGGCACTGCTTCCAGCCAGACCGTCTGCCAGATACCGGTAACGGAGGTATAAAAAATACCGCCGGGCGTGAGCGTCTGCTTTCCGACAGGTTGCCAGCCTTTGTCGGTAGGGTCATACACACTCAATACGAGTTCATTCTCGCCGGGCCGGAGATAATCCCCTATTTCAAAAGAAAAAGGATCATATCCACCCCTGTGTGTACCGGCCTCCTTTCCGTTCACCAGCAGCCTGCATTCCCAGTCAACCGCCTCGAAATGGATGAGCACATTTGACTTCCCCCAGGAGGCGGGGATTTTAAACGATCGTTTATACCACAGTTTGTGGTTATTGTCCACCTGTTTTTTCACACCTGACAGAGACGACTCTACAGGAAACGGGACGAGAATCTGTCCGTCCCAGGCAGCGGGCATTTCCTCGCTGACCGGCCGGATGGCATAACTCCACAGTCCGTTGAGATTTTGCCAGCGCTCCCGCACGAGATGCGGACGGGGGTATTCCGGCCACGGGTTGCGGGCGTCCACCTTGTTGGTCCATGGGGTGGAGATATGGCCTGGCACCGGAGCCCAGAGTGGCCTGGAGCAGGAGAGCAATCCGAACAGACCCAGCAGTAACAGCGTGTATTTCATGGCATTACAATTTTCGGGTGCAATATATACAGGTAATTGATGGATTGCCTGTTTTTAACGATACCGACAAAATTCAGTCTGCCTTTAATTAGTCTAAGGAGTTTTTAAGGAGGTATTCAGTTTCATACGCGCATTTTTGCCCTGTCTTAAAACGAAAAAGCTATTACAATGCGCAACAAACTTCTCTGTACGCTCTTGTTGCTGTCGGCCACCTGCTCACTCCTGACAGCCCAGTCGCCCACCGATGCACTGATGATGCCACAGCATCAGATTTGCATACTTGGTCAGTATGCATCCGGCACCTGGGATGAATACTGGGAGGGCACCAACAAACGCAGCAACTCCAATCTGGGCACCTTCAATGCCACCAATACCATGCTGATGGCCAACTATGGCATCACCGATCGCCTGAACGTGATGGCGGGTCTGCCATATATCAGAACAAAGAGCGACAGTTACCTGAAAGGGCAGCAGGGACTCCAGGATTTGTCGGCATGGCTCAAATACCGTCCGCTGGCCCTGTCGGCGGGGCCCGGCGAGGTAAGAGGCTTCGTGACTGGCGGTGCGTCTGTACCGGTATCCCGTTATGTGAACGACCTGTTGCCGCTGAGCATCGGATTGCGTTGTCCGACGGCCTCCCTCCGTGCCGTGTTCAATTACACTTTCCACTTTGGTTTGTATGCCACAGCCCAGGCGGGCCATACATGGCGCGGGCGCACTACCATTGACCGCGACTCCTACCTGTATAACTACCAGCTATACTACACCGACGAGGTGCCTGTTCCGAATGTATTTGATGCATCGGCCCGGATTGGATTTATCAAACCGAGGTTCCAGACAGAGTTCTGGATAGAGAGAAATGCCTGTGTGACCGGCGATGATATTCGCTACAACGACGGGCCGTTTCCGACGAACAAGATGGAGGCTACCGTTGCCGGCTGGTTCGGCAAGGTCTTCGTAACTAATCAATGGGCCTTTCACGCCAGCGTGAGCAAAGTGCTTGCCGGCCGCAACGCCGGTTTGGCCACCACCTGGGCTGCAGGTACCACCTATTTCTTCACCGTCGGAGAATAACCTCCTTTCCACATTCCAAACAAAGAAATCTGACTGATATGAAAAAGTTTCACTTTTCATACCTGACCCTGCTGTGTATAGCCACAGGTGTCATATTCACGCGTTGCTCCAAAACAGTGGACGATCCGGTTTACGAACCCTATCCGGAAACAAGTCTGGATCAGACTGCCGGCAACTGGAAAACTTATGTACTCACTTCCGGCAGTCAGTTCAGTCTGCCTGCTCCGGAAGCGCCAACCTCTTCGGCGTACCTCGCAGAAGTGGAAGACCTGAAGCGCGTGGCCGCCACCCTGACAGACGAGCAAAAGGAAGCGGCACAGTTCTGGGGCGGCAATGGCGTACTTCGCTGGCATGAAATTGCCCGCGAATTTGCAGCGCAGTACAATGTGCCACCGAATTACAATGCCGACGGCACATATCCATGGCCAGACCCCGCCAATCCGACCGTTTATCCGCGCTTTCCGTTCTGCAACCCGCCCTATGCCTCGCGGGCCTTTGCCCTGCTCTCGGTAGCCCAGTACGATGCGCTGGTGGCGGCATGGAACCTCAAGTTTCAGCACAACCGCAAGTCGCCGGCCCACTACGACAATGCAGTGGTGCAGCTGATACCGGAAAACGACCTGCCTTCCTGGCCATCGGAAGACGCCGTGGTAGCGGCGGCCTCGCGGGAAATCCTGAAGTTTCTGTTTCCGGGTGAAAAGGCCCTGATTGATGAGAAGTCGGCAGAACACAAGAACAGTCGCCTGTGGGCGGGCGCGAACGTACAGTCGGACCTCGATGCTGGCGATTCGCTGGGTCGCAAGGTCGCTGAGCGCATCATTGCATACGCCAAAACCGACAGAATGGGTCAGGCCAACAACCAGGCAGGATATCAGGCATTGAAGGATGCGGCTACTGGCCGCGGCTACACTGATCTGTGGGTCAGTCAGGATATCCCCGCACGCCCGCCGATGCTCCCGTATTTCGGCAATGTAAAACCCTGGAATTTCACCGACTCGGTAAAAGTGGCCATTCGTCCGGCGGCTCCGCCGAGAGCAGGCAGTCCGGAATTTGAGTCAGCCCTTGACGAACTCCGCGACCTGGCCAAAAACAGAACATCCGAGCAGTGGCGGATTGCCTCCTTCTGGGCCGACGGTGTAGGCTCCTACACACCACCCGGACACTGGAACCGCACAGCCTGCGAACTGATTTATGAAAAAACGCTTAATGAAATCAGGAGTGCCCGCGTGCTCGCGCTCATGAGTACTGCCGTTCAGGATGCGGGCATCGTTTGCTGGGACACCAAATACTACTATCTGTTGCCGCGGCCTACGCAAGTGGACCGAAACGTAACCACCAGCACGGGCATCCCGAATTTTCCGGCATATACATCGGGGCACTCCACGTTTTCTGCCGCTGCGGCCGAGGTACTGGGCTATCTGTTCCCGGATCACGCCGCCGAAATGGACGCGCTGGCCAAAGAGGCCTCCAACTCCAGGATTTACGGGTGTATTCACTACCGGTTCGATTGCGAGGTCGGACTGGAGTCGGGTAAAAAAGTGGGAAGCTATGCCGTGGAAAGAGGGAAAAACGACGGCGCCGAGTAAGAAATTGACTTCATATTTGTTCAGGCAGGCAGACTTCGGGTGTACTGTGAGTCTGCCTGCCTGTTTTATGCGAATACATGACCCTGCGCTTCCAATTAATCAGGCTCAGAACACGTTTCCGTAATCGCAGTAACTGCACGAGGCAAATCAGCTCTTTCCCCGTGTGGTTGCTGCGTTTTTTTTAGAGCTTATTCAGGATTCTCTGCCGGTGGCAAAAACAGGCTTATTTTTTGTCAGTTTTTGCGTTTTTGAAGGCGCAAAGCCGGAACTACGTAACTGAAAAAAGGTGAAAAATGGCGAAAAATGAGCCGTTTTTGACTCGGCGAGAGAATCCTGAACAAGCTCTAGAGCCCTATCTTTGCCGGAAATTTACAGCAATGCAGCAAAGGCCTGTTGATACAACCCCGGTCGCTCTGTGGGAGCGCGCCCTCGATTTTATCGCCCTGATTATTCCGCTGGCAGGACTGGCACTGGCCATCGTGCGCTATCCGGAATTACCCGAACAGATTCCTGTTCATTTCAATGGAAAGGGAGTAGCCGACGGGTATGGCTCCCGCTGGACTATCTTCATGTTACCTGCGATTAGTATGGTAATGTCGGTTGGTCTGATGATTCTGGCGCGGTATCCGCACCAGTTCAATTATATGACAGCAATTACACCCGACAATGCGTCATTTGAATATAAAAAGGCCCGTATCATGGTTCGCCTGCTGAATGCCGAATGTGCATTTCTGTTGTTTACTGCCGTCCTGAGTACCTTGCAGGTTGTCAACGGAGAGGCCCGGCTATCTCCCTGGTTCTGGGTAGCATTTGCAGCTACGATGATTACACCGGTGGCATTGCTGGCAGGGTGGAGAGAGAAGAATTAGTCCTTGCCCTTGTTCAATACGGGAAGCAGCACCAGCGATGACACCCCGCCAATGATGTTGTAGAATATCTGTATGGCAAAAAATGAAATATTGGCATAGGAAAAGGCATCACCGCCATTGATACCATACAATGCCAGCGCAGCGATACAAAGGGCGTGAAAAGTACCCATGCCGCCCGGAGACGGTATGACGAAGCCCAGCGTACCAAATACAAAGACCATCAGCGCCGCACCCGCACCCAGATGCGCGGTGGGCGGGAAAGCCAGCAGATTGAGATAACACTGCAGGTAGAACATCACCCATATTCCCAGCGAATACACGGTGAACATAACCGGATTTCTGAGTTTCAGGACGCTGCGAAGTCCCTCCCAGAAGCCCTTGACCACTTCCAGGCCTTTTTTTACCAGCGTCAACTCCTGCAGGCGCGCGCGGAACATATAACCTGCACCCAGCATAATCAGTCCGGTCAGCAACAGTATCCACGACAGGGAGATACCACCGGTGGGAGCTGCCGACTGCCGGTTCGCGTTGATGAAATTGAGCAGCGTGGTGCCCTCGAACAGGAAAGCCAGTCCGACCACCAGTCCCAGACAAACCACATCCGCCAGCCGGTCTATCACCAGCGTGCCCATTACCTTGTCGAGCGGGGCTTTCTCGTACCGGGCCAACGATCCGGGCCTGATTACCTCACCCATACGAGGGAAGCCCAGATTGGCAAAATAACCGAGCAAAATAGTCAGAAATGTGTTGTGAAAACGGGCCTGATATCCGATAGGCTCCAGCAGCATCTGCCAGCGCAGTGCTCTGAGTATATTACTGACTGTAAAAGCAAGCATGACCATCAGCAGCCAGCCAACATGTACCGTGGAAAAATCGCCCAGCAGCTTGTCAGTCAGGCTGCACTGATCCTCCGGTACGCCATCGAGTCTGCATTGCTCCATGAAGGCAGCGTTCTGGCTCCGGAAAACCAGGTAGAGTATGGTAGCTCCGATACCGAAAAAGAGCAGAAACTGAATCGCTTTCTTGAACATATTATCCATTCTGAATCATCCGAACCGTGCTGTACATCACTCCGCGCAGCACGATTCTGCTGTAAACAAAGAGTTGTTGCAGCAAAAATACGACAAAAATACCACCTCCTGTGTGTGTCCCCGTTGCGCCGGAAAGCAACAGGTATATGGCCGCCAGCAGGAGTTGTATCGCCAGAAACAAGGCAACAACCAGTATGTACCGGCTCTTTTTCCCCTGAAAATCACGCCATCCTGCCCGGACAGCCGGCCAGGTCCGATTTCCCCCGGCCTGCCTGATTCTGGTCAGCAAAGACCACACAAACAGCACAGAGCAGCCTGTAAGCCACACAGCCACTACCAGCAACGCAATACCAACAGCAGTAGTTTCCGACTGGAAGGACTCCAGCATGGGCATCAGGGCAATCAGCAGCGGAACGAACAAAAGGGCCGTCAAAAGCAGGGCAAGTATCAGAAATATCAGGGCTGTTTTCAAAAAACGGTTGAAATACACCGCTGCGAAATGCCAGTAGTCCGCCCGTGAAATACGCTCGGGATGGACAGCACAGAGCAGCAGTCCGCCGTTCAGAAAAACAGATGTTATCAGCCACACCAGCAGTATCCACCTCAATTGTCCGAAAAGCGGCGTGAGCGAGGCACCGTGCACTTTCAGGAAGTCCATGATAACGGTATGATCGTACCCCGAAAACAATTTCTTTATCTCCAGCGAATGCCCTACCGATGCCTCCAGCACCTCCATGATCTGCATTCCGACCGACAAGGCCAGCAATAACTGCATCGAATACACAATCAGACTCACGTACCTGAGCCTGTAGCCGGTTTTCATACCCTGAATCAGTGCCTGCGTTACCTGTTTCATACGAGAAAAGTGATGGCCTGGAACAGGTTCTGAATCCAGAAGGTGAACTTTAGTGCGTATTTCCAAAGTGGCGCATGCTCGGGCTGCAGGGTCATGCTGTTATTATTGATATCCATATCCAGCCCGAGTTTTCCGTACGGATCCAGTTGAGCGGACACAACCGCAGGCGTATCGTAAAACTCAAACACATGAACTCCCGCTTCACCCGACCAGTGCATCATGCGCGTACTGCCATCTTCAAAAGTAACAAGCAATTCCACGGGATACACCCAGTCGCCGCGGCGTTGCACTTCCACCCTCGAAACAGGCTGTTTCCCGGAGCTGCCATCGGCCACCGTCTGCACGCTGTCGCCAAACACCCCCTGTCGGCCGGGCAGCATTTCATTGACGATGGATGAAACAGCATAATCCATCACTTTTGTATCATAGATGGCCGTTTCAAAAAGTTTGTATGCATTGTTTGCCAGCGTGGTATCGGGCATTTTGGCGAGTTCTTCGCGGAGAACAGCCATGAAATCGTTTCCGCGCGGGTGTCCGAACTTCCACCGCTCAAAATAGGCACGCATTACACCGTCCATCACGGCTTCTCCTGTTATCTCCTGCAGCGTACGGAGTGATGTGGCCGTTTTGCTGTATATCAGACTTTTGAAATTGAAGTCGGAGAATTCCCATCCCGGCCTTGCCACACTGCCATCGCGCGGATTGCGCATGGCGGTGTACTCGAGCCGGGTTTGTTCGCGGTTTCCGAAATGGAAGCCGGGAAAAGCCAGCAGCGACTGTTTCTCGCCGAAAGCTGCATCCAGAATTCTGTCCTCGAAATAGGTAGTAAATCCCTCATCCAGCCAGGGTTCCTCTTTCTCGTTGGACGCGAGTACTCCCATAAAATACTGGTGCGTGAACTCGTGTATCAGCAGCGATTCGGAGGTGCGTACACACTCCGGAATACCGTAGAAAGTGCCCACCGTAATCAGCGTCGGGTATTCCATCATCCCGGAACGCAGTCCGTGAAACGGAGGATCCACCACCGTAATACCCGGGTATGGATACTTTCCAACGTGTTTTTCGAGGTATTCCAGCGCAAATTTGAGGATATACAGATAACGGGGGCCCATGGCGGCATGTTCAGGCGGCAGCATCAGACGGATATGTACTCCGTTCCACTGATCGGTAATCTCCTGAAAATACGGATAAACGGACCATGCAAAATCAATCACGTCCTCCGCATGGAAGTGCCGGGTAGTAGTACCATCGGGATTATTCACCGCAGTAACGAGGCACCCCGAGGCGCCCATTTTGTATTTGCTGTCGGTAGTAATGTGGACATCATATACCCCGAAGTCGGCGTAAAACTCCGTTCGTCGGAAGAACTGGTGACAGTTCCAGTCCCAGACACCGTTTTTATCCTGCTCCCACACGCCGAGCTGAGGGAACCAGTGACAGAACAGGTAAAAATCGCGGCTGTAGCCCGCTCTCGCAATAGTTTTGGGTATTCTGGCGATCCATTTGAGCTGAAAAACAGCACTGTCGCCCGGTGCTATTGGCTGGTCGAGCGCCACCTCCAGTACCGACTGGTCTTCCGGGTTGTCGTCGTCGGGCTGTACGAACTTCATGCTTCCGCGCAGGTCGGCGGACCCGCGTGCGTCCGTGCGCGAGAAAGACCGGATATTTACCCAGCCCCATTCCTCCGGTTTCCGGTTGTCGAACTTTTGTCCGAAAACATTGGATGCTCCTTTCAGAAAAGTGGACTCCGTATTTTTAAACGCGTTCAGGTAAAGATACAGCCGGAGTGTTTTCACCGGTACGGGCGACTGATTGACAAACGTGACAGACTGGTCTGCTGTCAGCATCCTGTTCTGATCGTCCAGCCGGACCGATATATTGTAATTTGCCGGACGCTTGCTGAGTACACCCGGCAGGAAAGGGTCGCACTGCGGCCTGATTTCAGTACAGGGGGCGAGTACCACCAGCAGTACAGGTATGAATTTCCTGAAAAACATGTTCTTTGTAACCCGTATGTTCTGCGAAGGTACGAAATTTGTTGTACAATTGCTGAACATATCGCGAGTGCCCGGTTAATCGGGTTAAACTGACAAATAAATTACATAATCGGATTGAAAATGAGAAACTTGCTGACCGGACTGTTTTTGGCAGTCGCCCTGAATGCTGCCCTGTCCCAGCAGCTACAGATTAGCCGCACGCATAGCGGTTATTTGCTTTCAGTGGTACAAAAGGACAAAACGATGCTGCAGTCGCCCGTAGAGGGTCTCTGGAGTATCTCCACCGAATGGCGCGACAACTGGCCATACAACTGGCAGCACATCCAGCCGTCGCGTATTGACACCACCGGGGAGTGGCTCATCGTGGAGGGCAGCTTGCCGCTTCCGCAGGGAGCATGGTTTGTCCGCGATGCCTACCGCGAGGAAGACGGTCGTATCCGGTGCCTGCGTCGCTGGGAGTGGCGGGGAGATCAGACCCTTGATCAGGTAACCCTCTCCGTTCGCTGGCTCGTACCAACTGCTGACAGTCGTCCCTTTTTGCCCGGTATCCTGTATTACGGCAACCCGTCGGGATACAAAAACGGATCGGGAAATGTAGCCTGGTATCAGAGCAAGCCGGGCGATATCGCCATCTTCGAGGAGCACCGGTATCCCATGCCATTTGCATCGGCGGAGTGGCAGCAGGGCGGAGTTGCCTGCGGTGCTGCCCTGCACTCCGTTCCCAGTCCGGTGTACGGAGGGAACCTGTACGATCAGTGGTGGTCGCTCGGGCTCACAACTACCTATAATAACACGGAGCTTACCCTGCTCTCGGGGCCTGTGGGCTATAACCGGCAGCAGGGACAGGTAAAGGCACTTCAGGACAAGCCCATGCCGTATCAGGATACCTGGATGAAGGTGCGTCCGGGTACCGTTATAGAAAAGACATATTATCTGGAAACCGGTACTGCTCCGGCACCCGGCACAGCCTTTCAACAGCCCGTGCACACGTCCGTGGCACTTTTCAAGCCGTTTTACGCAGAAGATCTGCCCACATTCGATGAAATCATCCGGCTGAAGTACCGGTTTATGAAATCGCGCTGGATAGAGGATCTGGATTATGCAGGCTTCAATATGTATCCCCCGCAGTATGCCCCCAAAATAGTGATGGGCTGGGCCGGACAGTGTGAAGCGCCGGGATATGCCCTTCAGTCGCTCGCTGCCCGCCTCTCCGATCAGAAGCTGACGGAAATGGTACAGCGCTCGCTCGATCATCTTTGCACCTCCCCCTTTGATCAGAGCGGTTTCTGTGTCACATACGACCCGCTCACCAACGAATGGACCGATAAAGATGCCGTTTCACAGGGACAGGCTATGTACAGTATGGCACTCGCCATCAGGGAAGGCCGAAAAAACCCTAAAATGAACACTCAAAGCTGGGAAAAATTTCTCCGGAAAGCATGTGATATATTCTCCGACCGTCTGCTGAGCAAAACCTGGAATCCGGTAAACACGTCAGAGGCATTCTTTATCGCGCCGCTGCTCGAAGCCAACAGACTGTTTAGAGAAAAAAAATACCGGGAAGCAGCCCTGAAAGCCGCCGACTACTACATCTCCCGGCACGGAGATATGAAAGAACCCTACTGGGGTGGCACGCTCGATGCCACCTGCGAGGATAAAGAGGGGGCGTGGGGTGCCTTTCAGGGCTTTCTGTCGGCCTACGAAGCCACCAAAGATGCCCGTTATCTGAAAGCTGCCCAACACGCCTGCGATGTGGTGCTCAGCTACACCGTGGTGTGGGACATTCCCATGCCAGCCGGTCGCCTCGCCGATCATGCCCTGAAAACGAGGGGCTGGACGGGTGTTTCGGCACAGAACCAGCACCTCGACGTGTACGGGGTGGTGATGGCTCCTTCCATATATAAAACAGGGAGTTACCTGAAAGACGAGTCATTAAAGCGACTGGCAATAGTCATGTACCGCAGTTGCGGACAAATGATATCCCCCACTGGTGCGCACGGGGAACAGATTCAGGAAACAAATTTTGCACAGCATGGTGATATGTCCGACGTCCTCAAACTCCGCGGCGGCTACTCCGAAAGCTGGACCGTATTCTGGATTACAGCGCACTTCCTGCACGCTGCAGCGCAGTTTGAAGAGATGGGGGTGCGATGAAAGCAAGATTTGTTAACGATTTGCACCGTAGTGTAAATTAGGCATAACTTTGAGGAGAAAATCAAAAAACTGACTGAATTATGGTACTTAATATTCCGGAAGAGTACATACGCGCAACACGTCTCACCGAGCAAGAGCTTTTATTGGAGATTGCCGTACTTTTTTTCCAAAAAGGGAAACTAACCATGGGGCAGGCCGCAAGACTGGCCGAACTTCCTGCCTACCAGTTTCAGTGGATTCTGGCAGGCAGGGATATCCCTGTACACTATGACCTGGAAGATTACGAAGAGGATTTGGAAACAATTAACACGCTGAAGCTATGATAGTGGTCAGCGACACTTCGCCGATTATAAACCTGGCGATGATCGGTCGCCTGGAGTTGTTGCCGGCCTTATTCGGAGAAGTAATTATACCTTACAAAGTTTTTGAAGAAATTACGCATAGAGGAAGTAGTATGCCCGGCGCAGAGGCTGTGCTGGCTGCCAGGTGGGTTGAAACAAGAGCCTGTACAAATACAACGCTTGTTCAGGCGCTCCGGACACAACTGGATAGCGGTGAGGCTGAGGCAATCGTCCTGGCTCTGGAATTAGAGTCAGGATTACTTCTTATTGATGAAAAAATGGGCAGACAAGTTGCCAGAGGCTTTTCGTTATCAGTTATGGGCCTTGTAGGTGTGCTGACTTTAGCCAAAAGACAGGGGTTGATTTTGGAAATAAAGACCGTTCTGGATGAATTGATTCACCGTGCAGGTTTCAGGATTTCAGATGACCTTTACCAGGCTGTCTTGAAGAAAGAAGGTGAATTACCATGATGACCCCGAGCCCGCGGTGGTTACTCCGAAAGCTGGACCGTATTCTGGATTACAGCGCACTTCCTGCACGCTGCAGCGCAGTTTGAAGAGATGGGGGTGCGATGAAAATGAACAAACTTCCATATTAGATGTTGTAACACTTAATTAAAAACAAACTACAATATGGCAAAGACTACGTGGGCAATTGACCCAACCCACTCTGAAGTCGGTTTCAAGGTGAAGCACCTGATGTTCACGAACGTTTCCGGCAAATTCAATGCTTTTTCGGCTTCAGTTGAAAGCGAAGACGACGATTTTTCGACTGCAAAATCAGTTTTGCAGCTGAGGCAGCCAGCGTGGACACTGGCAACGGCGATCGCGACAACCACCTCAAGGGTGCCGACTTCTTCGATGCCGACAATCATCCGCAAGTCTCTTTTGCTGGCCGGGAGATGAAAAAAGTATCTGACGAAGTTTACCACCTCACGGGTGACCTCACCATGCGCGGCGTAACACACCCTGTGACGCTGGAAGTGGAATACGGCGGACAGATGAAAGATCCATGGGGAAACACCAAGGCCGGTTTTTCTCTGAGTGGCAAAATCAACCGCAAAGATTTCGGTCTCGTATGGAATGCGCCGCTCGAAGCTGGTGGTGTGCTGGTGAGCGAGGAAGTGAAGCTGCAGGCTGAAGTACAGTTTGTAAAACAAGGTTAAAGAATAAGAACTTGTTCAGGATTCTCTCACCGAGTCAAAAACAGGCAGAGAATCCTGAACAAGCTCTTAAAAAACCGCAGAATATCGAATGTAGAATATCGAATGTAGAAGTAAAAAAAGCACCTCGGATATCGGGTCAACCGCGGGTGGGCGCAGCGATTGTACCGGGGGTGAAAGATTCCTCCTTTCAGTCGGAATGACC
>Ga0172373_10007512_pt1 | contig 14116 bp, 14 predicted proteins | sample Lak10m_2_FD_114546 | JGI IMG/M metagenome (GOLD analysis project Ga0172373, IMG submission 114546) | Freshwater microbial communities from Kabuno Bay, South-Kivu, Congo - kab_092012_10m | ecosystem: Environmental > Aquatic > Freshwater > Lake | place: Democratic Republic of the Congo... | reverse complement strand
TTTTATAGATACTTTTATTGACTAATAAGCCGAAAAGTAGGCTTTAAAATTAAATCTTGAGTTTTGGTTTTATTTAAGCCAAGAACTAGATAATATTTTCTTATTACGGAACTAGTCTATTATAAGATTGCTAAAAGTAGATAATAGAGATTCAATTTATATGAATATTTAGCATTTTGAATAATTTTCTCAGAAAGAGAAATTCCTTTCAATAGAGTTATGTATAATTTGGATTAAGAATTTTTTTTAAACGAAAGGTTGTAATTTAGTGCTTTATATAATTTGGACTAAAGGAGCTTTATTAAGAATTTTAGAAACCCTTATATTATTCTTCAAAATAAAATAAAGTATATTTTGAGCTATATCAGTAATCGTAAGAAAAAGAATTTTCTTTTCTTCATCATATTTTTCTACTTTTACATTATGGAAATGTAGTTGTTGATTTTTTAATTCTATAGAAAAAGTTGTATCAAAAATACCCATATCAATATGGAAATAAGAATTTAAATATTCATTTATTATTTTAAGTACCTGATATATGTCTTCTTTATTTTCATCAAGGAAAATATTTAAATTGTCTCATTCTGTAAATTTTTGCCTTGAAGAAAGCCCCTCTTCTCAAGAGCTTTCATCAAAATTTTCATCATAAGGAACTATATTAATAATAATATTTTTTATTCAGACTTTTGTTTTTAATTCTTCTTCTAAATTAATTATAAGAGGATTAAATTGAGAAAGTCTTGTTTGTAATTGTAAATAATACTCTAAAACTTCTCTTTTTATTTTTGAACTATATATTTTAATACATTCATCCCCTTTCTTTATAACAGTGCTTTGTCATCACTTTTCTTTTATTTCCCAGACAACTTCTCTATCCATAATTATCTTTGTTTATTTTATAGACCTTGCTATTTTAACATATTTTTATATGATAGTAAAAATTTAATTTGCTAAAAAATAATTATGAAGTTTAATCTTGATAATCTTGTTGCAGAATACGAAAAATTTGAGCTTGAGCTTGGAAATCCAGAGATTTTTAAAGACCAAAAAAAGGTAAAAGAAATTTCTCAAAAAAAGAAAAATATAGAGGAAGCAGTAAATCTATACAAGGTTTATAAAGCTCTTTTTGCTTCTCTTGATGAAGCAGTAAAAATTCTCTATGAAGAAAGTGATGAAGAAATGAGAGAACTTGCAAAAATGCAAAAAGATGAATCAGAGGCAAAAATTATTGAATTAGAAGAACAAATAAAAATAGCACTTCTTCCAAAAGATCCAAATGATGATAAAAATATTATGGTGGAAGTGAGAGCAGGAACTGGATGAGAAGAAGCATCTCTTTTTGCTTCAGAACTTGCAAAAGCCTATATTATTTTTGCTGAGGAAGAAGGATTTAAAGTAGAAATTACTGAAAAAACAGAAAGTGAAACAGGGGGAGTAAAAGAAATTATTTTTGAAGTAAAATGAGAAGGAGCTTATTCAAGATTCAAATACGAGTCATGAGTGCATAGAGTGCAAAGAATTCCGGAAACAGAAAGTAAAGGAAGAGTCCATACTTCTGCTATTACGGTTGCTATAATGCCAGAAGTAGATGAGATAGATGTAGAAATAAAAGATGAAGATATAGAGATGACTTTTTGTAGAGCCTCTGGAGCTGGTGGACAACATGTCAATAAGACAGATTCTGCAGTCCATCTTAAACATATTCCAACAGGACTTTCAGTTTTTTGTCAGGAAGGAAGAAGTCAGCATAAAAATAGAGAAAAGGCTTTCCAAATATTGAGAGCAAAAATTTATTCTTATGAAGAAGAAAAAAGAGCAAAAGAACTTGGAGAAGCAAGACTTGCTCAGGTAGGAAGTGGTGATAGAAGCGAAAAAATAAGAACTTATAATTTTCCTCAAGACAGAGTTACTGACCATAGAATTGGACAAAATTTTTCAGGAATTCCTCAAATTATGGCAGGAAGACTTGGGCATATCATAGATGCTCTTGCTGTTGCTGATCAACAAATGCAACTAGAAAGAGCGAGTAGTGGAGCTTCAATTTAGAGTGATTTAAGAATAATGTTATGAAACCTATATTACTAATTGATCCGAATGATAATAACCCCAAAGAGCTTATAAAAGAGATTGGTAAATTAGATATTCAATATACCAATTTATGGTTTTGATGTTCAACTACTCCATGAAAGGAATTAGGGAATATAGTGAAAAAAATTAGAAAAAAATTTACTCTTTTCCCTTGAAGAATAGATCAAATTGAAGAAATTTATGGCGAAGCTGAATCTATAATTATTTCACATCCATTTCCTTTTTCAAATATATCTAAAGGTCTAGCTTCAAAAGTTTATAGAATTTTAGAAAAAAATGAATCAATAAAAAATAAGGTAAGAAATATGCTTTATATTCTTTTATCTACAAATTGTTCTGCTTCAAAAGTTTTAGAAATAAAAGAAATTCCTTCAAATGAAGAAATTTCAAATGAAGAAATTTTTCAATTTATAGAAATTAATCCAAATATAGATGATATTTATATTGAGGGATGAAGTAGAAATAGAAATTTAGATTTTGATAAAGTTTTATCTTTATTGGAGGAATTAAAAAGAAAATATCCTCAAAGAAATCTTATTTATGGGTGATGAATAAAAGATTTATCTTTAGCAAAAGAAATAGCAATGATGGTGGATAATATAATTTTTAGTAATATAATCCATAAAAACCCTAATATAATTAGGGAAGTAATGAGTATAATTTAAAAGTAAAATTAATCTATGGTTAAAATAGGAACAAGAGAAGAATTACATCAAAAATTAGAAAAAATATGAAAGAAAATTTATGGAAAAGATAATTGCCCTTTTTGTGATATAATCTGACAAAAAGAACACATTCTTTGGAAAGGGAATTTTTGGTATATTTTACATAATCTTTACTCATATTCTTGAAATGATAAACATATCATGGCAGTTCCATATGAGCATAAAATATATAACATAGATTTGACGATACAAGAAATACAAGAATTAGAAATTGTATACAAAAAAGTGAAGGAGTTTTTTTGAGAAGAAAATTATTTTTCTTTTACAAGAGAAACTATGGTAAATAGAAGTGTAGAACATTTTCATATTCATTTTCTTGTGTGAAAACTTCAAGGAAAATATTTGAGAAAAATGCTTCAAAATCAAGGATTTCCAATAGTTGAAGATCTGGATTTAAAAAAATAGTTTCCCATAAATATGGGAAACTATTTTTTATTTCCATTTTATAATAATCTTTTAGCATTTTTTTAAGACTTTCAATTTTTGTGTTTAATTCTGGATATTTTACACTGACAGATTTTTTTCGCCTGTGATAATTTCAAATTTGTTAATTCTTAAATAATTGTATGTTTTTCCCGTAGAGATAAAAATTTTTTTTATCTTGTTTTTTCGTAGAGACATATTGTAATGTTTCTCTACCTGTCAGTAAATCAAGAATTTTTTTGTATATTTTAGGTAAAATTTATTTCTTTTTCAAACAAGCCTGAATGAATCTCATAAAAAGTGAGAATGTTTTTTTATTTTAAGCCTTTTTAAAATTTTTTGATAAATAAAATTTTTCTTATTTTGACTTTTTCAAAAAATTATTACAATGAAGGGGCTTACTTATTAAAAGGTAAGTGTATTGCCGGAAAAGAGAGTTTTTATAACACATAAAATTCAGAATAAAAACTTAATAATTTCAAATATTTTCATTTTACATTCTTAATCAAAAAAACCTATGGATGTTTTTAGTATAGTTTTAGGGGTCGTTTTTTGATGAGCCCTTGCATTTATTTTCGTATATATTTGGGAAAATCGTAAGTCATCAAAAGCAAGATTTAGGTATGAAGAGCTTTTGAAAGAAGCTACTGTAAAAAAAGAGGAAATTCTTGATAAAGCAAGAAAAGAATCAGATGATTTTGCAAAACAAAAAAAGGTAGAGGCTGAAGATATATTGAAACAAGCGAAAAATGAAAGTAGCTCTATTTTGGAAAGAGCAACAAAAACAGAAGAAAGAGTCTTAGAAAGAGAAGAAAAATTCCAACAAAAACTTGATGAAGTAGAAAAAAAACAAGAAACTCTTTTGTTGAAAGAAGAGGAATTGAAAGAAAAAAAGCAAGAATTAAATAATAAAATAGAAGAATTTGATGGAAAAATAGCTGAAATATCAAAACTAACAGAAGCTGAGGCAAAAAATATTTTTATTGCCCAGATTTCTGAAAAATATGGAGAAGAATGAATGGAAGTAGTAGAAAAATATAAAAGAAAAATAGAAGATAAGAAAAAGGAAGTTGCAAGAGAAATACTTATTAAAGCAATTCAACAATATTCTTGAGATGTAACAAATGAAGTAACGACAACGGTTATTGAAATTCCTTCGGATGATATAAAGGGAAAACTTATTGGAAAAGAAGGAAGAAATATTACCACTTTTGAAAAAGCGACAGGAGTTTCTCTTATTATAGATGATACACCAGATTCTGTTTTTATTTCTTCTTTTGATTTATATAGAAGATATATTGCAAAAAAATCTTTGGAAAAACTTATAGAAGATGGAAGAATTCAGCCAGCAAGAATTGAAGAAATTGTTGAAAAAACTTATGAAGAATGAGATGTATTATTAAAAGAATTAGGAATGAAAACCTTGGAAGAAATGGGAATTTCTGATATTCCAGAAGATATTATCCCAATTATTTGAAAACTCAGATTTAGAACAAGTTATGGACAAAATATATTGAAGCATAGCAAAGAAGTTGCCTATATTGCTGAAGCTCTTGCAAGAGAATTATGAGTTGATCAAAATATAGTAAAAAGATGATGAATTCTTCATGATATTTGAAAGGCTCTTGATCATGATATAGAAGGAAGTCATCCAGAAATAGGAGGAAAACTTGCAAGAAAATATAATATGAATCCAAAAATTGTAGATATGATTGAGAATCATCATGGAGAATCATATTCTATCAGTATAGAAGCTACTATTGTTCAAGTCGCTGATGCAATAAGTTCTGTAAGACCGTGAGCAAGAAGAGAAGTTATTGAGCAATACTTAAAAAGAATTCAAGAGATGGAAGCTCTTGTACAAAGTTTTAGTGGAGTAAGTAAGGCTTATGCAATTAGTGCAGGAAGAGAAGTAAGAGTTTTTGTAGATGCAGAAACAACTTCTGATTTACAAGCTCAAGAAATGGCAAGAAATATAGCTCTCAGTATACATAATGAACTCGCTTATCCATGAGAAGTAAAAGTAAGTCTTATTAGAGAAATGAGAGTTATAGAATATGCAAAATAAAAAATCCTAGAAATTTTTTTTATTAAAAATAAATCTAATCTTGAAAAAAACTTAACAAAAATATAAATAATATACAATTTTGATTTTTTTAAAAGTTGGAATATAATCATTCCGATTTTTATTTTTTATAATAAATTATGTCAGATACACAAATTACTTGTCCTCAGTGTGGGTATAAATTTTCTCTCACGGATGCTCATAAACACGAGTTGGAAGATATTTTGAAACAAAAAGAAAAAGAGCTGGAAGAAGATATAAAGAAAAAGGCTTTTTCTTGGGCTCAAAAAGAACTAGAGGGAAAAACTCAAGAATATGAACAGGAAAAGAAAAAAAATAATATAGAACTAGAATTTTTAAAGAAAAAAAATGATGAATCAAGAGAAAAAGAACTTCAGTTTTTGCAAGAAAAACAAGTGCTTGAGCAAAAACAAAAAGACTTAGAGATAGAGAAAGAAAGAGCTATAATTATGGAAAGAAAGAAAGTAGAAGAAGAATTTTCAAAACAATCGCAGGAAAGATTTAATATAGAATTTGAAAAAAGACAACTTGAATTTGAGAAAAAAATGCAAGAAAAAGAAAAACAAATGGAAACACTAAAAAAATCTCTTGATGAAGCGACAAGAAAAGCAAATCAAGGATCAATGCAAATACAGTGAGAAATTCAAGAAGATGCTTTAAAAAATATATTGAGAAGTAATTTTCCTATCGATGATATAAAAGATGTCGAGAAAGGAATAAAATGAGCGGATATAATCCAAATTGTGAAAAATAAATTTTGACAAGAAGTATGAGTGATGGTTTGGGAATCTAAAAATACAAAGGCTTGGAGTGATTCTTGGGTGGAAAAACTGAGGGAAGATAGAGTTCTTGTAAAAGCTTCTTTGGCAGTAATTGTTACAAATACACTTCCTGATGGGATAAAACATTTTGGTATGTATAAGGATATTTGGGTAACTTCTTGGGAATATGTTATTCCTCTTACTTTTGCATTGAGGGAAAATATAATTTCTCTTGAGCATATGAGAAATTCTCTTGCAGGAAAAGATGAGAAAATGGAAATTATTTATACTTATCTTACTTCTTCTGATTTTAAAGCAAAAATAGAAAATATCGTTGAGGCTTTTAGTAGTTTAAAAGAAGAGCTAGAAAGAGAAAAAAGAGCAATGGAAAAAATATGGGCAGGAAGAGAAAAACAACTAGATAGAGTTTTACTAAATACTTCCAGATTATATGGTGATATGCAATGACTCATCGGGGCTAATTTCCAAAAAATTGAAAATCTCGAGCTTCCTTTTTCTGATTAAATAGGTCTCTAGAAAAGAGAATTTGATTTTTTAATATTTTTCCTAAAATAGGGGGGAAGATTTTTATCACTAAGAAAAAAAATATGCTTCAGGCAACAGAATTAAAAGTATGAAAAAAAGTTATTTTTAAAGGAGCTCCTTATGAGGTGGTTTCATACGATCAAAAAGTAGTTGGAAGAGGAGGAAGTATCGTTAATGTGAAGATGAAAAATCTTCTTACGGGAGGAACTATCCCAGAAACTTTTTGAGATAGTGATATGTTTGAGGAAGCAGACATCGCAACAAAAACTTATGATTATCTCTATAATGATGGAGAAAATTATTATTTTATGAATATTGGAAATTATGAACAAGTCTCTCTTAGTCTTGCCACCGTTTGAGATGCTGTTTATTTTTTGTCTGATGGAGATAAGGTGACTTTACAAGAATTTAATGGGATTCCAATTAATATTAATTTAGAGCCGAGTGCTACTCTTGAGGTTATAGAAACTCCACCAGGAGAAAGATGAGATACAGCAACAGGCGGAAAAAAACCAGCAACTCTTTCAACAGGACTTGTTATTCAGGTGCCACTTTTTGTTGCTGTTTGAGATAAACTTAAAGTAGATACAAGAACGAAAACATACCTCTGAAGGGCTTAGATAAAGCAAAAAAATATATTTTGATTTTTTCTATTTTTTTAATACAATAAGCTAAGTAATTTACAATTTAAATAGATATCGTGTTTCCATTTTTTGAAATTTTTGATGGATTTATCATTTATACATTTTGACTCACTCTCACACTTTGCTTTTTTTTCTTTTTATGGATGTTGAAGAAACTTTCTTTGAGATTTGGTTTTGATTTCCTTTTATTCCGCCAAAATATCGTATGGTTTTTTCTCTCAGTTTTTGTTTTTTCTCGTCTTTTTTATGTCTTTTCTCAGTGGAGTCATCTCAAATATACATTTGAAAGCTTGATAGAATTTTTTGTTATGAGTGATTATAATTTTTCTCTTTTTTGAGCTTTATTTGGTCTTTTTCTTGTACTTCTTTTGAAACTTAAAGTTGAAAAAGAAGCCTTAAATAAATATATAGATGGGGTCGTTTTATCCTTTATAATGATCCTCTTTGTTTGATATATAGGAGCATTTTTATGAGGTCAAGTTTATGGAAGAGAAACACATTTCTGAATAGAAATAATGTATGATACAGTAAATAATGTAATACCATACCAAGTCGCAATTTTTCCACTCCCTATTGTTTATGCTATTTGTTTTTTCCTCTTATTTTGGGTTTTATACATTTTATCAATGTTTATTCATGTAAAAGGATTTATTGGTTATGTTGGACTTATTGCTTTTTCAAGTATTATCCTTATTTTTGATTTTTTTAGTGGAAAAAATGACTTTCTTAGTAATTACTTTAGTTTCAATTTTAATCAGATTTTTGCCTTGATACTTTTGTGATTAGGAATAAGAGGACTCTATAAAATTACAAAAAATAATTCCTCAGAAAACAAAATACTCCTTTAATAGGGAACAAATGTCAAAGCATATCTTTTTTCTTTTTAGTCTTATTTCATTTATTATTGGAGTATTTCTCAATAATTATTTTATAAGTCCAAATATTTCTCTTTCAATTTTGTTTTTCTCTACTCTTTTTTTCCTCAACTTTTGTTTATTTTCAAGGAAGCTATATTTTTATATTATTCCTTTTTTTATTATTTTTTTCCTGCTTGGGATTTTTGTATCTCATAAAAATTTTCTCAAAATAGAGCATAAATATCAAGAAATACAACAATATTTTTATACGGAAAATAACAACATTACTATAGAAATAGAAAAAATAGATTCCTATACTGATTATTCAAAAAATTATCTTGTTCAGATTCTAAAAATAAATAATAAAGAGCTTAAAAATAACATTGCTGGAATTATTGAAGTCCCTTATAATGATATTTTTGTGCCGTGAGATATTCTTCGATTTAATTCAAAAATTTATTCTTTTAAAAGTTTTTTTTGATTTGATTATGAGAAATATATGCTTTCCAAAAATATATTTTTTAGAGCCTATCCGTGGAGTACAACTTTTATCTCTCATAAGCCAAAAAATAAGTATATTGTTGTTATAGAAACACTCAGAGAAAATATTCTTTCATCACTTCATACCTTGTATCCTTCTGAGGAGTCAATTTTTTTATGAGGAATTCTTCTTTGAGCCAGAGAAAATATGCCACAGGATCTCAAAAATGATTTTAATAATTCCTGATTGACTCATCTTATAGCAGTAAGTGGCTTTAATATAACGATACTTATAATATTTTTTTCATTTCTCTTTTCATTTTTTCCCTCTTTTTTGAGAATTATATTGATAAGTATTTTTGTTATATTCTTTACTTTTCTCGTCTGATATAATCCACCTGTTTTGAGAGCCTCGATTATGGGACTTCTCTGATTTTATGCACTTTCTTTTGGAAGAAAGGCTTCATTTGAGTCTATTTTTCTGCTGACAATTTTTATTATGCTTTTTTTTAATCCACTTGCTCTTAACTATGATATTAGTTTTCAGCTTAGTTTTTTTTCTGTTCTTTGAATTGTTTATATGAAAGATATTTTAGACAAAATCTTTCCTTTTATTCCATCTTTTTTTGCTATACGAGAAAGTCTTGTTATGAGTCTTTCTGCTCTCATATTTACTTTTCCGCTGATTGTCATCAATTTTTGACAGATGTCTATTATCTCCCCTTTGTCCAATATTATAGTTGCACCAACTATTCCTTTTGCTATGTTTTTTTGATTTCTGTCGATTATTTTTCTTCCATTATCATCACTTCTTTGAAAGATAGTTTGATATATTTCCTACATTTTTCTTAAATTTGACATCACCATTGTTCACTTACTTTGAGGACTTGATTTTGCTCTTTATAAGATTGATTTCTGATATTTCTCTCATTATTTTTTGATTTTATACTATCTAGTTCTTTTACTTATTATTTTTAGGAAAAGAATTACTTTGTAGGATTTTCTCCTTGTTTATCAAGATTTCTGAGTTCTGTATTTATTTCTTTTAATTTCTCAAAACTTACAGGGACTTTTTTATCTTCTACTTCCTTTTTTAATTCCTCAAATTTTTCTTTTTCTTCTTTTTTTGTAAGCTTATTATCTAGTTTTTCTATAAGCTTTATTGCTTCAGCATATAGTTTTTGGTAATCAATACTTTCTTTTGCTCTTTCTCTTCATTTTTTTAAGGTGCTTCATATTATAGACTTTACTCCTTCTTGTTTATTTACTTCCTCATTTATACTGTTGAGTGCCTCAAATCTTTCTTTTAGAGACTTGTCAGGATTATTTATTATTTTCATACTTAATTCAAATGATTCATTTCTTTCTATTTGTTTTCCATCAATTATTTCATTGAGCGATTTTTCAAAAGCAAGATCAAGAGATTTTTTTTGTTCACTTCCATTTTCAAGATTCTCGGGTGCTATAAAATAATTTCCTCAAAGAATTTTGTAGGTTTTTTCAACAATAGAATCTTTTTCAAAGTTTTTAGCATTTTTTGGTAAAAGATTTGCTCAGAAGTGATTCTCAAAATTTTGTTTATTTTTTTCTTTTGTTCCAGTTTTTTCTAAAAATGAAAGAGTTTTTATAATTTCCTGTTTTTTTTCTTTAGGTAGTTTTATATTTTGAAAAGTATCTGCAAAGAAATTTTCTATATATTCTTCTTTTTTTCCTTCCTCTCTTTCCTTTTTTTCTAATTTTTTTCATTTAAGAGCCTTTTTAATTTCTAGTCATTCCTCTGGTATTATTTTTCATTCTTTTATAAGTTTATTTACCACGGGAGAAAAAGGATTTTCTCTTATTTCTCTTTCTTCTTGTTTTTCTTTTTTTTCAGGGGCTTTTTCTTCTTTTTTTTCTGTGAGAGAATTTTGGAGGAGTTTTATGATTTTTTCTATTTCTTCATCAGTCATCTTTAAGCCAAGACTTTTAGTTTCATTTTCATTTTGAAAAGTCCTATTTATTGCTTGAGAAATTTTTTCATTTTCAGGAATATTTCATTCTATGTAGCCGTAATTTAATACAATTCTGTGAAAAGCTCATATATTTTCTTGATTTTTTCCGTTTATTTCAAGAGCTTTTTTTAGAGTTTCTCAATATTTGTCTTCAAAAATTTTTCCTCTTTCTTTTACTTGTTCTCAAAATTCATTATGTTTTTCATTTCAAAGAATTTCAGTAATTCCTTGTTTTTTTTGGTCTTGTTGAGTCATAATTACATATAAAAAAATAATTTCTTTTATTGTATCATAAAGAGATTATCTTTGCAAAAAACAGAATTTTTTTAATCTTGAAATCCAGCTGGAATCATTTGGTCTTTCCAAGGAGTATTTTTTTCATATACAGAAGCGATTTCAAAAAGTCTTTCTTCAGTTAATCTTGGAGTCAAAATCTGAAGTCAAACTGGAAGTTTTTCTTTTTCTTCATCTTCGCTTTCTGCAAATCCACACGGAATACAAATTCAAGGAAGTCCCGCCATACTTGCAGGAATAGTGTAGGCATCAGAGAGGTACATTTTTATAGGATCTTCACTTTTTTCTCCGATTTTCCAAGCAACACTTGGACTTGCTGGACAGATAATCGCATCTACTTTATCAAAAGCTTCTTCAAAATCTTGGATGATAAGGGTTCTTACTTGACTGGCTTTTTTAAAATAAGCATCATAAAATCAAGCTGAAAGCACATAACTTCAGAGAATAATTCTTCTTTTTGCTTCGGCTCAAAGTCCTTCTCCACGGTTATTACTATAAAATTCTTCTAAATTTTCGTGAGGTTTCTCGCTAGAATGCCCATATCGTATTCCGTCAAGTCGTGCAAGATTTGTTGTCACTTCAGCAGGAACGATGATATAATAAGCAGCCATCGCATATTTTGTCATTGGAAGAGAAATTTCTATTATTTCTGCCCCCATATTTTTTATATCTTCAATCGCTTTTTCTATAGTAATTCTTACATTTTTATCAAGTCCTTCTTCAAAATATTCTTTTGGAATTCCTATTTTTTTTCCTTTCAAATCTGTTTTTTCCCAAATAATTTTATTGATTGTATCTTTTCAAGGAAGACTCGTATTTTCATTTTCATCTTCTCCATTCATAATCTCATACAGCAGACCAGCATCTTTTACTGTCCTTGTCAAAGTTCCTGGACAATCAAGACTTGATGCCATCGGCATAATCCCAAAACGACTATTTCTTCCATAACTCGGCTTAAATCAGACAATTCCACAAAGACTTGCTGGTTGTCTGATACTTCCTCAAGTATCAGTTCAAAGCGATGCTGGAACCATTCAGGAAGCCACACTTGCAGCACTTCCTCCGCTTGACCCTCAAGGAATTCTATTTTTTCCCCAAGGATTTATCGTATTTTTAAATGCAGAAGTTTCAGTACTTGATCCCATAGCAAACTCATCCATATTCAGTTTTCCAATAGAACTCATTCACGATTCTTTTAGTTTTTTTATTACGGTTGCATCATAAGGAGGAATAAAATTTTCAAGCATTTTTGAAGATCCTGTTGTTGGAATTCCCTTTTCACAAAAAATATCTTTGATTCAAAGGGGAATTCAAAAAAGTCAGTCTTGTTTTTCATTGTATCAAACCTTGTTTATGTAGTTAAAGGCTTGAATTTTCTCATCATATTTTTCAATTCTTCCAAGAAAATAATCAAATACTTCTTTTGATGAAAATTCTCATTTTTTTACCAATTCAATTATTTCTTCCAAACTTTTAAAGGCTAAATTCATAGTGTCTTATTTTTTAATAATAATATTTGGATGATTATATTCAAACAAAGAAAAATCCAAAAGAATTTTCTTTTGGATTTTTTTGAAAAACTATTTTCTTATTTCTTTTAACTTTGCAGCTTTTCCTGTCAGTTCTCTGATAAATTTTATAGATTTTCTTTTTACTTTAAATTGTCTTATTACTTCTATGCTATCAACACTCGGAGAATGGATAGGAAAAATTTTTTCAATCCCAAAAGGTCCGACTTTTTTTCTCACAGTAATAGTTTTTTCTAAAAGAGTTTTTCCAGCAGTCAGAATAATAATTCCCTTAAACTTTTGTATTCTTTCTTTGTTTCCTTCTTTTATTTTTTGACTTACTTCTACTTCCATACCAGTTCTAAGCTCTGGTCTTTCTCCTTGTAAAAATTCAGATTGAATTTTTCTAATTAAATCAACATTAGTCATTTTTTATATGATTAGTTTTTAAAACTCGCATATCATATAGAGGAAAATAAAAAAATCAAATTTTTCTTATATTTTGCAAGAGAAAAGTTTAAAATATGAAAGGAAAAGAAAATAAAAAGAGGAAAGTTGAAAAATATATTACAAATACTTTCTTGATTTATGAAAAAAGAAAAATATAATACAAAAAATATCTTTTAAAATATATATTATGGAATTTTCTCTTTTAGAAATATTGTATTTTGTTCTTATTATTTTTACTATTGTTATTGGGACACTTCTAAGTATTGTTTTATTTAGAGTTTTACAATTACTCGATATTGTGAGTGAAATCGTGTGATACTATAAAAAAGTAAAAAGAGTGGTGGCAATGTATAATAATATTCCTAATTTGGTAAAGGATAAAATAAAATCATTTTTTTAAGAAAAAAGAAAAATAGAGCAAAGTATTTTGCTCTATTTTTTTTATTAGACTAGTTCCGAAATAATTTTTTTATAGATACTTTTATTGACTAATAAGCCGAAAAGTAGGTTTTAAAATTAAATCTTGAGTTTTGGTTTTATTTAAGCCAAGAACTAGATAATATTTTCTTATTACGGAAATAGTCTATTGAAATTTAATTTATATAAGATGGTTTTTATTTATAAAGAGACTCTAAAATATCTTGATTTATATGGGCTAAATCACTATAGCTTAATCTTTTAAAAGCTTTTGGGTCTCGCAATAATGCTCTATAATTTTAGCAGAACTACTAAAGGGGTAAGTTTCATCTTCTCATCATATATCACCACTATCACTTAATTCTTCGTTAAGGGGAATGTATTCTTTAATGAATTCTTTATTTACTACTTTATAAAGCTTTTGTCCTTCTCTAGTTATAAGTGTAATATTATTTAGATTGCTTTGTCCAAAATCCTCTATAATTTTATTCTTTAAATCAATATCTTCTATTTCACTAAGTTCTATAAAAAATTTTTCTGTAAAACTATCCAAGATATCAATTGCTTTTCCACTAAGAACTTCTATGGGAATTTGTATCTTTATTACTACATTAAAATATTTTGGTTGCCTCTCCTCGCAGTCATATTCAAACTTTTTTATAGTTTCTATCTATTTTTATTTGCTTTTTTAGAAAAATATTTTATAAATAATAGAAATATTCTAACCTGAATTCAATACCCAAATGCAATTTTTAATAAATTAGAAGAGATATATAAGTATATATTTTTGTAATTATAAAGAAAAAAATTAATATTCAAAACATAGTGTAATAAATTATGAGAAAT
>Ga0172373_10007508_pt1 | contig 14125 bp, 13 predicted proteins | sample Lak10m_2_FD_114546 | JGI IMG/M metagenome (GOLD analysis project Ga0172373, IMG submission 114546) | Freshwater microbial communities from Kabuno Bay, South-Kivu, Congo - kab_092012_10m | ecosystem: Environmental > Aquatic > Freshwater > Lake | place: Democratic Republic of the Congo... | reverse complement strand
TCGTGCACGTGCCGCTTGCGCACGCCTCCCGGCGCTCCGCTCTTGTCGCGCGACCCACTCGACTCGCGCGCTCCGCTCGGGCTGCGATGCGTGTGCTTGGTGCGCGCCATGGCGGGGGCGTGATTCTGGGCGATTCTTTGCGCTCAACATAATCCCGCATGACACAAGGTCTAGAACATCGATCACACAAGCTCTTACTTGCACTCAAGCATATGACGGACGAGATCACACGATGTGAACGGTCGCGAGCGGCGCGTTGGCGACGTTTCTGCCGTCAATGCTGACGGTTTCGCGCGCTCCGAGCGCGAGGATGGCACCGCTGAGGAAGGATTCTGTCAAGCGCACGTCGCGCACGGTGTCGTCAACGTGAATGGCGATGGCGCGCGGAATGGTGGTCGGGTTGTTGGTGCGCGGCGCCCAGAGCGCGTCGTAGTCCTCAACCTTGCGCTCGGCGGCGGCGGACAGCGCGCCGACGTCGACGTGATGCAGGTAGATGCCACGGCTGCGCTTCATGACGTCGACGCCGATGGCGTCGCCGCTCGCGCTGACGATGTTGTCAATCTTCAAGTTGCGCACGTGCACGTCGAGACTGGAGGTGAAGGTGGCGCCGCGCGCGTCGGCGCCCTGGTAGCCCTCAAGCACAACGTTGGCGCCGGCGGCGTTGACGGCACTGGGGTGCGTGTAGTCGCCCTCCAGGTCGCCGCCGATGCCGCCCACGTTGCGCACGTTGTCGATCACCACGTTCTCTACACCGACACCGAGCGTCGCATCCAACTTGAGTGCAATCACGCCCTTCTGCACATGGAACATGACGTCCGCGTTCATGTAGTAGTTTGCCTGGAACGGCGCCGGCGCGTCAACGCCACTAAGCCACGCCTCCACCCACTGCAGGAAGGCGGCGTCCGCGGTCGCACGGCGCGCGTCGAGACCCGCAGCACGCAGCGCACCATCCGCCTTGTACTTTGTGACAAGCAGCTGTGCATTCGAGAGCGCGTTTCCGTTGTAGCGCGTCAGCAACTTCGGATCAACACCCGCCACGCCATCCTCCCAGTCGCAGCACAGGCGAGCGCCCGTAAGACGGTACGTTATGCGGGTTTGCACGACAGCACCGACGGCGTCGATCGCGGGCTTGTTTGCCGTCGTTCGCAGCGCGGGAACCTCATGCACGAAGCCTGCCACGTTGCGCAGCGAAGAATCTCGAATGTAAAACTGCATCGCGGCGTCCGACGGCAGCGTATCAGGAAAGCCGCCGACGGCCACGCCGCGACTGTTGCTCAGAATTCCGTACGCGTTGCCGTCGATCAAACCCTCTGGTAAATGGAACAACTCGAAGGCGGCGCGCGCGGCCGCACGCGTGACCGCGAGCCCCGTCGGCAGCGTGGCCACGACGGTTTCCGCGCCGTCAAGACGTGCAACTTCGCTTGCGCGCCACCAGGCGGCAGCACCCGTCGTCACGCCGTAGTAGGCAATGTCGATTACGTCGTCCAACGCATGCAGGATCTGCGCACGCGAGAGCGCACCCAGCGTCGCGCTCTCCGGCAGCGCCGCCACATAAGGGCGAATAAAGCGCGCGTTCGAGTAGGTGGCAGCAACGGGAACGTCGGTGCGGTGGCCCTCACAGACGACATTCTGGATCACAACGCGCTTGCCGCCGTTGATCGCGATCGGGGCAACCTCGTAGCCGCGGAATGTAACGCCATCAATCAGCACGTCCTGGCAGAGGTTGCCGTGAATACCGTGGTGCGAGGAAAGCCCGATGACGCCGTTAAGCACCTTGACGCGACGACAGGTTCGGAAGTTGGGGGTCGCGCTTGCGTCAAAGGGCCCCTGCATCGGAATGAAGGGCGCGGAGGCGAGCTCGACGACGGCAAAGAAGCGCTGCAGCAGCGCGTAGGCTGCATCCTGCTCGATCGTAAACTTGTTCAGATCCAGTACGACGTCATCGGCTGCCACTACAATCGCAGCGAAGAAGCCGAGTCCGAGCCCCATGCGGATGGCGGGCGCAAGCTCGGGATCGTGCCGCGCAACGAAGGCATCCAGGTCGGCGGCCGCGAGCTGCGGACCAATTGACGACGCACTCGCGCGCTGCACCGACGGCCGCAGCGCGGTCGGGAAAAAGCGCACATTCTCCGCCAAGCGATACACGCCCGGGCGCGTGATGTAGACCGCGCCCGCGTCAAAGTCGGATTGGCGCAGCAGCACTACGTCGTCTGTTCCTGCAGCACCTGTATCAGCAACATTCATCGCCTCGAGCTGCGCAGCAAGCGCGCGGAACGGGGCAAGATCGGTAGGATCCTCATCGCCGACCGTACTAGGATCTGCAGAGGAAGCCGCACTTAAGCGACGCAAACTCGCGCCGGCGGCGTGTGTGAGCACAAGATTGAGCGCTGCAGGGGCGCGACCACCAACTCGCACCGACAACCGCAACACGATGTTGAAACCGTCGTTGAGCGCAAGCGGCGTGAAATAAACGCCGCCCGGTACGCTCGCGACCTGAAAGCGCGGTTGCGTGGTCGACGCCAATCGGTCGCTACTTGCCAGCAGCGCAGCGGCGAGGTCGCGCGCGACTCCGGACACAGACGACTGAGTAAACATGGACTGCACGTCAACGTATACAGTGTCAGACGGACTGAACACAGCACGTACCGCGTCTGCCCACTGCGCGCTGCTCCAGACCGCAAAGAGCGCGTTCAAGCGCGCGGCGTAAAACGCAACCACCGCGTCGTCCACGACGGACGGCGCCGGCAGCAGATCGACAAGATCCGTGTCGGGAAAGTTGATCGCGCTCAAATACTGAGGCACCGAGAGCTGACTCTTGCAATTGACAACCAGCGAGTTCGTCGACAACGACATGATCGATACAAAGACGCGCGCGACTTTTAATGTTAAACTTTACGTATATGTGAAACAACTCAGCGCGACGAGAGGCACTTGGTGAAATTTTAGATGCGTCGGGTTGCACTGCGTGTGATAGGGTTGAGGTCCAGTACGAGAAGCGCCGAGAAAAACTTCAAGTTGAATCCACCGTAAAAAGTTCGCGAAGCTCCCCAGTGACGTGATTCAGTTCATTCGTTATGAGCCTCACATCATTCTTGACTCGATCCGAACGCGTGTTCCGTGGCGTACGTAAAGTACATGTGCATGTCGTCGTCGTGCGATTGGTCGTACAACTGGCGCAACGAGGAACCGTTGGGCGGTATGCTGCCTTGCGACGTCATCAAAAACAGCGCTTGTTCGGGGGCAAGCTTGATGCGCTTGCGAATGACGTACAGCAATTGACCGACGGAAAGGTCATCCGGAACGAGAAACTTTCGTTTGTCGATGGTGGGCTGGTTTGCGTCGGCAGGCTCCACAATGATGGCGATTCGGTCAGGATATTGCTCGCGCAACCGACGAGCATCCGCGACACGCACCTCGAACGGAATCTCCGAACGATACGCAGAAGCTTTCTTCGTGATGCCGTGCGTCATCGAACCCACTCTCGAAGCGACAACCTCCAGCGCCGCCGACGCCACCGCACTCGTCGCCGCACTCGTCGCCGCCGAAGCCGCAGCCGAAGCCAGCGCGCTCGTCACGCGCGCCAACATCAACAACAAGAAACCCCTTTACTGAGCAACATTTGCTATTTTAACGTACCTTAAGCGAAGCGTTTCGACACACTTGAGTATTGTTAGGGTGATGGTTAGGGTTCACGGGGACGCGGGACACGCAATTCAGAGAGGGGGCGGCAGAATCGGCAGTCCCCAGCCGAATACGACGCCGATGCCGCCGAGCAAGCGGCGCGCCGAAGACATGTCGGAAGGCCTGCTGGCCGTCGCGGTCGCAGCGGAGCAAGCGGAGATCGTGGAGCAAAAGAGCGCCTCAGACGAACTGGATGTTGAGACGGTTTACGGCGAGTACATCGACGTGCTGCGCAGCGAGTACCTGCAGGACGACATGGATCACTCCTCGCACTACATCTTCATGCTTGCGTCGGCGCTGCTTATGTGGTTGTTGCGCTCGCGCCTCGGGTTCGTCATGCGCTTCATTCGAAGCTCCGCCGTCGGCCGCGACGCCAAGATGAACATGAACCAGGCGCTGCTTTCGTTCGGTCCGCGCGGCGGCAACAAGAGCAAGGATCGACTTCTCGCGGAACACATCTTCCGACTGGAACGGATTCGCTGCGGCTTCGGACACTACATCTACTCGCACCATCACTGGAACTTTCGCGACCGCAAGACTCTGCGCCGCCCACGCACGGCGCTGGAGCTTGTCGAGTTGCTACTGCGACTGTACAACATGGGGGCATCCCATCACCACGCGACTCGACTCGTGATCGTGCGCGCGTGCGAACAGTTGAGGCTTCTGGTCGTGCAGGCGTGGGCACTGACACCCGAACAACAACGCGGACGCGAAGGAATCGACATCGACACGCGCATCGACGAAGCGTGCGATCCCGCCATCCACATCCTGCGCGAAATTGTCAACTTCGAGGGCGAAACCACGCCGGCGCCAGCAGCCGCGACACCCGCCCCGACCAGAAGCAGAATCGCAACGGATGCACCGAGCAGCACCCCGATCCCGACCGAACTCGCCGCCGCCATCTCGCTCGCGCTGCAAAACACGCACGGTCTGAACCTGCTCGTCGCCGCCATCAGTCATAAACTATCGTAAATAGACATTCGCACACGTCGCTTCGGAGTAGCTCGTACGTTTCATCTTAGCTACGCGTGTCGGTCCTCAAAACGTCCGCTCCAATACGACGCAGCGCGACTCGACGTATATCTCTTTTGACATGAAAACTCGCTACGCGCTTCTAGAAGCTTTTCGGAAGGGCGCAATGGGGGTCGTCAGATTAAAGCGGCACATAGCTCCTCGCAAATGTTCTTCTCGGGAGAATGGGAGGCGGAGCTTGAGGCGCCGTTGGATGCAGCGTACGGAGCCCTGCGCGAAGCGATGCTCGAAAAGGCGCGCATCCTAAACATTCTGGATGAGCAGCCGTCGGACTTGTTCTATCTTGCGGTGCAGGTCAGAGACGTGGTGCTCATCATGTCCAGAAAGGAGCAGATGGAGCAGGAAACGTGCGAGCGCATGTTGCTCGACATGTTGCAGAAGGTGAGTTCGCACGTAACGCGCGTGACGACGCTTCATCGGCGCTCCGATCGAATCCGCGTCTTTGACTCCAGCCATGTTGCTGCACTCGAAGTGACGCCGACTGACCTGTACTTGCCTGCGATGAGTAGACCGCATGGCGACGTTCAGGATGTCGAGGAAGAACATTATGGTCCACTCTTAGGCATCGTACTGGAAGTTGATAAATACGATCGCGACGTTCTGCACAGTCTCGATCGACTGAAGTATTTCGTGAAACGTGCGCATGATAACTAAATCAAAAGAAAGGCAAAGAATGTCGATCACTCCTGCGTTTGTTGCGCAGACGACTTCAGGCCGTCCCAGATGCACCACGTGTCCGCCCGGCAGATATTGTCCGAGAATCAATTCGCTTGACTCGATTCCGTGCGATCCTGGCTATTATTCTCCTGGGGGGGCGATGGTCTGCTCACCCTGCCCTTCGCGGGGGTTCACAGAAGGCTTGGGAGCAACGAGCAGCAGTGTTTGCTACGACACTCAGCTTCGACTTCTTGCGCGCTTTGATCAACTTTCGACCAATTTATTAGGTGTTACGAAACTTGCACTTGACGTCCCGACGTACAATCCCGACGGAACTTACGCTGGAACCAGCACGTCAATTAATATGACGAATCTCAGCTCTGGAGTTCTTTTCGACACCACGAAAAAAACCATGACTGTTGGAAATCCCGTTACCGGAGCCCAAACTTCAGTGAGATTGAATTCTTCAGACGCCCCTCAACTCTGGAAATTCGCAGCAGAGGTTAACAACGCCTTTACGTTCAGTGTCTGGATGCGGAAAGCAGACAACGCGTTGTACGACAGCAACTGGGTGCAAACTTTCGGATTCGGAGCATCCGCCAATAACCAAGCTGTCGGGTGTTGGTTTGGAGCTGATGCCAGTGGTATCAACTACAAGTGTCATTTCATGTTTTTCAACAATGATTTCGACGCCAACATTCCGTCGTTGATGGGCAACATAGCGACACTCAATTCAGAAATAAGTACCTGGCACATGTACACGTTCACGTACGACGCAACGACCAAGGTGAGAAACGTGTACATGGATGGCGTGCGTTTTGTATCCAATACTGCGACTACCGCACTGGCGATACCGACAGCCACCACGCCCATCGATCTCTTCATTGGACAATTCGTCAATTATTATGTAGCTACACCCAACATGTTTGCAGACTTCCGAGGCTATGCTCGCAAAATGAGCGACGCCGACGTCATGACGCTTTACCGCAGATCGATGCCGAGACTCGATAGCTCCATCGTTGGCAATACTGTCGTGAGTCAGGCGCAGATGGAGTTGAACTTTGACTCGAGCACGATACGCATCGGAGTTCGCACCACCCCATCCGGTGTCTACAATTACTACAGCATAACGGCATCGGCGGGTGTAGAAACTACACAATACGATTCCGTCAAAATACGCAGCAACCAAGCATTGACCTTCGAAAACGCAACTGTACTTGGACCCCTCGCGACCGCGTTCAACACAGCCTTCACGTTCAACGTTTGGATGCGCTCCGACAACTACAACAACACCGACCACTTCTTGTTTACGTTCGGCAACAGTGCAGTCAATCAAGGAATCTTGTTAAACTCGTTTGTTACTGCGACAACCAACACATGGACGATCAAAAACGACTTCAACACAAACGCAGCTTCAACATCCAGCCTGGTCGTGCAAGTCCCAGCCGTCGTCGCAACACCAACTTCACTGAACGCCGACAAAACGATCTGGCACATGTACACCGTCACCTGGAACTCTTTCAACAAATTGCGGAAAGTCTACATGGACGGCGTTCGCGTTGCAGTAACCAAATCAGACTTGACGCTGGCGCTGGGATCAAACGGACTCAGCATCGGCAACATTCTCCGATCAAGTATGGCCGCGACAATCTCGCACAGCACAGAGTTCAGAGGCTTCAACGCATGGACGTCAACCCTGCGCGAACCCGACGTCCTGAACTTGTACCAGCAGCGCGTTTACTGAGGCAGCGACATAAAGGGGCAGTGAATCTCCCAAACCGATGCATCCACATCGCTCTGCGCCAACACAACAAAGACACGACGCGCGCGACACGGGGCACGCGTAATCTGCACCGTCAGTGAGTTCTGCTGAAGCAAAGACTCCAAGTGGAGCGCAGAAGATGCAAACGCCAGATGCACCGAGCGGAACGCGCGCATGGAGGGGGCTTAGAATGTGCTTAAACGAGTAACGAATACGAACGCGTCGATTCGAGTTCCGAATTTCACTCCTGCGGTTCAGACGTGTTCTCGTACAACGTGTAAAGCATCACGGATGACCACACCGCGTGCGACTGAATGGTGCGAATCAGATTCGATACACATGATGACGAACTCAACTGCAGATTCCACATGATCCACAACACCGTGCATGAAGTGGCGAGCTGAGAACTATTGGTGTCAGATTCCAACGCGAGATTTACGGCATCACAAAACTGCTGCAGACGCAGTTCGTCGCGCGACAAACGATGCGCAATCAACGTCAGCGACATGCCGCAACGGAGGGGGGCGGCAATGGTGTCGCAGTGACCAATTAAATTCCCGGAAAATTCAAACGTCATGACGAAAACATGAAAAAAGAACAATCCCGACGCGCCACTTGAATCGGCACCAACTCCAAACCGCGCGACGTAATCCGAGGACGACGAAGCGTGTCGTGCTCGCGCGCCACAATCTCCAAACTCCAGGCGTCAGCGACGTCGGGACTTAGACGCATCAAAGACCCGCGCTCCACATAAACATCAATCGTCTCCAGCGAGCGTTGGTGCTTGCATCGCACAGATACGCCAGACTCCAACGCCAGCAAAGCCACCGTCTGACGAGTCACGGGAACACGCAAGCCGGAACCCGCCACCAACGTATACAGAACGACACTTATGGAAGAAGCACCCACAACTCGAAGCATATCGTCCTGCACGTCACTTAATACGCTGTCCGAACATGCACGCTTACACCGCAAAGAGTCGTCTGTTGAGCTTCGCATTCGCACGCGACACAGCCATTCGCGCTCTAGATCCTTTGAAACGATGCAGCGATGCACCGAAAGACCGGGAATCACCGACCCACTTGACGCGTCAGAAGCCGCCCCCTTTTGAACAAGGGGCACACATGCTCGCTTGCGTGACGCTTGCGCACCTTTTCGATCCATGCAATCTCGCACGACTCTGATTTATCACTTGTGCGTGCGTGCACATTACGAACCTTGAAGTGTATCTGTCATGTTGGCGTTGTCGTGCGCGTTGCAAGATGGTTTGACGTATGCGCGAAACGAGATGCAGGCAAGGGCGGCGTTGCGAAGCGCCACAGAGAATGCAACGGCGTGGCTGCGCGACGATCATCACGACGAACTTCGATTTTGTAGAAGCTTCACGCAGAAGGGATATGAGGAACGCTCGCGACTCAGCCCCTTCCGAGGCTGCATCAAATACGCCGGCGTATCCGCCACCGACGAAGAAAACCTGCCAACCTGGGTCGTACTCGACAACATTACACTTCCGTGCAATGCCGTGGCTCACGTTTGCAGACTGGGGCTTTCGCTGCTGCAACTTGACCTGCGCAACTGCAAGCTGCAGAGAATACCAGATTGCGCCGCACAACTACAATCGCTGATTTCGCTGAATGTGTCGCACAACGAAATCACAACACTGCCACCCGATCTGCCGCCAACGCTGCGTAAACTCATCGCCAGCGAAAACAGAATCAACGCATTTCCCGAAGCATTACTAAAACCCTCCAACGTGCAGGAACTCTCCTTGTCTGACAATCCACTCATCCAGCTTCAAGACGACATGCACCGGATAACCAGCAGCATCACGGCGCTGCATCTATGTCACACGCGCATTTCGAATCTACCAGAAGGATTCGGACAATGCCACCGCCTCGAACTAATGAGCTTAGGGTCTAACCATCTATCCGCACTGCCCGACGACTTGAAAAACTTGCAAACGCTACGACAACTGGACCTGCGAAACAACCATTTTGTCGAGATACCCAAGTGCGTCGAAAACATGCACGGCTTGACGCACATTTGGGTGGATCCAAATCCGCTCAGCGAAAGAGCCAAACGAAGACTTCACGCAGAACAACTGCAACGCCGCAATTGGCCGCGTCTGCAACATGTGGTTTGGATTTAAGCACAAAAAGATAGAAAATCAAAATGAAGACTAATTAGAAACTGCCAACGAGCTGTGTGTCGTAATTTGTATGGCGGCGCCGCGTGCTTCGACGTACACAATTTACATCGACGAGGCGGGGAGGGGCGCGTGCGTCGGACCGCTCGTGTACGGAGCGCTCGTGGTGCGACAGGACGTGACGGAACTCGACGCGCTGTGGGTTCGACTGCCACCCAAAGCGAAGCGAGCGCGCGACTCCAAAGCCATGACGGAGAAGGCACGGGAGATCTACTTCCAAGCCATGCTGGACTCCTGCTCGCCGGTTTCGACGGAATCGGTCTGCGAAGCGCACGAGACGCCTTGCAAACGGGCAGCTTTCATGACGCACTCGACATCAGCGCTAGATATCACGCAGGCGCTTCTATTTGATCACAACGAACATGCGCGACATGGCAGAGCAACGAGCGTGAACCTCAACACGCTGAGCTACGATGCGACGGCGCAACTGATCCTTTGCGCGGTGCGGTGGATTTTGAGAGCAGAGGAAGATAACTCGCAGACAGGGCCTCACGAAGTTCATCTTGACGTCGTGGCGGACCGACTTGGGCACGACGCGACGTCGCACGAAGAGGGAGTTTGGGGCGCGATGACGAGGATCGGGGCTTGCGTGCGTTGGAACACATTCCGCTCCGAACCGCGCGCCGACGACAACTACAAGGGCGTCTCCATCGCCTCCGTCGCCGCCAAAGTCACGCGCGATCGAGCCGTCGGAGGCGACGTCGCAGGACACGGATACCCCAATCCGGCGTGCTCCGCATGGATCGTGCAGAACGTTCGACACCCAGACCCGCGCATTCGATACTCTTGGGACAACGTGCAACGAATACTGCCGCAACTTAACATGAACGACGAGGATCGCGCCCGATACACGATACTTTCGGTAAAATCAACCAGCTCAAGCCTTCGACCGCCACGAAACTTGACATCCTGAACATCATCTACGCTGCTCGTCGCACGTTTGCACTTCCTGAATGTGACGTGTAAAAGAAAAAGCAAGACACAATTTTTGCATTCTAGCATGGCAACTTCTTCGGAGTGCAGGCTCGTCACGTCGCGTCAATATGCAGTCGCGATTCAGCACATTGTTCCGAGACCGGATGGAACCAACGCCATCACGCAGGGGATCTGTCGGGACGGCGTCTTTGTGGGCAGCGTCGACGGCGTAAACTACTCTGAAAACGTTGGCGTTGTGTGCCAGCTGAAGCCTCAGTCGGGTGGAAAATCGGGGCTTGCGCTCAAAGTCGACCTGTTTGCAGGCGGAGGACGCACTGGAGACTTGATTCAGGGCGACGTAGCCGGAACTTTGACATCGCTGAAGGGCACACCGGTGTCAGCCACAGCTGGCGCCGCCGGATTTATTCCGTGCAGCGGAGGCGTAACCTACAACGTGCGGACGCAGGAGCTGTCTTTGAACGTTCAGTCTGCCGCCGGCGCCAGCGATCGACGCCAGGTCATTCAACCCTACACGCCACCGACGCCTCAAACACCCCCGCCGCCCCCGACGCCTCAAACACCCCCGACGCCCCCGACGCCTAAAACACCCCCGACCCCCAAAACCCCCTCCGATGCCGACATACAGCGCGTGCTCAGCGGACCCGACATGGGCGTACCTTTGCCGGCCGGACTTGAACCCTTTCTGTCGCAATGCGGCGGAGATATGCAAAACGCGTGAAAGAGCCTTAAAAAGTCTCCTCGATTTGAAACGTTCAGAAACCGACGTCAACTCGTGGCAGAGCGAAGCACCATTTAGGCTGTGCGCGCAGTGACATAGTGCAGCGTAAACGAACCAGAACCGGAGGCTGATGAATATTCACCCACGCTCAGCTGATTGATCAAGCCAATCGCAAACCGACGAGACGGTGTGATCGAAGCCAACGGCGTGTCATCCACCGCGTACACATACAGAGCCAGTTGCGTCGTACGCGTCGCTTCCGAATATCGAAGAAACAGATCCAACTTGTAGGTTTGACTCAGGAACGGAAGAGACACGGCACTGCTCAATAGACTGCCGTTGTACAGAAGCGAGATTTGCAACAACGTCAAAGACACATCGTACGTCGCGCGCGCCACAATCTCGACGCCCGTTCCAGACACGCGAAACACATTCACGTACGGTACCGTGCTGTCACCCAGCACCGATGCGTCAAACATCGTTTCAAACACCACGCTGCCCAACGACGCCAAACTCCAGTTGGTTGACAACACCATGGCGTTCGACGGCGGCAACACCATGTCGTTGCCCACCACCGGAACGCGAGTGCCGTCCACTCGCAACATGTAACGATCCACGTTCGTTGCATACGAACGCGCCAAACGGCCGGTAGCCACGTCAATAGCACAAGAACACAGCAACGCAGTTATCACCTGCACGCTTAACAACAAGTTGAGGGAATCGTCACCCTCCACAAACGACATCGTGGGCGGCAAAGTGCCATTTGACAATGTCAATGACGAATACACGCTACCAGCGTGATCCACAATCAGCACCGTCGAAACCTCCTCGTCAGAGGTCTTCACCTCGTTTACCAGCGAAGCACAGTTCCAAAACAACGCATCCTTGCCGTTCAAGACCGCCAAAGAACTCTCGGGCGTGTCGTTGATGGTTAACAAACGACTTGCATTCCACTGCGTCATCAACACGCTGCCGTTGCGGATCGGATTCGTTGCATTGTAGTCCCAAACTAACGCACCTTGCGAGTTGACCACCGTACCCTTGCCGCGAAGCACTACCGAGGTATCTGTTGAATTTTGCGCAATAAAATACACAGCGCCATCCTCCACCAACGACAACGTGCACGCGACCCGATACTCCGTCGCGTTCGGCCAGTCGCTCGTTCCATCCTCCAACACCGGCGCGATAAACCAACAACCGACGTAACGGGGAATAAACTGACCTTGCAACAACGCCCCCGTCCATCGCGTACTCAAATGCAAACGGTGCGACACCGTGCGACTAAACACATCCTCCACCGAAGGCTGCGTGCTGCCGTAATCCTCCCGAGCGTTCTCCGCCGAATAAAAACCAGATGCAAACTCAAGGCCACTCATCAAAATCGTGACGCGTTTATCTTCTGACGTTGCTTTGATACGTTCATGTAATGCGACGTCACTGCGTCGTATTGTAGCGGACCTTTTGAGGACCGAAAGGTCCGATAAAAGGTCGTGGAAATCGCGACGCTCTGAGCTACTCCAAAGCGACGTGTGGCGCTGCGCGAACTCGGTACGGTGGGTTTTACTCAAGGTTTTCTCGGCGCTTCGCGTTCTGGACCTCAAACCTCTCACGCGCAGCGCAACCCGACGGACCCCTTCAAACCGTGTTGTCCTATAGACAATATCCCGTCGCCGCATAAATCCAACACAGCTACGAATCCTCACTCGCAGTGTCGTCGCTGCCGGATCTTTCAGCGCGGTGATGAGGCTTTGAATGCTCCTCCTCATATTTCTCCTCACCGTCCTCCTCATCCTCATCCTCCTCAGGTTCAGAGCCAGAGTCCGAATCAAAGTCACTCGCCGTCTCAAACACCACGCGGTTCTCCTCCATCAACTCCCGAACGCGCGCCAGTCGCGACGCAAGCTGCGTCAAAGAATCACGCATCGAACGAGAACGGTGCGAACAATTTCGCATCGCCAACTGAACCTGCTGATCCAGAAGATCCACCTGCTCGTACTCCATCTCCACCCAATCACGCACCAACGCACAGAAAACCTGCTGGTGCGTCACAGTGCTCTCCGCGCGCGTCACGGCAGCTTTCAAAGCCAACACCAACGATCGATCCGAAGCGGAACCCGCCACGGTAGCGCGACGACGCAACTTTGATGCATCGTGCGACACACGCATACCCGCAACATCGACACCGACAGAAGCATCACTCATCTTCCCCCAAAGATACTTTGAAATTATGATCACCAATCGGTTCTAATTCACATCTTGTATATCCATCCTTCACGATAGAGACACGGATTTGTGCGTTTTACGCCATCATCGCGCGACGGGCCGCGGCATGAGACGCCACACGGAAGGCGCCGCGCTGAACATACTCCTGGTTCGATCCGTGCATCGGACCCGTCGTCGCCGGCACCACATCCTGGAACCCGTACCAGATCTTTTGCTGGTCCGTCAAATCACTCGTGCGAGTCAACACGTCGCGGTCCGTAAACTGCACACCCGTACCATCCAACGTCTTCACCTTATTCAACACACACTCCGTGTCCACCACAAAACCATCCAACGAGATACACTGCGTCAAAGGCTCCGATGCACTCTGCAACGCGATGTTGTCAAAGTTACCCAAAGCGTTGATCACGCACGGGAACGACACATACTTGCCGTCAGAAGCTCCAGCAATCGCCAGCGAACCGCACGACTGAACTGCACTCTTCAACAGAGGCGTAACAAAGTTTGCCTCCGGACTCAACTGAGCCTTGGACTCGTCCCCCACCAACGCACGCATGCGACGACCCGCAAACAGTGCACAATCAGACGACGCCGCCATTCAAAGATTCACTCTTTGCGCCTTTGCTTTATTACAAACTCTCAACCAAACTCACCCCCTCATTCAACTCAACCCCCCAACTCCTGTACATCCTCCGTCGAAATTCAAGATTTCAACGATTTTTCATCCTCGCTTTGCATGTTGGCCAACAAAAGATTCGCTTCGATAAGAACACGTTCCAGTTCCTTACGCGACCTTGTGTTTTCCAAATAGTTTCTTCCCCTTCTTCTTTCCAACAATCTTTGGAGGCTTGGTCACAGGCTGAATGGTCTTTACGATCGGATTAATGACTTTTGGAGTATTATCAACCAC
>Ga0172373_10007507_pt1 | contig 14129 bp, 7 predicted proteins | sample Lak10m_2_FD_114546 | JGI IMG/M metagenome (GOLD analysis project Ga0172373, IMG submission 114546) | Freshwater microbial communities from Kabuno Bay, South-Kivu, Congo - kab_092012_10m | ecosystem: Environmental > Aquatic > Freshwater > Lake | place: Democratic Republic of the Congo: South-Kivu... | reverse complement strand
GTCCGTCACCGGCGTCGTGTTCACCGTCAGGCTGTCGCCGTCCAGATCGCCGTCGTTCGCCAACACCTCGTTCGGCAGCGCAACCGTCAGCGTCTGGTCTTCATTCGTGCTGTACGCGTCCGCAACCGCCGTCGGCGTGTCATTGACCGCGTTCACCGTGATCGTCACCGTCGCCGTCGAAACATCACCGTTGCCGTCAGTCAGCGAATACGTGAAGATGTCCGGACCATTAAAATCCGGATTCGGGGTATACGAGAATGTACCGTCGGAATTGACCACGACGCTGCCGTTTGCAGCGCCAGTCACTAGCGCCCAGACATTGCCGCCATCCAAACTCGGAACATCATTGGCAGCAAGAGATCCAACGAAGGCAGCATCCTCAAGCACAATGATTGAATCGCCGATCGCAACAGGAAAACCAGTTGCTGCCACAAGCCCGTTTACTGATCCGGAATCAATGCCGCCATTACCGTCGCTCACCACATAATCGAATGCAACGGGACCCGCATAACCGACTGCCGGAGTAAATGACAGTACGCCACCAGCCGTCACATTCACAGTGCCGTTCGTGACAGCGATAACCTGGGGAATGCCCGGCGTCAGAGAAACACCGTTGACCGATTGAATGAAAATCGCGTCGCCGTCAACATCAAAGTCACCAGCAAGCAGGTCAAGTGTCACAGGCCCGCCGTTCTGCGCAACTCCGAATGAATCATCGTCAGCCACTGGCGCATCATTGACCGGCGCAACATTGACGGTAACCGTCGCCGTTGAGATATCCCCATCCGCATCAGTGATGCCGTAAGTGAACGAATCGGTACCGCTGAAATTTGCGTCAGGTGTATAGCTGAAGGTCCCATCGGCATTTACAACGGCAACACCATTTGCGGAACCAGCAACAAGGGACCAGACATTGCCGCCATCGCCGGAGGCCATGTCATTGGAAGCAAGGTTCCCCGAAAGCGCCAATTCTTCAGCGGTGCTGAACGCATCGGCAGTCGCAACCGGAAAATCATCGACGCTCGCGACATTCAATGTCACGGTAGCGGTAGATACATCACCGTCGGCGTCGGTAACGGTATAGGTAAAACTGTCAACACCGTTGAAATTCGCATTCGGGGTATAGGTAAACGCCCCACCACTGCCAACGACTACGGTGCCGTTCAATGCACCCGCTGCCAAGGCCCAGACGCCACCGCCATCCCCCCCCTCAGAATCGTTACCTGAGAGACTGCCTGCAAGAACAGCATCTTCAACTGCATTGAAAGTGTCCGCTGCAGCGGCGGGAAAATCATCGACCGGCGTCACATGCAAAGTAACAGAGGCGGTTGATAAATCACCGTTGCTGTCACGCAGCGTGTAGGTAAAACCATCAAATCCATTGAAATTCGCATTCGGCGTATAGGTAAAGGTTCCATCCGCATTTACCGTCACCACGCCGTTGGTCGCACCGGAAAGCAGAGACCAAACGCCACCACCATCAGTGCCTACCGTGTCATTTCCTGAAAGACTCCCGGTAAAAACAGCATCCTCAGCGAGAAGAAAACTGTCGTTACCCGCAGTCGGAACATCCAAAGGACCATCATTGTCAAAAATGCGCAAAGTGCCTTGCGCATCGTTAATTAGCGCATTAACTGCGTTGCTAAGAGAAACAACAGCAACCTCAGGATCCGACAATGACTCGATTAGCAAATCATCAATTATGGGAATTGAAATCGTTGCTAAAGTCTGCCCGGGAATGAAGGTGATCGTGCCGCTCACAGGAACAAAGTCAGATCCAGCGACGGCACCCAAACCGAAAATCGAATAATCCACCGTGACCGTGGCAGCAGAAGGCTGACTCATGGTTACGGTAAAGACCGCGTTACCAACACCCTCCGTTACGGAAACAAAGTTGATTTCCAAAAGTGGCAACGAGGGGGGAGTCGCATCGGCATCGTTGTCGTTGATACCGAACTTGAGATGTTCGTTATAAACACGATCACCGGTGACAATCGCGTCAAAATACTCAACTGGGTTCTCAATCTCGTAGTCATCAAAGATCGGAACCCGGATATCGACAGAATCACTGCCTGCAGACAGAACAAAACCAAACGTGGGCCTCGGCACCCCCAACTCATTGACGACAATGCCGTTCTGCTGCATGTTGATCCAAGTAACACCTCCATCATTGGAGTACTGAATCGGCAGCAAATAATCATCAGCATATTCGGCGACCGGATAGCCAATACTGGCGCTCAAAAGCTCGCTGGTGAAATTGATCGTGAGCGAGGTATCAGTATCAAAAGTCAGCGCACTATTCAAAGTGAACTGGTTAAAACCGGCATGCTCAGGAACATCCGGAATCACCGCCGAAAGATGCGATCGATAGGTATCGACAAACGTGGACCGCACATCCCTGAACGCCGTCCAGTCCTCAACACGATAGTCGATGGCAAGACCCTCGAGGTCATACATATCGACCCCGGGGTTGAGCACAATCGCATAATTCCCGTTACCGCGGGATTCCAGAACACCAACCCCGGCGAACTCCGCACCAAGCTTGACATCCTTGACTACCAGATCGTGAAAACTGACCTGCTTGGGCACCGCCCCGACCAGTAGATCGTTGGTGGTGAACGTCACCTCACCCGAAGCCAGGTTGTAGTTGTAATTGATGCGCGTCCCGGGAACATCGATTTCGTCGGGCAAGCGCTGATCAGCGGCCAGCGGCGTACGGGGCCCGGCCAGGGTCTGGATCGTATCGGCCACGTGCTGCATGGCGTATGTTTCAAACAGATTGTTGCCGGCACCCGAAACATCCAATTCCGTCTCACGGGTGAACTGGATGCCGATACTGGCGAGTGCGCGTGAAATGCCCTCCTTGCCAGCAGAAGCGATACTGAGCGCCTGGCCGGTTACGCTGTCGACATAACCGGTGAACGCATCGCGAGTAGCCTGCGTGATGTTGATGTTATTGGAGTAACTCGCGGCACTGTTCTGGACATTTGCCGTCTGCAACAGGCCATCGCCGGGGGTCGCGTCCTGAAGACCGTCGTCGAGGGCCTGGAGAAAAATAGCCATGTCTTCGACATAATTGGTGTTCGTGTCATTCAGTCCGGTCCCGGCAATGTCCTGCAGAAACAGAAGATCACCCTGGATGACGTCCGCACTGAAAATGCCGACAACCACATCCCCGATCGTGAACGTGATGGTGTCGCCGGCACGATAAGAGAAAGAGCCCGCCGATCCGGAGTCACCGGTAAGACCAACAACGCCGGAGGAGGTCTTGTAAACAACACCATTGACGAAATTATCCGTAAAACTGGAAATGTTCAGGGATGAATCCGCAGGAACTGTCTCAGACACGGCAGGCTGTGCAGGCTGCTGCACCAGGTCGCCATCCGGAGACGCGGGAGCTTCGGCAGGTTCAACGGCCAATCCTAGAATTTCAGGCGTAGGCCCAGAGCGTGAAGTCGAAAACGCGAACTGCAGTGGCGTTACCGACTCGCCGATCCGCTCGACAAGGCGCCCCACGCCTTTCCAGTCCGCGGTTGAACCAGCCTCACCGGCGGAGGGCGCAACTGATGCATCACCACCGCCGTCTCCATTACCGTTACCAACGTTGCCGTTCCGTCCCCCATTGAGCCCCTGAACAACACGCTCTATTTCACCTGTAGAAAGGCTAAGTCTGTCAACCAGCCTGGGCTCAGACGAGGCGTTAGGCATTAAATCCATCGAAGCCGGCGTTAGCGGCTCTCCGAGACGCGGGACCCTGAAAAGACCCGCCTCGTCTTCAACGATGACCAAGCCACCCGCCGAAAGCAGGCGAACGACATCACCCGCATTAATGACATCGCCGACACTGAGGGCATTTTCTCGACCATCCTCATGCAGGATGCGAGCATCACCTCTTATAAAGCGAACTTTGCCTAAAGCCATCTTGAATTGAAATTAAAAGTTAATTGAAATCCTGCTCATGCCTATGAGAGCAAGAATTGCTCCATCTACTGATTCACTGAAATGTGTCAAAAATCACATAATTATCAAGAAAAGCTGCGTTTTCAGACTAAAAAGATGAAATTAATCCCGAGTAAATAATTTAATCGTCAAAATTTCCTGAAAGCGTCGAAAAATCGTCAAGTTTGACACAAACTTTGGATATGGACTCACTTAAAACTTTAAAAATCAATAGACTATCAACGTAATGCCAGTTATTTGTTAACTTTCATTAAGAACACAGCGTTCTGTAATTAAAATTTTAAGAAAAATGTTCTATCAACCCGCCAATTATTTTTGGGATAGCCCAAGAGGACAACACTCAAAAATAACAACGGCTAGCACCGTTCAAATTTTCAGTATCAAAAAAAATGCGATATAAAAATTTATTCACAAAAAATATTGAATCTAAAAAATGATTCTTGTTAGCTAAATCGCGATATCCACGATTTAAGGAGATAACAAAATGGGGCGACTAAAAAAAATAAGTCAAATCAATCTGTTCCGCTCCAAAGACATTTTGATTCCAATTGATCATCCGGTCTAAAACGAATGATATAATAAATATGATAAATATAATACCCCCTGAACCCACGGATTTCTTATTGGACTGTCTTGTCCTAGTTGCGCGGCATCACGGACTACCAGCCAATCGAACCGCGCTGGCTGCTGGCCTGCCTCTTCAACAAGGGAAACTGACACCAGAACTCTTGGCGCGCGCCGCGCAAATGGGGGGATTGACCTCAAAGATAAAAAAACAACCAATTGATTCAATTAATAATTTATTACTTCCAGCCATATTATTTCTGGACAACGAATCCGCATGTGTATTGCACGCAATAGACCAAGCTGCGGGCAATTACAGCGTCTTGCTACCCGAAACCGGGGGGGGCATGACCATCCTGAAAAAATCTGACCTTGAAATGCGATATAGCGGGGTGATTACTCTGCTTGCGCCGCAGTTGCGATTTGACGTGCGCTCGCCGACAACCCGACCGGCGCGCAGCGGACATTGGTTCTGGTCTGCGATCCTGCGTCAGCGCCTCACCTATCAGGATGTGATACTGGGCGCCCTGCTGATCAATCTGTTTTCGATCGGCATGCCCATTTTCACAATGAACATTTACGACCGCGTCGTTCCAAACAATGCGGAAGAGACGCTGTGGGCGCTTTCTATCGGAGTCGGCTTGCTGCTCATCGGCGATCTTGTCCTTCGAAAATTGCGCAGCAGACTCGTTGACCAGGCCAGCGCAAAAATCGATGTCGAAATTTCCGCATCAATGATGGAACAACTGCTGGGCATCCGCTTCGAAGAACGGCCACCATCGACCGGATCCTTTGCCTCCAACATTCGCGCCTTTGAGCAAGTCCGGGACCTGATTGCCTCCAGCACCGTCATCGCGCTCGTCGACCTGCCATTCGTAATCCTGTTCTTTTTATGCGTGGGGTGGATCAATCCCTGGCTGGTTCTGCCCGGCCTGATCGTATTCATTTGCATCGTCATCTTTGGCTATCTGATTCAGGAAAGGCTGCATGTCCTTTCCGAATCCACATTCAAAGGCAACTGCCTGCGCAATGCCCTTTTGATAGAGAGCCTGATCGGACTGGAGACCATCAAGGCACAGCACGCCGAGAACCTGTTTCAAGGGCGCTGGGAACAAACCACGCGCTATATTGCGAAGGTCGGCATCCAGATGCGCGAACTGTCTTCATTTGCCATTTCCGGGGCGAACTGGTTCCAGCAAATGTCAGCCGTCCTCGTGATACTGGGCGGCGTTTACCTGATATTCGACAAGCAATTGACCCTCGGCGGCCTCATCGCCTGCTCCATGCTGACCAGTCGCGCGCTTGCACCCGCAGCACAGATCGTCGGCCTGTTGCTCCAGTACCAGAACGCACGCACCGCACTGGCCTCTCTGGACTCATTCATGGGAAAAACCAGGGATCGCGACAGCAACAAGACATACGTTGAGCACGCCATCACCAACGGCAGCATCGAATTCCGGGATGTTTCCTTCGCCTATCCGGGCCGCACAGAAAACGTTCTCAATAACATCAGTTTCCGTATCAACGCCGGCGAGCGTGTGGCAATACTCGGACGCGTAGGCTCCGGCAAATCCACGCTGCAGCGACTCATCACCAACCTCTATGCACCCTCAAGCGGCACCGTGCTGATCGACGGGATCGACGTTCGACAACTGGATCCGGCCGAAACAAGGAACAGCGCGGGATTCGTATCCCAGGACGTCATGCTGTTCTTTGGTTCTATTCGCGAAAACATCGCACTCGGCAAACCCTATCTTGATGATGCAGCCATCCTTGCCGCCGCAGACATTGCGGGGCTCACCGATTTCATCAAAGCCCATCCCGAAGGTCTCGGCATGGCTGTCGGCGAACGCGGCGAACTGCTTTCGGGCGGACAACGCCAAGCGGTTGGCATTGCACGGGCGGTACTGCACCATGCCCCGATTCTGCTGATGGACGAACCGACAAGCGCGATGGATTACAGCACTGAAGCAACCGTTGCTGCCAACATCGCCAAGTTCTGCAAAGGACGCACCCTCCTGGTCGCAACCCACCGCAGCACCCTGCTGACTCTTTGCGAAAGAATCATCGTCATGGACTCAGGCCGCATCGTTGCCGATGGACCGCGTGAATCGGTAATGGCCGCACTCTCCTCCGGAAAAATCACCAAGGCCACCCCATGAACATACAGCAATGGGTTGCCACAACGGCACCAAAGGTCCTGAGCGCGCTGGAATGGCTGCGCATACGCATCGAAAAAATCATTGCGCCGGTTTTCCCGCCGCCCGAGCCTCCGGTGCCCGAGGGCGTGGCTTCTTTTTCAGCATCGCTGGACGAACTGGTGGAAGGCGGCTCCAGGGAAAACTCCGCACGTCAGGCACGCATCATGATCCGGTCGACGGTGGTCATCGTCGTCATCGCACTCATCTGGAGTGCACTGGCCAGGGTTGATGAAATCACCCGGGCGGATGCCAAAGTCATTCCCTCGCGCCAATTGCAGGTTGTGCAATCGGCTGATGGAGGCATTGTCTCTGAAATCCTTGTTCGCGAAGGCCAAACTGTTGAAAAAGGCCAAATCATCCTCAAGCTTGATCAAACACGAGTCGCATCGAATGTAAAAGAAAGCCAGGCGCAGACATTCTCGCTGCGCGCCAAGGCCGCGCGGCTGAGAGCACTTGCAGAGGGCAGTAATTTCATACCGCCGGAAGCCGTCCAGCCAGACGAAAAACGCGTTATCCAGGAAGAGCAGCGGTTGTTTGAAGATCGCCGTTCCGAACTTTCAGCTTTGATTGGCATTTCCCGCCAGCAGGTCGCACAACGCCAGCAGGAACTGGTGGAAATGCAGGCGCGCAGGACGCAAGCCCAGCGCAGCCTTGAGCTCTCGGCCAAGGAACTCGAAGTCACGAAACCACTGCTCAAATCCGGTGCCGTTTCGGAAGTTGACATTCTGCGGCTGGAACGCGAGGTTGCCCGGTTCCGCGGAGAACAGGACCAGGCCAGTGCGAATATGGCTAGAGTGCAGGCCGCAATACTTGAAGCACAGCGCAAAACCCAGGAAGCCGAGCTGAACTTCAAGAACGAAACACGCAAAGAACTCGCCGAAACCATGAGCAAACTCAACAGCATGTCCGAAGGCGAGGTTGCACTCACGGACCGCGTCGACAAATCACTCGTGCGCTCCCCGGTTAACGGGATTGTTCAGCGCCTGCTGATCAACACCGTCGGCGGCGTCGCCGTAGCTGCAAAGGATCTGGTTGAAATCGTCCCGGTTGACGAAGCACTGGTGCTTGAGGCCCGCGTCCCTCACAAGGACATTGCATTCCTCCGGCCGGGACAGCGGGCAGTGGTCAAGCTCACGGCTTATGACTTCGCAATTTACGGCGGACTTGAAGCCACGGTAAACAGCATCAGTCCGGATGCCATCACTACTGAAGATGGGATTGCCTATTATCTTGTTCGCGTGCAAACCAACAAGACGCAATTGGGCGTTAACCTGCCGATCATTCCCGGCATGCGCGCCACCGTTGACATCATCAGCGGCCAGAAAAGCATCCTCTCTTACCTGATGAAACCGGTTCTGCGAGCGAAGGCTTACGCATTCTCGGAACGCTGAACCCGGGCATCCACCCTGCCAGGCAATGACAATACCCACGTTCTCGCCGACATGGATCGGCATGGCTGCCGCGGTGCTGACTACGGCCGCTTTTGCGCCGCAAGCTTTCAAGGCATGGCAGTCACGTTCCACAAAGGATGTATCACTGGCCATGTTCACGATGATGGTCGCCGGCAACACGCTGTGGCTTGCTTATGGTCTCCTGATTGAGGATGCTCCGCTGATCATAGCCAACGCGGTGACATTGATACTGGCTGGCGCAATTCTTGCTGCCAAAATCCGTTTCAGTTAGGAATTCAGTCCAGGGCGGTCAGCCCCCATACCTGCCCCAATCGATTTAATGATCCAGATCAATTCTCCGGCATCCTCAGCAACATAAGTTATTGACTGAAGCTTCGGATAGGCGTTAACTGAATGCGCTGGCGTAGTCCAGGTTGGAACGGCTCTCGAACTAAAGATTGCCAAGGTTTCCGGTTTTGTTTTTCGCTGTTGTGCGCGCCCCTGTTTTGCGGGTGTGCCTGAAGCGGGCTACCGGAAACCACCTTCGACACTGTGTTTGAGGGTTGTTCTGATCTGGGTGACCCGGTACACGACAAAGGTCGTGGCGGCACTTGCCACTGCCATCCCCGCGGGGAGATTCAGGCGTAATACGTAAAGCCGATAACGGAGGTCAGTCTATCGATGAAACTTCCTGCAACGCCCCTCTGAAAGCCGGCAATAACTGGCCGGCACTTATCACGGTAACGTGAAGAAATGATGTCACCGCTGGTGACACCACCCTTGAAGCCCCGCCCAATCGTCGCGGGGCTTCGCATTTGCAGTAATACATGCCATTGCATACCGCATTGGAATTTGACGACACAGCGGAAAAACTGCTGTGCTCACTCGCACCGGAAGTACCTGGTAAACGAGTCGGCAGGGCCATCAAATCACGGATCGCAGGCACCAGGGCAGACGCAGTCAAAATGGAAAAAACAGGTTTCCGTGGGATCACCGTGAAGCGCAGCCAGGTATCCGCGAAATAACTCCAGCATGCAGCCGGATTGACGTTTAACGAGCCTCCCAGCAGACAGATCAATTGTCCGTCCCGCCCCACCCGCTTTGGTAAAATGCGCAGCCGGCCCCGGTAGCTCAGTGGATAGAGCAGCCCCCTCCTAAGGGGCAGGTCGGACGTTCGATTCGTCTCCGGGGCGCCAATCTGGTACGAAGCTGGGCACCTCCCCCAGCTTCGCCTCTTTCGATAACGTGACGGCACGCGCCAAGGCACGATAGCTGCCCCGGATGTGCAACTCGTCACCATTGAGCCGGATCTCTTCCACCAGCAGGTTCAGATAGGCCTTACCGAACCCCGAGGTGGTGTCGAGCAACCGGGTCCTCAGCACCCGTGTGAATTTCTGGACATGTGCCGGCATGAGCCTGTTCAACGGGACGTCCCATGAATCGCGCAGCGCGGCGCTGGCGACCACCACGTCCTGTCGGCGTGCCTGGAGCTTCTGCGAGCGCTCCTGGAGCCTTGCGTCCAGCGGCAGCAGTCCTTTTTCGACCGCCTCATACAGGCGCGCAATGCCGGCGTCGATTTCCTTCAATTCCCGCGTCAATTGCTGGAACCGGTCATCCTCCGCACTGCGTGTGGCGCGCTGACGCTTTCTTAATTCCCGGAACATGATCTCCACCCGACTGGGCGTAAACACCTTGTCGGCAAGGGTGGCAAGAACAATCTGCTCCGTCGATTCGCGGCTCAGGTTGCGGGCGGTGCAGCAGTGCACGCCGATACCCATTCGGGTGGTGCATTTGTAGTAGCGATAGCGCCCGCTCTTGCCCGTCGCCTGCGTCATGCTGGCGCCACAGTGCCCGCATTTCATCAATCCGATGAGAATGGCCGGGGACGCCAAATGTTGCCCCGGTATTCTGCTGGGGTGCTGGGCGTGTCGGCGCGCCGCAACGCGGTCGAAGGTCTTTTCGTCAACGATCGCAGGCACGTCCACCTTGATCCACTCGGCGAGCGGCTTGATCCTGGCCGTGCGCCATTCGTGGCGGTTGAAGTAGAACTCGCCCATGTAGACCCGGTCCGAGAGCACATCATTCACTTTCTGCATGCGCCAGGGTTTGCCGCGCAGGGTCAAACCGTGGTCGTTCAGGTGGGCCGCGAGGCTTTTCATACCCATCCTGCGACCGTGATGCCCGTGCAGGTACAGGTCAAAGATCTTGCGTACCGTCTCGGCAGCCACCGGGTCCACTTCGAGCCGGCGCTTTTGCCGACCCCGCGAACCGGCAACCCCCACATCGACCACGCGGTAACCGAATGGCGGGCGCGAACCGTTCCAGTAGCCCTGGCGCGCGTTCTCTTTCATCGCACGTAGCGTGTGCTTGGCGTTCTCCTTGCTCTGGTATTCGTCAAAGAGGCTGAAGAGCTTGCGAGCCATTTCGCCCGACGGGTCGTCGCCCGTTTGCTGCGTGATCGAAATGACCTTCACGCCGGCCTTTTTAAGCTTTCTCTCGTAGAGCCCAAATTCGAGGGCATCGCGAAAAAACCGGGAGAGGCTATGGACGATGATGGCTTCGAACGGCGGCGGTGACAAACCCGCATCCCCGATCATCTGCTGGAACACCGGGCGGCGGTCATCGGTGGCCGTCGCCCCTGCCTCGACGTATTCCGAGACCAGGCAATGGCCTTGCGCCTTGGTCCACTCACGCAACTGGCGCAGTTGATCGGGAATGGAGAGATCGTTCTCCACCTGCTTGCCCGTGGACACACGGGCGTAGATCACCACATCCATAGCCTGGCTCCTCAGTTCTGGCTTGAGTCGGCCTCGATCAGCAACTGGCGAAGGAGGCCCGCGAAATGCGCTTGAATGAGATCGAGTTCCTCGCACGACACGGCGTCCTGCGAGATGTCCGGACTGAACTCGATCGAGACTTCAGGGTTCTGTACTGGCAATCATGCTACACCTCCCTTCTTTGCTCAAGTGGTCCTGCCCGTACCGTGCCGTTCCGGCCGGGACGCCTCAGCGATCGTGTCCAGATCCCTGATGAGCCCGGCTCTGCCGAATTCGTCCAGGATGAGCCGGCGAAACGCCTCGAACTGGTGTTCCGGGAGCGCGGCCTGCGCGATCAGCAGCACGCGGTTAAGCCGTGCGTTGACCAGCGGCAGAATCATTTCCCTGGTCAGCATGGCCCCAACCATTGCGTATTCATGTCCAAATCCTCACCATTCCTGCAGCCGTTCTGCATGGGCGTTTCCCACCGCGGCGTGCGCTTGCGTGCGAGTGATGCGCCGCACGCCCGCCCCCGTGGAAAACGCCCCCGTCGTTTCATGGCTACCTGTGTTCCATCCATCTGTTTCGTGTTGTTGCAGTGCTGCGTGCTACGTTGGTGTCGGTTCCGTCTGGTTAGTGTTTCTGCCCAGCCCGCATGCGTCATGCATGACAGACATCACAAGGGGCACGAGAGACACCACTCCCGTTTTGTGCAGGGGTTTTGCTACTCGCCGGCGCTGCACAGCGCTTTGGTTTGGCGTCGATGCCGGCGCCGCGCGGAGCGCGGGCTGCATCGAAGGTCATTCACCCAAGACCAAAGGGGGCGTCGCAATGACGCGTACACTGATCCGTTAACGGGGATCACCCGGCGCGCGGCATTGCACCACGCGCGGTAACAGAGGAATGACCCCACAAGGGGGTCGTGAGAGGAAAACCAGAGGGACCGACGCATGCAGGACGCATGGGACGGTCAAGGCAAACGACTCTTGCGCAGCGGGCGTAGCCGCCTGCCAACCCTAGGCTGGCAAACCGCAGCGGTGCGACGCAAGTGTTACGAACGGTGCCGTTTGGGGAACGGCAGTCTCAGACGGTGCGGTCGTTATGCTGACTGCAGGGGATGACGCGTATCTCCAAGTCTTGCGACTTGCCGGTTCTCAGGAGATCTGACCGGTTTCGGCGCTCTTGCGAGCGAAGGGTGATGCGTAACGGGCATCAACCGGGCTGACACAGCCAGCGTAAAACCCATTCAAATTCTGTTCCGCGCGGCGTCCATTGTGGTTCACCAACCCTTATCGGATGCCGCTGGAATAACCATTGACGCGCGGTCCGTAATTCGACCGGGCAGCAGTGCTGCGAGTTCCCAAAGGCCAGCCCAATTTATAGCGACGCTCGATGCTTGCCGGCAATTTACTGTTTAAAATCGCCAGATTGCCAGTCGTCAATATTTTTTGCATAACCTCTGCGCCACGGACCAACGCCAAGCATCTTGACGGTCGCTCCTGATCGACTGAATTCAGAATATGCAGTCGTTCTGCAGTCCGGTTGCAGCTGGTGTGCAGTCGGTGTAGCGCGTGTACTCGCTGCAACGGGGAATCATTTCGATGAGACAGTCATCCAATGTTGTGGCACCCAACCTTGGCAGCATCCTGGTCTGCCCGACTGTCCCGGGAGACCGAACGTTTGGCGGGCGATTGCGCCAGGTGCCGGATATCGGATGCGCCAGCAGGTCCGTCACTGAGTTCATGGCGCTCCGTCACTTGGAAAAACTGCGCCAGAACCCAACGCTATCATGGGGTTACGCGCATCGTCACTATCAGTTGCACTGACAGTGACGATGCGCATTGGCGCAGAGAAATTGCCGTAGGAATACGAACATGAGTTGGCGCAGAATGGGTGCCAGTCGTGACCGGCGCGATACGCATGCAATGCGGCAGGAGTGCAATTATTACGTCATGCGCACCGCTGGGCATCCCGAGGGTGCAATCTGTAAACTGTGCTAACAGTAAGCAGTGTTACCCGTCATCGCATGAAATGCCGGCGCGCCACTGTAATGAGAGCTCTGGTGATCACCCGCCATTCCCGGAAATCGCCACCCCCAGTACGCTTTGAATCCAGCTTCTTGTTGCAGACTATACGCGTAACACGTATAGTCTGCGGGATGGTTTTTGTCGAACTTACGCCGTTCATCGCTTTTCGTACCGAGCAGTGGAGCGACGAAGATTTGCGCCGCTTGCAAAACTTTCTACTGACTGCGCCGGACGCAGGCGATGTCATCCCCGGTGGCTCAGGCTTGCGCAAGCTGCGCTGGTCTGCACAGGGGCGCGGAAAACGGGGAGGCGCGAGGGTGATCTACTACCGGCATGTGCCGGAAGAACGCATTTATCTGATTTATGCTTACGCTAAGAGTGCGCAAAAGGACCTGACCCGCGAGCAAATCAAAGTATTGGCACAACTGATGAAGGATATTAACCATGGATAAGCAGCATTTCGACCAACTGGTCAAAGGCGTGCGCGAAATGAAACGCCATCTGGCGGGGAAGAACCTGCGTGGTGCAAAGACCACCGAACTACCTGCGCCGGACGTGCGCACGATCCGCGAGGCGGCCAAGATCAGCCAGAGCCAGTTCGCGAAATTGATCGGTGTGAACCTGCGCACGCTGCAAAACTGGGAACAACATCGCACGCTGCCCACCGGGCCTGCGAGGGCGCTGCTCAAGATCGTTGCATCAAACCCGAAGGCCATTGAGGCGCTGCACGGATAAACCTGATCTGTCTTCGGTCGGACCAAAACGTGGTCAGTCTCCAATGGCGCTCCAAGTATAATTTTCCGGAAATGTGACTCTGAACCCCTGAGGTTGCCCCTGAAAAACGTAGTTCTTAACCGGGTGTTACTTTGACGGTTAAGGAGATGCGAAATGATGACAGAAAAAGGCAACTCTCCTAGTACATGCCGTCGAAGACTGTCAACGGCGCGCCGGTTCTCGGAGGAGTGTCTATCACGATCCGTAGGCAGTAGGAAGGCGATGTGCGCGGGCGGTGTGAGGCGACCTAACAACAGGCTGGTGCGGACGCCGGGGACAACGCGCCATGCTACCTGATACTTTCGTGGCCGGCGCCGCACACCCGGAACGTTAGGTGGTCTTAACCACAAATAGTAGACACGTTCAAACGCTGCGATTCTAGTTCGTATTTCGCCGGATTGTTGTATCCCAACGACGAATGCATGCGCTGGCGGTTGTAATAGATTTCAATGTACT
>Ga0172373_10007506_pt1 | contig 14130 bp, 9 predicted proteins | sample Lak10m_2_FD_114546 | JGI IMG/M metagenome (GOLD analysis project Ga0172373, IMG submission 114546) | Freshwater microbial communities from Kabuno Bay, South-Kivu, Congo - kab_092012_10m | ecosystem: Environmental > Aquatic > Freshwater > Lake | place: Democratic Republic of the Congo: South-Kivu... | reverse complement strand
TGCAAACCCCGTTTCTGCACCAGAATGCCGTAGCCGATCCCAATGCTCAGGGCCAGCAATGAACCCAGGCTGTAGATCGTCAACAGATCAAGATGGAGGGACTCCCGCAACGGATGGTGGGAAAGGGCCTTGAACAAGAGAGCCGGAAGGGCGAAATTCAGGACAAAAATTCCGAGTCCCTTGCTCTCTCCCTGCCCCATCAAGCCACTGCGGACGGCAATGAACCCAAAGGCAATGATCAGAAAAATCGGGCCGGTGATACCGAGTACGGTCAGCAAGGGGGCTTTCCTTGTGATGGCTTATGAAAATGGGCGAAGCATTTGTCCCTGATGCCGATGAATCCTTAGCGCAAGGGACAAGGCAAACGATTGTAAACGGTGCGATGATCTAATTTTGAAATTGGTCTCTGTTGCCATTCAAATCCCATGACTCCCGTCGTTCCCCCGGCACCTGAAACCCCAAAAAGCCATGGCGCTGCGGGAGCGGCCTTGCCATTGCAAGGCCTGGGCAGTGACGAGGCCCGCTTGCGCCTGCTCAATGACGGCGCCAATGAACTCCCCGGAGAAGATCGGCGAAGCGGTTGGCGCATCCTGCTGGATATTGTCCGAGAACCGATGTTTCTATTGCTGCTGGCCTGTGGGGGGATTTACCTCCTGCTCGGCGAACCAAGTGAAGCGGCCATTCTTCTTGGATTTGTCGGGGTCGTCATCGGCATCACGCTGGCACAGGAAAACAAGACCGAGCATGCCCTGGAAGCCCTGCGTGATCTCTCAAGCCCACGCGCACTGGTGATCCGTAATGACCGACAAGTGCGAATTCCCGGGCGCGAGGTCGTCGTCGACGATCTGCTGGTGATCGCGGAGGGAGATCGCATTCCTGCAGATGCCATGCTCCTGGAAAGCACCCACCTCAGTGTCGATGAGTCCCTGTTGACCGGCGAATCTGCACCGGTCCGCAAAACCGTCTGTGATGGCGTCACCCGTCAAGCCTCACCGGGGGGCGAAGATTTGCCCTTGCTTTTTTCCGGCACGCTGGTGATTGCCGGCAAGGGACTGGCCCGGGTAATTGCCACCGGCCAGAACACCGAACTCGGCAAGATCGGCAGGGCCCTCGGCACCATCGCGCAGGAGCCGACTCCGCTACAACGGGAAACCACCCGCATCGTCAGGCGGCTTGCGCTTTTCGGGCTGATTCTCTGCGGGATGACGGTCGTCATCTACGGCCTGTCTCGGCACGACTGGATCCAGGGATTGTTGGCGGGGTTGACCCTGGCCATGGCCATTTTGCCGGAAGAGTTCCCGGTGGTTCTCACCGTGTTCCTGTCGCTTGGGGCCTTCCGGCTCTCGCGCATCCAGGTGCTGACTCGCCGCACCATGGCGGTCGAAACGCTGGGCGCAGCGACAGTCCTGTGCACGGATAAAACCGGCACGCTCACCGAGAATCGCATGCAGCTGGCCGGGCTGGTGGCAAAGGGAAAATCTCTGACCGGACCCTCACTGTCCGGGGAGATTCCCGAGTCATTCCACGGGCTGATCGAATACGCCATCCTCGCGAGTCAGCAGGATCCCTTTGATCCCATGGAGCGGGAACTTCGTGCCATCGGATTGCGGGCAGCCAACGATCATTTGCATAACGACTGGCGCTTGCTCAGGGAGTATGCCCTGAGCCGGGAATTGCTCGCCATGTCCTGCGCCTGGGAGTCACCCGATGGGACGGAGATTATCGTCGCCGCCAAGGGAGCCCCGGAAGCCATCATTGATTTATGCCATCTCGATCCCAGGCAATCCCGGCAGATCGAGAGGGACATGCTGGCACTGGCAAAACAGGGCATGCGTGTGCTCGGCGTGGCCCAGGCCACCACCCGCAAGCTCCCGGGCATCCAGCACGATTTCGACTTCGAATATGTTGGACTGGTGGGCTTCAGCGACCCCATTCGCCCGGAGGTCCCCGCCGCCATCGCCGAATGCGTCACGGCCGGGCTGCGGGTCATCATGATCACCGGCGACTACCCTGCGACGGCGCAGCATATTGCCGCCGAAATCGGCCTGCCCAAAGGGCGGCTGATGACTGGCCAAAACCTCAAGCACATGAGTGATGATGACCTCCGCCGCAGCGTACAGGACATTACCGTGTTTGCTCGTGTGCTTCCGGAGCAGAAACTGCGCATCGTGCAAGCCCTCAAGTCATCAGGTCAAATCGTGGCCATGACCGGGGATGGCGTCAACGACGCACCGGCCCTGAAGGCATCCAACATCGGAGTCGCCATGGGATTGCGCGGAACCGATGTGGCGCGAGAGTCGGCAGATCTGGTACTTCTTGACGATTCCTTCTCCTCAATTGTTGGCGGAGTGCGCATGGGTCGGCGCGTCTTCGATAACTTGAGGAAGGCGATGGCCTATATCATCGCCATTCATGTTCCGATCGCGGGCCTGAGCCTGCTTCCCATCCTGCTGCAGGCCTTTACACGGGAGCCATGGCCCCTGATGCTGCTCCCGGTCCACATCGTCTTTCTGCAACTGGTCATCGACCCGGCCTGCTCCATTGTCTTCGAAATGGAACCCGGAGAAATCGGGCTGATGCAGCGCAAGCCCCGACGTGTCGGCGAATCCCTGTTCAACCGCCGACTGATGATGCTCAGTCTATTGCAGGGATCGGTAGTGATGCTGGTGGTCTTCGGGGTTTATGGCCATGCACTCCAGCAAGGTCGTCATGAGGACACCGCCCGTGCGCTGGGATTTACGACACTGATTGCGGCGAATATTGGGCTGATTCTGACCAATCGCTCATGGTCCAATGGAATCCTTCAGGCATTAAAAAGCCGCAACAACGCACTCTGGTGGGTCATTCCCGGAGCACTGGGCATGCTGGCTGCGGTACTTTTCATCCCCGAATTGCGCACCCTGTTCCATTTCGTCGCACTGACCCCTCAGGAACTGATCTTCTGTCTGGGTAGCGGTTTGGGGATTACCCTCTGGTTTGAGGGATACAAGCTGTGGGGGCGCATCGGAAAGAAATCGATGCAGATGGCAGGCACTCCTCAGCCCAGGAATTCGCGCCCCATGAAGCCAGCCCACAAAAAACACCAGCGGAAACGCAAGGGCTATAAAAAAGTTGCGAACCGGTAGCCCTTCACACCTATTTGTCGTTGGTCAATTTCACCCGTTATCCATCGTTGGTTGCCCAGACTGACTTTTCTGCTTTCCCATGAAAAATAGCCGAATTCGAGTTTGCCTTGCGACGTTTTCCCTGCTGCTGACGGTCTTATCCTGCCTGCATGCCGAGGAGGTCCCTCAGATGCTGGACCGGTTTGAGTCGGCTTCGGACTGGATTGCCATCGGCGCCGGTGCGGCGCGGGCTTCTGTGAGGAATGAGAAAACCGCCCAGGGCTCGGCGATGCGCATCGATTTTGATTTCACGCAGGGCGGCGGCGAAATCATGGTGCATAAATCCTTTCCCATGACCCTGCCCGAAAACTACGCCCTCACCCTCCGGGTACGGGGAACCGGAGCTCAGCCGATTGAACTGCGCCTGATCGATGACAGCGGCAAGAATGTCTGGCGTTACAGTTCACCGGATTACCGTATCCCAAGAGGCTGGCAGCCCCTCAGAGTCAAGAAACGTCAGTTCGAATTTGGGTGGGGACCGGCTGCCGGTGGCAAACCCGAAAAGCTTGGCCTCGTCGAATTCGTCATCCCTCGCGGCAACGGTGGCAAGGGCAGCCTCTGGATTGATGATCTGCAGCTTGAGCCCCGATTACCTGAGCAAGCCCCTACCGGCATGCCGCTGGTCACGGCATCGAGCGCAGTTCCCGGTCGCGAACCCCGGCAGGTTCTGGATGACACCTCCAAGCTCGGCTGGCACAGCCAACCGGGAAAGCAGCCTGCATGGCTGCAACTTGATTTTGGCAGCCTCCGTGAATACGGCGGGCTTATCATTGACTGGGACGAGCAAGACTACGCCGCGAGCTATCGGCTTGAGCACTCCGATGATGGCAACCATTGGCAACCCGCCTATGTCGTCCACCAGGGCAATGGTCAGCGTGACTACCTGCCGATGCCCGAAGCGGAATCACGTTACCTGCGGCTATGCTTGCCTGGAGACCCGCGTGGCCGCGGGTTTGGAATTCGCCATCTTGAAGTCGCCCCCCTCTCCTTCAGCCGCTCGGCCAATCAACTATTCGAGCGTATCGCACACGATGCTCCCCGCGGGTTCTATCCACGCTCTCTACTGGGCGAACAGCCCTACTGGACCATCGCCGGTAGTGCCGGTTCTGTGGCGCAAGGCGCAAGACGCGAAGCCTTGTTGAGCATGGATGGCCAGATTGAAGCAGACGAAGGCGCATTTTCGATCGAGCCATTTCTTTTCACCGGAGGAAAACTACTGACCTGGGCGGATGGCCCCGCTACGCCCTCTCTGGCACATGGCTACCTTCCGATCCCATCGGTCAGCCTGACCCGTGGGCAACTGGACCTGACAGTCTCAGTTCTGAATCCACAACTATCCGAAGCCCCCTTCCTGGCGCGATATCACCTCAGGAACCATGGGCCGCAACCCCTAGCCGGCAGCCTGTTTCTGGTGGTGTCTCCCTTTCTGGTCAATCCCCCCTGGCAGTCGCTACTGGGTTCGGGAGGTGTCACTACAATCCACCGCCTGGCTTATCGGGATGGGGCTTTCCAGATCGATGGCCAGCCGCGGCTGATTTCGCTGACCCGGCCTGGCCAGGGTGGCGTCGCCGGCTTTGATCAGTCCCCAATCACGGCAGAACTTGCCCATGATCGGGTTCCACGAACCCGATCGGTCAATGATCCCATCGGTAAAGCCATGGGTGCGCTTCGCTACGGCTTTTCGCTGGCCCCAGGACATGAGCAGGACATCACCCTGGCCCTGCCATCGCGAAGCGCATCAAAGCTGACGAAGAAGCTGGGAAAGCGTCCCTGGGTTCGGCAATACCGTGAGGTATCCGGGGATTGGGAGAACCAACTGAATCAGGTGAGATTTCAAGTGCCGGCGGAAGGCCAGACCATGGTTCGGGCCGTGCAATCGACGCTCGCCTACATTCTGATCAACCGGGACGGTCCCGCCCTGCGGCCGGGCTCCCGTCGCTATAACCGGACCTGGATTCGTGATGCCGCCGTCACATCAAGCGCCCTGCTGGCTCTGGGACATGCCGGGGAGGTTCGCGAATTTCTACACTGGTTTGCCGGATATCAGGCTGCCGATGGCTCCATTCCCTGTTGTCTGGATCCCTGGGGCCCGGATGCCATGGTCGAACATGACGCGGTTGGGGAATTCATCTACACGCTGGCCAATTACTACCGTTATTCCCGTGACAAACTTCTCCTCGATGCGCTGTGGCCCCATGTGGTCAGAAGTGTCGATTATCTGATTGCCCTGCGTGAGCAAAGGCTCGGTTCCGACTTCACTCAGGGCGAAGCCCAGCGCTATCGGGGTTTAATCCCCGAATCCGCCAGTCACGAAGGTTACATTTCACACCCGGTGCATTCCTATTGGGATGATTTCTGGGCGCTGCGAGGGCTCGATGATGCCGCCTGGCTGGCTCAGGTGATGGGAGCAACAGACCAGGCAGCCCGTTACGCCACTGTCCGCGCGGCAATGCAAAGGGATGTCGAGCAATCGATAGAGCTGACTCAGAAGCAATTCAAGATCCCCTATACCCCCGCATCGGCCGATCTCGGTGACTTCGATCCCACATCGACTGCCATTGCGCCCATTTTGGGGTTGGGCCCTGACTCCCGTCTGCGACCTGCGCTTCTGAAAAGCTTCCAACGCTACTTTGCCGAGGTGGAAGCGAGAAATCAGGGAACCTCCAACTGGAAAGCCTATTCGCCTTACGAATTTCGGAGTGTCTCGGCCATGGTCAGGCTGGGCCAGCGCGCGGAATCCAACGCAACGCTGAGTGCGCTGATGGGAGGTCGGCGGCCTGCCGAGTGGAACCAGTGGCCGGAGGTCATTTGGCGCGATCCGGTGCCTGCCAACTTCATCGGTGACCTCCCTCACACCTGGGTGGGCGCCGAATTCATTCAGGCCTTCCTGTCATTGTTCTCCTATGAGAATTCGGGCAATCAGCTGGTGCTGGCCGCGGGACTGCCCCGGACCTGGGTAGAGGCACCCGGCGGTGCCGGCGTCCAGGGGCTTCATACCGCCTTTGGGGTACTCAATTACCGGGTTCAATCCACCCACACCGATGAAACGCAGGTGGACATCGACGCCGGCATTGTGGTGCCACCCGGCGGGGTGCTTATTGATCCGCCCTTGCCAGGTCCGAGCAGCGACATCGAAATCAATGGGAAATCTGCGGCACAAACGAGCGGGCCTCTCGTGATTAATGAAGTCCCGGCCCACATTGTCTTCCGGCGTATTACTCAGAACTCCGGCTTGCCGAGCACTGATGGGGCCAAGTAGATGCGTATTGGTCTGGTCGGGCTACACCGCAAACCAGGGTGTCTGCATGGCCAGCACCTGCTCGCGAAGTTCATGGATGCGATCCTGCCAGTAACGCGGTGATTCAAACCAGGGAAAAGCCACCGGAAACGCGGGATCGGTCCAGCGTCTGGCGATCCAGGCCGAGTAGTGAATCAACCGCAAGGTGCGCAGCGCCTCGATCAGATTAAGCTCGCGGGGATCGAATTCGTGGAAAGTCTCGTACCCTTCCAGGAGGTGGGGAATCCGAGCTTTCATCTCCTCCCGGTCCCCAGTGAGTAACATCCACAAATCCTGCACGGCCGGTCCCATGCGGCTGTCGTCAAAGTCGACCAGATGAGGCCCTTCCTCGGTCCAGAGGATATTGCCCGCATAGCAGTCGCCATGCAGTCGAGGCAACCGTAAATCACCCGCCCGGTCGTAGCACTTTCTGATCCCATCCAGCGCCTGCTCGACCACCTCAAGCCAGGGCTGACGGAGTTCCAGCGGAATGAAGTCGTGCTCGAGCAGATAGTCGCGTGGTTCTTCACCGAAGCTGGCCAGATCCAGGGTCGGTCTGAATTGATAGTTGCTCAGGGAACCAATGGCATGTAATCGACCGATCAGCCGTCCCATGCGTCGCAAGATTGATGGCTGATCCAGTTCCGGGGCGTATCCGCCCTGCCGGGGAAATACGGCAAAGTAAAAGCCATCGAATTCGTGTAGGGTTTGCCCGTTGGGATGGGCCAGCGGAGGCACCACCGGAAGATCGGCCTCGGCCAGTTCACGGACAAAGTCATGTTCTTCAAGAAGCGACTCTCGCGACCAGCGCAGTGGCCGGTAAAACTTGGCAACCCGCATGACGCCTTCATCCGTACCGAACTGATAGACCCGGTTTTCATAGCTGTTGAGGGTCAGCAGGCGACCATCGCACGAGTAACCGACGCTTTCCATGGCATTGAGAATGCCATCGGGAGTCAGGCGGGCAAAAGGAGGGGCGGCGCTGTCGGTGTTTGTCATCCACACAGCATAGAGTATTTAGATCGCCGCGTGGGTGACAGTAACGCCCGTGGGCTATCGGTCTCGGGAAGTGGTGGACCGGTCGCTGAATGCCGCCCGGTAGAGAAGCAGCGCCCGCCGGGTGAGGGCGGGCGCTGATAGTTCGTTTACTGGAGCCGCATGCGGTCCAGCTGCAATTGGTTGCGATCTTCCGGCGAGCCTCGACGGGCATCACCTTGCTCGGTGGCTGCCTTGTGTTGCACGCGCATTTCGGAATAGGCGGTGAATGTAGCCATGAACATGATCAACCCGACACTGGATGCCCAAAGCCGATCGGGCTCCTTCATCCAGAACAGGATCCAACCCGGCTTGACCATTCCGATCAGGAACACCACCGGCGAGAAGGCCACTAGGACCAGCAACAACTGCAACACAATCCACCTCTTTTTTTCTGGTTTATGAACGAGCGGTTTAGACCGAACTTCTGTCTGTGGTTCCCCGCGGAACCGTTGTCGCGAATGTCTATTCGAATCAGCCACGCCGCCAGGTTGTCCTGCCGGCAGCATCCTCGAGGATGACACCCTCTTCGCCCAGCAGTTTCCGAATCCGGTCTGCCTCGGCCCAATCCTTGTTGGATCGTGCATCCAGCCTCTGCTGTATCAGTGCTTCGATTGCCGAATCATCCAGGCTTGAGCCAGCGACTCCGGAACCCGCCTTGAGGAATTCCTCCGGCTCCGTCTGCAATAGACCCAGAACTCCCGCCATGGCTTTCAGTTGTCCCGCCACAACCGGAGCCATATCGGCGTGCTCGGACTTCAGCCGATTCACCTCACGGGCGCCTTCAAACAACACGGCGATGGCCTCGGCGGTATTGAAATCGTCATCCATCGCCGCCCGGAACCGTTGATCCAGTCCCTGCATTGCGGGCGACGACGTTGTTATGTCGATCGCGGGGGGAATAACGAGGCCACGCAACGCGGTGTAAAGCCGGGTCAGAGCGGCCAGGGCCTCGTCCAGATTTTCATCGCAGTAGTTGAGTGGACTGCGATAGTGACTGTTCAGAATGAAAAACCGCACCACTTCCGGTCGATAACGGCCGAGAATTTCCCGGACGGTAAAAAAATTGCCCAGTGACTTGGACATCTTTTCTTCGTTGACCCGGACAAAGCCGTTGTGCATCCAGACATTGACGAAAGTCTCCCCGGTGGCCCCTTCCGACTGGGCGATTTCGTTTTCGTGGTGGGGGAACTGTAAATCCATGCCACCGCCATGAATATCGAAATGATGCCCCAGGCAACGGGTCGACATCGCCGAACATTCAATGTGCCAACCTGGACGGCCGGAACCCCAGGGGGATTCCCAGCTGGGCTCGCCCGGCTTGGCCATTTTCCACAAGACAAAATCCAGGGGATCGCGCTTGGCGCCATCGACATCGACGCGCTCACCGGCGCGCAGATCCTCGATCTGCTTTCCTGACAGCGCACCATAGCCTGGAAAATCGGCCACGGCATAAAACACGTCGCCACTGCCACCGACATACGCCAGACCCTTGTCCGTCAAAGTCCCGATCATGGCGATGATGTCATCAATGGACTGAGTGGCATGAGGTTCGATATCGGGCGGCAATACGCCTAGCGCTCGTTCATCCTCGTGCATTGCCTCAATGAAACGCGCGGTAAGCGCGGCGATGGATTCACCATTCTCATTCGCCCGCTGAATGATCTTGTCATCGATGTCCGTGACATTGCGCACATAGGTCACCTCGTAGCCGAGATGCCGAAGGTAACGGGCCACCACATCGAAGGCGACCATGACGCGCGCATGGCCCAGATGACAGTAGTCATAGACGGTCATTCCGCACACGTACATCCGGACCTTGCCCGCCTCGATGGGCGTGAAGGTTTCCTTGCGACGGGACAGTGTGTTGTAAATCTGGAGCATCAGTGAGATGTAAAGGTGAATTCGGCCATGCGGCGATGCAGGCGGTGTGGCTCGATTACGCCGTAAAGCAGTCCCAGCTCAGGACCGTCATGGCGCCCGGTAAGGGCTGCGCGCAGCGGCATGAATAGCCCCTTGCCCTTGGCACCGGTCGCGGCCTTGAGTGACGCAAGAAACGCGTTGAAATCAGTCCCTGCCCTGTTGGCCGCATCAATCGCGGCAAGGAAAAAGGACTCGCCCGCCTGCTGAACAGACTGGGAGGAAGCCTCTTCGAGTTCAAGCGGCTCATCGGTAAAGAGAATACGTGCCCAACGATCCGCCTGGTCCGGAAACAGGCAATTGCTACGTACCACCTCCAGAAACGTCTGCCGCTGGGATTCCGGAACAATCGCGCAGGTCTCGGGACGCAGCCAGGCATGAAGCTCGGCATCGGACACTGTCCGTATGGCCAGGGACTGCCAGTGATGCAAATGGGTGGGATCAAACCGGGCCGGAGAGCGACCGAGATGCTGCACGGCAAAGCGAGTCTTCAACTCAGCCAGGTCCATCAATTCCTCACACTCATAATGGTGGCCCAGTCGAGCCATCATGTTGAGCAAGGCCACCGGGAAATAGCCTTCCTCCCGAAGCTGATTGATGCTGCGGCTGCCGTTTCGCTTGGACAGGGGGGCGCCATCATCCCCGTGAATCAAGGCCGTGTGCGCATAGCTGGGCAATTTCAAACCCAGAGCGGTCAACAGCATGATTTGTCGAGGAGTATTTGCCAGATGGTCCTCCCCTCGAACGACATGGGTGACTCCCATCAGTGCATCGTCAATGGCATTGCAAAAGAAGAAGGCCGCGCTGCCGTCGGCACGCCGAATGATGAAATCGCCGATGTCATCGCTAAGAAATTTCTGCGCCCCCCGGACGCCATCCTCAAAGGTCACCGACTCCCCCTTCGGCACACGAAACCGGAGGGTCGGCTCCCTGCCCTCCTCGCGCTTCTGGCGGATTTCTTCCTCCGACAGATGGGCACAACGACCGGTATAGCGTGGCGGCTTGCCGGCACTCAACTGCACCTTGCGCGACACCTCAAGCTCGGTGGCCGAGCAGAAGCAGGAGTAGGCATGTCCCTGAGCAATCAATTGCTCGTAGTAACGCTCATAAATTGCCGTCCGCCGGGACTGATACCAGTCCTGATTCGGCTCGCTGGTCCTTGGCCCCTCGTTCCATTCCAGCCCCAGCCAATGCAGATCATTGATCAGTTCATCCACGAATTCGCGGCGACTGCGTTCAGCATCGGTATCCTCGATGCGCAACAGGAAGGCATCGCCAACAAGCGCGCTGAACAGGGCAGTCCTGGCGTTGCCAATATGAATTAGCCCGGTCGGGCTGGGCGCAAAGCGTGTTTTGGTGGGGGACATGATATTGGAAGCGAAATCACTCGGCCGCGAACTGTATCAATTCCCCGGTTTGACCGGCAACTGGGAGAGACGTCAATGAGTACCGACGACGCTGAGAGACGGTCAGGTTTCGTGCCAATGCCATTCGCCCGCCTCACCCAGCTCAAGCACACCGTCATAATTGGAGGCATGATCATCCCGCTCACGTTTACCCAGGTGGCCCATGGTGATGAGGGTAATGCCGCGATCCTTGAGGAGCTTGAAGACCTGGCCGCGGGTGGCGGAATCAAGATCGCGTCCCGGGTTGGCCATGACGGCAAAACGGGGATTGGCCAAAAGTATGCGGGCGAAGGAGACAAAGCGTTGCTCATGCGCCGACAGCAAGGTATCCCAATCGTGTTCCACATCCAGCCCTCCGGCCCGGGTCACCACATGAGCAACCCCCAGCATCTCCAGAACCTCGAGAATTTCGGCGTCGGTATTTTTTTTGGCCATATGAATGGTCGACAGGGATTGACGCAGCGTCCCTGGCGGTAGGTAGGGGCGCTCGGGAAGAAATAGAATGCGGTCCAGGGGCGGCCGTTTGACGAGACCGGTACCGGCGTCATTGATGCCGGCCGTGGCCTTGAACAGCGCATCACGTGCTGCATCTTCGCCCGTCACGAGTACCCGCATCCCATGCGGAATGGTGAGGGAAAGATCGCGGATCAGTACCCGTTTGTCGCTCGGGGAAAACAGGGTTACATCCTGATAGACCACCTCGTCATCTTCTTCGCGCACATCCAGACCTGACACCGTCTCCGTCTGAGCCAACTCAATGACATACCAGAGATTGATGAGCCGCTGGATGACAGCCGCGAACGAGGACAGCGACTGGAACTGGGTCACTATCAGCGAGAACGCACCCACCAGCATCGCAAAGGCCATGGCGGACTGAGTCACGACACCAAACTCCACTCGCCCCTGAATGAACAGCGGGGCGACGAGAAGGATGGGGATGATCTGAATCATGTAGTTGTAGCCGGTCGTGAAAAGCCCCAGATTGCGATTCACACCGATGATCACCCGCGAATTGTCCACAAGCTCCATGAATTGGCGCAGCAACCGTGGTCTCAGACCGGCCTCATGGTGAAGCAGGGCAATCGATTCGGCGCGTTCGCGCACATGGATCAACCCAGAGCGGAATGCCGCTTCCTTGTCCAGTTGCTTGTAATTGAGATCCACCAACCGCCCGCCCACACGCACGGTAATGTAGGACCCGATCACGGCATAGCACAACGCCGCTCCAAACAGCCACGGACTGATCATCCATAGTACGCCGGAGAATGCGATCACGGTGAACACCCCGTTCATGACCATCAGGATGAAGGACAGGGTGACGGTGGTGAAGGTCCGGACATCGTCGGCAATCCGTTGATCCGGGTGCTCCACACCGCTTTGCCGGATCAGTTCATCATTCATGCGGTAATAGGTGGGCGGGCTGACATACAGACCGATGAACTGGGTGGTCATGAATTCACGCCACAACAGACCCAGGCGTTCCTCACAAAAGCGGAGCACCACCGCCACCAGGGTGGAGCCGGCAAATACCATTATGTAAATCAGGGCCATGCGGATGAAGGCGTCGGAATTCCGGTCCGCCAGGGCGCTCATGAAGTCGCGACCCACATAGCTGTTGATGATATTAAGGACGTTGACTGCAATCAGCAGCAGAATCAGGGAGACAAACAGGCAGGTAGCCCCTGGCCCCTGCTCCGACTTGCGAAAATTGATGACCAGCCGAGTGAACAGCCCCCAGCCTTGCTCGTTAATTGGAAGTCGAAACATTGCCCAGCGATCTTAGGTTAGGTGTTCAGCCATCATTAGCTGGTAGGATATTAGCAGGCACACCTGCGCTCTCGCGAGGTGTTTCATGGATGGTTACGTCTGAACTGACTCAACTCCGAAGTTCGACTTCGGTAATCGCATCGCGCAACCAAAATAATCCGGTACACGTGCGTACAGTTTATCCGGCCCATATGGCCTGACCCGTTTAAGAATCAAGTCGCTGCATGCAACCCTTTAAAAAATTGCTGCTGGAAAACAAGGCCTGGGCCGGAGAAAAAATCGCCCATGACCCCGATTTCTTCAACAAGCAAATCAAGGCCCAAACGCCGGAATTTCTCTGGATCGGTTGCTCGGACAGTCGGGTACCGGCCGAAATCATTGTTAACGCGACGCCCGGTGAGATTTTTGTCCACCGCAACATCGCCAACCAGATCATCACCACTGACTTCAACAGCCTGAGCGTCGTGCAGTTCGCCGTTCAGGTGCTGCAGGTCAAGCACATCATCGTTTGTGGCCATTACGAGTGCGGCGGCATCAAGGCGGCACTGGACAAACAGCGCTCGGACATGACCCTGGTCAACAACTGGCTGATGCACATCAAGGACATCTATCGCCTGCATCAGGAGAACATCGAGACCCTGTCTACACAGGAGGCCCGCATCGATCGGCTGGTGGAATTCAATATCATTGAGCAGATTTACAAATTGGCGCACACCCCGATCATTCAGCAGGCATGGAAAAACCAGAATGCCCCCACGCTTCATGGTTGGGTTTACGGACTGGATGATGGCCTGATCAAGGAACTGGTTACCCTGACCCCGCAGCATCCGATCGAGTCCATTTATCAATACACGGATCTGACCCTTCGCTGAATCCAACCAAGTTATTCCCGCATTGTGTTTTCAACCCTCTGTTTTCTGGAGAATGATGTGAATAAGCCAAGATTTATGATGAAAGCATTCCTGCTGGGGCTCTCCCTGGCGGGTGTTTCCCTGAGCCAGTCGACGCACGCCGTCGGGTACTGGGGCAGTTATTCGGCCACCCTGTGGAATACGCCTTCGGAATACTTCACTCCCGAGGACTGGGAATTGTTTGAAGGCTCCTTGCGCCAGACTCTGGACAGTGCTCCCGATGGTCAGGCCAGGGCCTGGTCCAACCCCGCATCAAAAGCTTCCGGTGATTTCACCGTGCTCAAATCACTTATAAAGCACGAGCGCGACTGCCGGGAAGTCAAGATCACTTCCAGCGCCGGAGGCTTGAGGCGGGTCACGGGCATTGCCTTCTGCAAGGAAGATGATGGCAGTTGGACGGCCATCCCGGGCAAGGGACACAAGTAAGACCTGACCCGGATACGGTTTTCCGACATCAGATGCAGCGCCACCCGCCCCGGTTTTACCTGGAACATCTGGCCGAGGATATTCCGGCCGGTATCGTGGTGTTTCTGGTCGCACTGCCCCTGTGCCTTGGCATCGCTCTGGCTTCGGGCGCTCCGCTGCTTTCCGGCATCATCACCGGAATCATTGGCGGAGTGGTCATTTCATGGCTCAGTGGTTCTCAACTG
>Ga0172373_10007505_pt1 | contig 14130 bp, 11 predicted proteins | sample Lak10m_2_FD_114546 | JGI IMG/M metagenome (GOLD analysis project Ga0172373, IMG submission 114546) | Freshwater microbial communities from Kabuno Bay, South-Kivu, Congo - kab_092012_10m | ecosystem: Environmental > Aquatic > Freshwater > Lake | place: Democratic Republic of the Congo... | reverse complement strand
GTGCCGCGCATGGCGGCCAGCACAGCCGGCGCTTGATCCCCCGCCCGTTTCGCAGCATGATCAAGCGTCGATCCATCCGCGAAAACCCCCTTAAGCATGCAAGACACCCGCCATTTCTACCGCGACCTGCCCACGCTGGAGACCTTCACCGAAGCGATCCGCAGCCGCAACCATGCCTCCCTGCCTGAGGATTGGTGGGTGGTCATCGCGGATGTCGTGGGTTCGACGCGCGCCATCGAGCAGGGGCAGTACAAGAAAGTCAACACGGTAGGCGTCGCCACCATCGCGGCAATCGCCAACATCGACCGCAGCGTCGACATTCCCTTCGTGTTCGGCGGCGACGGCGCCACGTTTGGGATTCCCGGCGCGTTGCTGGGCCCCGCCCAAACCGCCCTGCGCGGCGCGCAACTGCTGGCGCGAGACAGTTTCGGCCTGGATTTGCGGGTGGGCCTGGTTCGGGTCGCCGACCTGCGCGCACGCGGCTTCTGGGTCAACCTGGCCAAGGTACGGCTTTCGCCCAGCATGACCCAGACCTCGCTCTCCGGACGCGGCTGGGAGGAAGCCGAGCGCATGGTGAAATCGGGGGCGGGTGAGGTGCTCGCCCTGGACCCGGACCAAGGCGAGGCGCATGCGGATTTCGACGGCTTTGAGTGCCGCTGGCACAGCGTCGCCAGCTTCAACGGGCACAAGCTGGCGATACTGGTCACCGCGATGTCGGATGACCCGGCCGTGAACCTCGCGACCTACCAGGAGGTGATCGCCAGAATCCATGCCATCTACGGCGAAGAGCGGGACTTCCATCCGCTGCGACCGCGCGCCATGCACCTGAGCTTCAACCCGGCGACGCTGAGCCACGAGATGCGCGTCAGGACGCCCCGCCGTGGCTGGCTGGCCAGGCTCGGCTACCTGCTGCGCCTGCTGCTGCTCAACCTGGCCGGCAGCTATCTGTTCGCGCGCAACATCGACACCGCGGCCACGCAATGGAGCCGCTATCGCGACGAGCTCGTCGACAATACGGATTTCCGCAAATTCGACGGCGTGCTGCGCATGGTCATCGACGGCAACGACGACCAGTTCCAGGCCCTGGAAGATTTCCTCGAATCCCGGCACCGGGAGAGGAAACTCGTGTTCGGGCTGTATCGGTCGCGGGAAGCGCTGGTCACCTGCCTGGTGCAATCCTACAACGGCAATCACCTGCACTTCGTCGACGGCAGCGACGGCGGCTACGCGATGGCTGCGCGCGGGCTGAAGGCGCAGATCAAGCGCTTCCACGGCACGCCGGCCTGACCGGCGAAACCTGCTGCGATGCGGTGTTCGTCGATGCAAGTTGTATTACCATAGCCTCACCCGGCTGGCGTTGCCGCCCAAAAAGAATTGCGATCAACAACATGAAAACCATCGCCCCCAAACAACTGGTATCCAAGCTGCTCGGCAAGCGCGCCGCCGCCCCGCAAGCGGACACCTCCGACTGGCTGAAGGAGCTTCCAGAACTGCCGCCGATCGAGGCGCTGGAACGCGTCAACGCCCGGCTCAAGGCGCTGGCCCTCGAAGAAGCGCAGCTGTCTGCCTCCGCGCAGCTGGAACTGCTGAGAACGATCGACAAGCAGACGCGCAAATACTCCGCACTCAACCAGACCAGCTACATCAGCATCGGCAAAATGCTTCCCGAACTCGATCAGCGCATCTGGGAGGCCGTGTATTTCTATCATCACTTCCTGGCGCGGGGTTACCAGAAGTTCCTGCAGGAGCACCGCGCACAGATCGAGGCAGCCAGCCCCGAGCGGCTGGCGTCGATGCTGTCTGCCGCGATGTACCATTCGTGCACCCTGGTGAAATGGCGTCACATCGGCTACCAGAAGCCGCCGGAAGGCCTGTGGAAGACGATCCATGACCTGTATCGCCTCGGCGAGCAAAGCGGGCTGTGCGATTTGGACGGCATGCCGCCGAACCCCAGAAACGAGGAGTTCGTCGCCACCTACCTGGCCGCGCTGATGCTGGATACGGTGTCGTTCTCGGGCATGTCCAAGAAGCAGATCGAACTGATACACCGCTGGCTGCTCTCCTGGACCCGGCGCACGCCCCTCTCCGCCGTGGTCGACGAAGCCAAGCACCTGTTCTACGTCAATCTCGCGGAAGACCGCGGCGCGAGGCGCATCCGCAGCGAGCGCCTGGACCGGTCTGCGACCAGCCGCTATTGGAATACCGGCCAGCTGATGATCACCCTGAGCCGGGCAACCGGCGTGATTAACGCCGGCGGCGAACACGCCGCGAAGCTGTGCGGCCCCTGCAGCAAGACCGAAAGCCTGACCATGCTGGAGCATGTGTCGAAGGAGTGGGCCGCGGCCGACTACACGCGCCAGCGCCGGCGGCATGCGCGCCAGCCCACCATGCAGAAAGTCTCGGTATGCTTCGGGCTTCAGGCCATCTATGGCCTGCTGAAAGGCGTACAGTCGGCGCTGACCAACCGCCTGATGACGGTTCCCGGCGACAAGGGCATGTCGTTCGAGGAGCGGGTGGCGCGCCACAGCATCGACAAGACGCCCGGCGTGGTGGCGCTTGCCTGGCATGCCGGCGATACCTGCGCGATCCGCAACGAGAGTGCATCCGGCTTCGGGCTGGAGGTCGACGAAGCGCAGGCCGCGCAGCTGAGGATAGGCATGCTGATCTCGCTGGTTCGCCGCGAATCCGGCAGCGACGTGATCCTCGGCGTCATCCGCAACATGGCGGCCGGCAGCCGTGGCACGCACCAGATCGGCATCGAAACCCTGTTTCATCAACCCCAGCCGGTGCTGGCGATCAGGCTGCTCGGCACGCACACCAGCACCGAGACCGAAATTCTGGAACAGGAACTGTCCGGCGTGGCCCACGTGCAGTTCGGCCTGCTGCTTCCCGCCGACAGAAACGTCGACGGCGGCAGGCACAGCCTGATCATCCCGCGTTCCAATTATCAGGAAAACGCGGACTACCGCATCGTCCTGGCAGACAAGCGCGCCTTTACCACCCGGCTGGCCCCGGTCATCGCCGAACGCGACGAGTGGATCCAGGTCGGGCTGGTCTCGGGCTGATTTCTAGCTGAACGGCCGGCGTTGCCGGCGACTGCAACCGCGATGCGCCGGCAACCGGGCATCATCGCGGTCCTGGATCCGGCTTACTGCTTTGACATCAGCGTGAACTCGCTGCCGTTCCACGCCATGCGGCTGGTGCAGCCTTCGGTGCCGGGCTTGTTGCAGAACTCGCCATGCTGCGAAACGTTCAGCACCGCGGCGCCGTCTGCAGCCACGCCATCGGCCGCAACGGCGTAGGCGTTCTGGCTGAAAGCGAGGTTGAAGCCGCTGTCCGTGGAAACGAATACCAGCGTCATGCAACCGGCGCTCCCGCAGTAATCCCCGCCCTCCAACTGCACCACGTAATCGTCACGGCCGTCCTGACTGATCTCCAGCACGGTCGTCGCCAGCGTACCGCGCGGGTCCTGATATTTCTCGGCGATGTAATTGACGATGCCTTCGGGCAACTGGACCGTGGCGGCGGGCGCGGCTTCCGGCGGTGCCATTTCCACCGGCGGCACATCGGACGGCGCGGCGGCGTCCGCCAGTTCGTCCAGCAGGCCCTGCTGACCCTGCTTGCTGGAAAGCATCTCGTTGATCATCTTGTCCAGCATGGCCAGGCCTTCCATCATCTGCGTGCCGACCTGCTGCTTGGGCGCCTTGTCGTTGAGCAGGAGCTTGCCGTCGCCGAACTTGAAGGACGACACCAGCTTGTCGCCCTGCGCGACGGAGAATCCGGAATCCACGATGAACTGCTTCTGCGGTGTCGGCACCAGCTTTTCGCTGATCTGCGCCTTGCCGTTGAGTCGCAGGTGCTTGCTGAACGAAATGGTGTTTTCCTTGGCGGGGTGCTTCTCCAGCGCGATCTCGAAATCGGCATCGAATTCGCCGTCTTCCGCGACCAGCTTCAATTGCGTCATGCTGAAGGACGGACCGGACAGCAGGATGGTCCGCAGGGCTTCCCTCCCTTTTTCCGCTTCGGCCATGGTGGTTTTCTGAATCGCGCAGGTGTCCTGCAGCAGGCGCGACAACTGGTAATAGCTCTCCGCATCAATGCCGCTGAGCTTGAACTCGGCGACCAGGTCCTTGAGGCTTTTCTCCATCGCCACGATCTTGCCTGCCGAGAGCGAAGTCACGTAATCGATACTGCCACCCGATTCGCTGAGGCTGCTCTTCAGCAACAGCGCTTCGAGCAGGCTGTTCTGGCTGGCGACCTGGCCGACGCGCATTTCCAGTGCGCCCAGGCCCTTGCGGTAATCCGACATGTCCAGATCCAGGGCGATATCCTTGGCTGTCAGCACGTCACCCGTACCGCGATACTCCATTTGCGCCAGCGACCAGGCAACGGAAAATGCAGGATCGGAATAGCGCACCTGCCAGGTGTTGGCGGGGACATCGAGCTTTTCACCGTCCTTGCGATGCGAGATCGCGGGCACCACGATATCCGCCCTGTATCCGCCGAGCGGCGTGATCGCAGCCTGGCCGGTCAGGGCGAATTCCCCGCCGGCGATTTCATCCAGCAATTCCGCCGCCACCCCATTGGGCAGGATTTTCAGATCCGCACGCATCGGCGCCCACGGTAAGGGCAAATGGTGCAGGTTGTATTCGACATTGAAATCGAACGCCAGGCTGGCTTCGCAGGGATGCTCGAACCTGACCGTCGCCACGCCCGTTGAATTCAGCCAACCGGCATCGTGCTTCAGCGCGGTGATGCGAAAGCTGGAATCCTTGGCCGGCGTTTTCTGCAGCCCCTCCAGCCTGCCCTTGGCCAGGTATGAACTGAGCGCCGCGCCCGACAGCAGCAAGACAATCAGCGCCAGAAGACCGCCGACGATCCAAACCATTTTTTTCTGATCCATGCTCCGCCCCTTGCCAGGTGAATTGGTGATGATGCCGCCCATCTTCCGAGATGACCGGAAGGCTAACGCATCCTAAAATATCATTTGTTCTGATTATATCATTTAGACAATTGTTCATGAATGGTCAAAATTTAAATCAGGCGGAGAGATGATTCACCGGGAGCCGGTGTAAAAGCTTTCATGACCATCTTGATATGTGGCATATAAAGGATTATATTGTCCTGATAATAGTTCCATATATACTATATAATTCAATTCAGTAACTGTTATCCGCAGGTGCACCTCTGTTGAAGAGATGCGCCAATGCGGGGGCCACGAAAAAAGGAAGTCGACATGGCAACACTCTCTCTGGCAAAGCCTATCGAGAATGTAGGCGATCTGAATGAAGCGAAAGTGCTTGCGATCGTCGATCACCTCGCCCCGATTCTGGATGACTGGCGCAAAGGCGAGGATTTACGCAATCAGCTCGCCGCACTCGAGGAAATCCAGGTCTCCGCAACCCGGAGAATCACGGCGCTCCGCGAGGATCACGACCGCCTGCGCGCCGAACAGGAGTCTGCTCCCAAGACATTGGGAAACTACGGCAGACCGGCACTGGGCCTCGTGCTGGCAGGTGCCGTGCTGCTGTTCCTGGTTTTCTGGCTGGGCCTGATTGTCGCCGTCGCCGGCCTGACGATGGGCTTTTCCAGCCTCGGAAAAATCCGCAAAGCCATCTCGGAAAAAATCGCTGCCACAGAAGGTGCAATCGCCGCTGTCGACCTGGAACTGACCAATGCCACGCAACGCAAGGCCGAAGCCAATGCCGAACTCTCCGGCCGCGCGGGAGGATTCCCGGAGATGCGGCTTTCTCATGTGCTGCTCAAGCATGAAGTCACCGAGGTAGCAGGCCGTAAAGTGCTGGTAGACCTTTCCGGAACCTACGACACGACCCTACTCAAGGCCGTAGATGTTTCGGAGTTACAGCAGGGCCTGACCCATATCTCCGCGCGGGCAAGCGAGCTGCTCAACGTTCCCACCCTGCTGTCGGCCGGCTCCAAGACTTCGGAAGACCCGCTCAACAAACTGTATGGCGAGGAAGAGGAGCTTCAGGAGCTGGTCGGCGAATACACGCTGAACCTCGGCAAGTTGCGCGACGTCAACCTGCCGCTGCCGCTGATCCCCCCGGAAAGCCTGCTGGCGCGACGACTGTCGGCCGGCGACCTCAACGTCCTGGACCCCAACGACAGGATTTCGGCGCTCGAGGGCAGCAAAATGAGCGGCGAAGCCATTCGTGCGTTCATCCAGCAGGTCGATACCACGCGCGCCCAGGGCACGCAGGTGTTCACGGAATTGCGGGAGGTGTTCCGCGACCTCGAAAACGCCTGTCAGCGCTATGCCCAGGCGCGCACCGCATCCATGAACACCATCCATCACCACCTCACGGAGGTGTTGAGCCGCGCCACCTGGTGCAGCCGCCGCTTCTTCTGCCCGCGCACCATGGGATCACCGAAATATATCGAGGACCTGGTCGGCATCGACCCGGAAAAGGCCTACCTGAAGCCGCTCGAAGAATTGCTCGAACATCTGAACGCAGACCCGGAAATCCGCCGCCGCCTCGACGAGAAACCGGAACTCTCGCAACAGCTCACGGAGGCCTACGGCGGCATCTACGACTTCATCGAGGGGGTGCTCTTCGACGAGGACGGCAACCGCATCGACGATGCCCGCCGCCCGAAGCATATCGAAGACCAGTTCCGCGAGGCCACCAAGCGCTTCTCCCAGCTGCTCAGGCGTGTGATGACCGGCGCCTCGCAGCCCGTGCTCAACTTCTCGACCGAGGCGCAGATGTATTTCGACCCCGAGACCGGGGAATGGGGCTCCGACATCGTGCCTTACACCTACCGGAGCCCCGACATCCTCAAGTACGGGAGCGTCGTGAAGACCTATTCGGACCTGATGGTGCCCCTGTGGGAGCACTTATGGACGGAAAAAGCGGATTTCCGCAAATCTGAAGTGTTCAGGACCAACGAAGCGATGTTGCGCATGACCGAGAAGGAATCGGAAAAGCTGATCGAAATCGGCAACCAGTACCGCGCCGACATGCGCACGGTCAGAGAAAACGTGTACCTGATCGAATCGGAGCTCGAATCGAAGCGCAGCGAAATCATCAGCTTCCGTGATGGCATGGACATGCTGGGCCTGCTGTCCGACCGCTCCAAGCAAACCATCACCGACGACAAGCTCAAGGACATGGTCCTCGGTGAGTCCGTGCTGGGCAAGACCGAGCATTACGAATCCTATCTGACGGCTTTGCCCGTCTCCGAGGCGGAAAGCCGCGGCAGCATGCAGGATCCCGTGGAACTGATTCGTGAACCGCGGGCGCTGGTCATGATCGGCCAGGGAACTGCGCCTCGCCTGATTCGGGCAGAATAATCAAGGAGGCGGATGATGGCAGACGGACCTTCGATGGACTATGGCTATGTAGACCGGCAAATTTCCAGTCTGCGTAGCGAGATGTACGGGGAAATCAACGACCTCAGGCGTTGGACACAAAGCGAGATCGACAGGCTGGAGAGAGAGATGAGAGAAATCGGCGATATGATCGTGAGCGCGATTGACCGACAGACGGCAGCCGTCGTCGGCGGGGTCGCCGCAACCACACTGATGCTGGAGAGAACCAAGCAGCAGATCGAGGAGGATTTCTCCAAGACCCGCAACGAGCTGGAACTGCAGACAGAATCCACGCTGCAGATCGAAATCGGCAAGAAACTCGCCGACGCCAGTTCGCTCAAATCGAAACTGCTGGCCTTCCTCAACGACAGTAAGGTGCGCTTTGACAAATCGATTGTCGCCGTGGCGATCAACCGCGAACTGTACAACGTCAACTTCCGGAAGATCGCGGAGGAGTTCCAGAGCAAGATACTCACGATCGGCCAGCATATCTTCCAGATTCGCGACGAGGACCTCGCGCCGGCGATGAAGGCCGCCGAGGTGCCGCTCGAAGTGACACACGGCCTGCCCCTGGAAATGGACATGCTGCGGTTGTCGGTACGCGCGAACAATCTCGACGAAACCCTGGCCATGCTCAAATCCAGCCGCCTGGATGAAGTGCTCTCGTCGCTGGATACGCTGGATGCGACCCTGGACCGTTACGCCAACGACTGCGATGTTCCCGGCAAGGACATCCAGATCGGCACGGAATTGTTCGTGACCTCGTCTTCCATCTACGCCAAGGCGCTTTCCGGCCGCGAGGCACAGGCCGTGACAGCAGGTCAGGCAGTCAATCTCTCCCCGGCGCAGCGCGATCTTGCGTTTCTGGAATCGGATGCCGCCACCCGCAACATGCTTGACCAGATTCCTGCGGGGCAGGCTCGCGACCTCACCGGCAACGAAATCGTCGCATTGTCGCAGTCCGCCAAATCGCTGCTCGACCGGAAGCTGATCTCGGCCGATGCCTACGCACTGCTGATCGACTTCCTCGGCTCCGGCAACCTCAAGTACACGGAGGCATAATCGATGGCACTCAACAAGGAAGGCAGCAACATCGTGATCCGGGATTCCGTCGCAGGGAGCGTTTTCCCGACATCGGAAGCCGACACCGTATTCCCCGTCATGGTAGACGGCAGCGCCAAGCCCGTCGTGATCGAAGGCGGGCTCTACGGCAGGAGCCTGGAAATTCGTGGCGATGTAGAAATCCGGGGCCCGATCGTGACCCGCGGCGACGCCCGCCTCAACCCCGAAAAGAAACAGATTCTCCTGAAATCAGGCATCACGGTGAACGGCTCGATCAACAGCCTGAATACCCTCGAACTGGGCGCCGGCTCGCTGTTCGACGACATCCGGAACGCGCGCACCATCATCAAGGGAGACATCTCCGTCAACCAGAACCTGCTGCTCAGAAACACCATCGTGTTCGGCAGCGTGCATGCCCAGAATTGCGCCCTGGAAGGCTCGATCGTGCTCGGCACCTGCGTCGTCGAGGAAAAACTGCGGGTCGCCATGAGTTCCATCGGAGGCTATGCGGCGCGGGATGTCACCTTTGAAGGTGACTGCCTGATGCTGCACGCGATCGGAGAAAGCACCTCGCAACCCCTGTTCGTGCCCTTCGAGCAGGCGGGCGGTGAAATCATCCCGTCTGACGTCCGATACTACCCGGCCATCCGCGACATCAACACCTTGCTCAACCGCACCAGCGCCGGCACAGTGCGCTATCCGGATTACTCCCGGCTGTTTCCCGAGAGCGACTGGGTGCGTGCCGATGCGCACGCCAACCCCGCCATTGATCATGCCTCCGACGCGACCGTAACCCGCTGGATTCTGTCGCTCGGCGGACGCATCGGGGATATCCGCCAGATCGAGCGCGCCATCCTGAGCATGAGCGCGATGCTCAAATGCGGATTCGAATACGAGCATTATCACCCTGCCAAGCGCCCGGGCCAGCTCGAAGCGGCGATGGTAGGACTGACTGCGGAAGAACAGTGGGTGCTGCAGAAGGTGTGTGCCTGAGATGGGTGCGCGCCTGATTGCCAGCCTAGTCCTCCCGGCCATCATCTGGCTGCTGTATGGTGCGCCGGATCTGGCGCTCTCCGGCAACCGGGCCCTGATGGCAGTGATCGTACTCCACCTCTTCGCCGTCATCTGGCTGCGGCCGCTGTTCCGTCTTTTCCGCGGAGACGACTTTACCTACGGCATGCTGGGTTTGTCGCTGAATCTGGTGTCGTTTGCCGTGACGCTGGTCGCCGGGTTCGTCGGCATGCGGCTTATCCACAAGCAACTCGCATCGGTGCATGACCTGCCCGCGATCATCTGGGGCATGATAGGCTTGGGGCTCGCGATGACCGCCGCCATTCCCGTGCTCACCATGCGCTCGGTCAGTCCGCTGCCCAAGGCTTCCGGGCGCAGGGAATACGAAGACCCCACCGGGCCAAACTAGACATTGAGGAATCGCCATGGTGTTCGGCTGGTTAACTAACGAAACCAAATCGTTCTACGTCGCGCGTCCGGATGAATATTCCGGGGCACTGATCTATCTGCATCCTGACAAATCGATCCCGCGCGGGGCGAAATTCACCGTACGCAGCGACGAGTGCGCACTCTTTTTTCGCGAGGGGCGATACATCGGTCGCATCAACAGCGGCACGGTGCTTCTCGACACCGCCAACATCCCGTTTCTCGGTCACTTGCTGGTCGACAAGTTCACGGATGCCAACCACTTCATCTGCGAAGTCTTTTTCGTCTCGCTGCGCGAGATCATTTTTCAGGTTCCTTATGTTTCGCTGGGGCAGTACAAGGACAGGAATTCTGCGAACGTGGTCTCCATCGAAGGGCAGCTTTCCTATACGGTTCGCGTCAGTGACCCCGCGAAGCTGATCATCGAACTCGGCGGCCAATACGCCAATTCTGCCGGCGTGATCCAGGAAGTCTTCAACGGCCGCATGCTCAACCAGTTCCGCAAGGCGGTCGGCGCACGTTCGCAGCGTCTCCCCGTTCTGGAAGTGGTTTCAAACACCGATGCGGAAGCGATCAGCGGCGAGATCCAGAAACTCGGTCAGGCCGAATTTTCCACGCTCGGCATCGACATCGGCCGCGTCTTCGATCTCGCCTTGAGCCTCGACCAGGAAAGCCTTGAGCTGCTGCGCAGCTTCGGTAAGCAGGAGGCCGAACTGGCCTTGCAGGAAAAAGGCGCCCAGTTGGCAACCAGCGAAGGGTTCGGCGCCTTCAACCTCATCCAGGGCCAGCGCGCCGCACTGGAAGGACTGGGCAAGGGACTGGGCACCGGCAACGCCCCGATGATCATGACCGGCATGGGGCTTGGCGCCAACCTGACGAACCCGCCTGGCCGGCCTGCGCAACGCAGCGCGACACCAGCGCGTCCGGCCGCCGCGCTAGCTGGGGCTGCCGGCTATATCCTGGTGACCGAACATGGCGAAACAGGCCCCTACACTGCCCGCCAGGTCGCCCTGATGGCAATCTCCAAAGGGCTCGGCCTGGACAAGATGCTGATCCGGGGCGTGGAAGACCCCGCCGAGATGGTTATTCCGGCAGAACACGAACCGCAGATCGCTGCGGAATATCGACGCCGGATGCCCGCAGAGACATCGGCTACGCAGCCCGCATCCGGCAAGGCGCCCGGTACGCAGGCATTCGATCTGGCGATGGCTGCGGCGATACAGGATGGCGTGTTGACCAGGGCCGAAATCGACATGCTGCAGCACATGGCCGTGGCATTGGGCCTGGATGCAGACACGGCTGCGGCCAGGGCGCGCATCGATGCGATTGCGACGTCCAAAAATATCCGGATTGAAGAATAACCCCCTTTTCCAGAGGACAAGATGTCGGACATGATGAAGTGTCATAACTGCGGTGCGCCGTTGCGGCCCACCGCCAAGATTTGCGTCAGCTGCGGCACCCTGGTGGCCTCGGCGGCAACTGAAGAAATCAAGGACGTTTCCGCGGCAGAAGCCACGCAGCCGCTGCAAGAGATTCCGGTAGACGGCACGATGGCCGGGCCGGACGAACCGGCGCCAGCCGTCGCCCCTGAACCGGCCGCCGGTGTCGAGCCTGCGCAGCCGGCCGCGACGCCGGCTTACGAATCGGCGCCTGACGGGATTTACATGAAGCAGACAGCATCTGCATCCACCGAGCCTGCCATGGGTGCGACCTCAGCGGCGGCTCCCGGGCGCAAACCCCTTTGGCTCGGGGCGTTCGCGTTGCTGCTCGTGGCCATCATCGCCGCGGGTATCTGGCAAAGCGGCAGCGACTCGCCGGCAGAAACTGCCGGATCCGATACGGCAACTGATCAGGAAAACGTGACCGCCACGGCCTCTGAATCCGGCCAGATAACCCAGAGCGAAGCGCCTGCCGGTCAGGCCGCCGAACCTGCCGCCCGCTCCGCTGAAGCAGATTCAACCATCGTTAAGGAACCCGCAACTGAGGTGATCCGGGATGTGACAAATGGTTCTGCGACACCAGATCCCGCAGTTGCCGCTGCCGAAGCAGAAGCTGCCAAAGAGGCTGCGGAAGCCGCCGCACGTGCCAGGCACGAGGAAAAGCTGCTGGCACTGCGCCAGCAGCAGGAAGCTCAGGAACGCCGCGCCGAAGAACTGCGCAAGGCGCGCGAAGACATGGAAGCAGCTAAGCGCCAACGCGAACTCGAGCAGGCACGCCAGGCGGCCGCCCTCAGGGAAGCACAAGCCAGAGAGCAGGCGCAAAACAACACCGCTGCCGCAACCCAAAGCGCAGAAGACACAGCGAGCGCCGCCCCTACCGCGGCGGGAGTGTACAAGGAAAAATTCCGTGGCGCCTTCGGCATGGTCGTCGCCAAACGTGCTTACCCCACCAAGGACATGGCAAACAGGGCGCAGGAGATGTGGCGCAGGGAACGGAAAATTCTTGAGCCGGACGGCAGCATTACCGTAATGCAGGAAGACTCCAAGGAACCATCCGTCATCCCCGGGCAGTAGTGACTCTGAGGGCGGGCGGGCCGGGGCATCCTCGTTCGAGGAGCCGCACCGCCTTCCCGGCTATCGCAGGTTGGCTTTGATCAGGAGGACGGCGGCTTCACGCGCGTAGCCGATCGCCCCGGAATGCTTGTTCAGCTGTTCCGAAAGAATCGCGCCTTCGATCAGCATCGACAACTGCTGCCCCAGCGACTCGGGGGACTTGGCGCCGGCCTCCGAAGCCAGCCGGGTCAGGTAGGCGCGGAACTCCTTGGCCAGTTCCGCCGACAACAGGTTGACCGGATTGCCCGTCTGCGGGAATTCCGCGCTGGCATTCATGAACGGCAGGCCGCCGCATTCGGGACGGTTCAACCATTCGTCGATGCAGTCGATCAGCTTTTGCAGTTGTTCTGCGGGGTCGGGGCTGACATGGTTCAGCCTGTTGCTCAGCCATGCGTAGAATTCCCGGCTGCGCAAGGAAACGATCTCCAGCACCAGGTCTTCCTTGGTACGGAAATACTTGTACAGCGTCATTTTCGAGATATCCGCCTCGGCGGCGATGGTGTCGACGCCGGTCGAGTTGATCCCCCGTGCCTGAAACAGGCTCGCCGCCGTGGCGATGATGTGTTCACGGGTGTTGCGCTTCATCGACTGGTTTCCTGGAAATCACACTTGCAAAGAAGTGACGAGCCTGAAATTTATACAGACCTGTACATTTCTCAGGATGTTCGCACAACGCACCTCGCATGTCCATGCAGCGGGCTGCCATGACGCAGACGATCAGCGCCAGCAGTGAGGGATAGCAGCGGACCGGATCAGAGCAGCATCGCTGCCGGCGCGTAATTGCAGGTGACTTTCTGGTAAAGCTGACGGACTTCCTCCAGATTCGTCGAGGTGGCATCCAGTTGTTCGATGTTGACCACCCCCTCCATGAACATCGATCGCTGGTCTGCAGCCAGCATCAGGGCCTGCGGATACGAGCACTGGCCGCTCTTGATCTTGTTGTTCATCTGGTAGATGGCCACCAGCGCATCCGGCCGCGCCATGGCGTTTTGGCCGACCTGTGCCTGCAGCGTTGCATGGGCGGCGAGCGGGACGCGTTGCGGGCCGGAAACGACGGGCTTCAACAGGGGGGCGGCAACCAGCGCGACGATCGCCAAAGAAGCGAAGGACGCGGCAAGGTAAATGCGCGGCCCGGAAAAACGCGATGGTTTCGCGGCGGCGATCAGGCTGGCTGCCGCCTCGCCCGCCTGCGTCATCGCCTGACTGCCCGGATTGCGGAGCTCTTCATTGATCGCGCCGATCAGCAGGAAATGGAACTGGAAGGCCAGTTTGTCCGGATCGGTGAGTCCGGCCTCGGCGGCCAGGGTTTTCAGAAAGGCCTGCAGGGGAGAACGTCCGGTGGCGTCTAGGCAATCCGCCATCAGCTGGTCGCGCATGCCCGGCGCATCCAGCCAGTCCTGCAGGATGGTGAACAGATGGATGATCCGCGCCGCCGGGTCACTGGCGGATTTCATGACCATGCGTTTTAACCAGTCAGAAGAGAGCAATGGCATCGTTCCGTTTCCGTTCTTCAGGCGACCGCTTGCATCAACCGGACTGCGACTTTACAAACGGCCATCCGCACGCGCTCGCTGCGGCGGCCGTCGCATCATCAGCCCGTTCTCTGTAACACATTGATTCAGTTGGCGCCCCCGACACGAATCGAACGTGTGACCCTCCCCTTAGGAGGGGGATGCTCTATCCACTGAGCTACGGGGGCGAGGCCGCAATTTTAGCTTAAAATGAGGGCTTTCCATCATGGTGATT
>Ga0172373_10007503_pt1 | contig 14132 bp, 10 predicted proteins | sample Lak10m_2_FD_114546 | JGI IMG/M metagenome (GOLD analysis project Ga0172373, IMG submission 114546) | Freshwater microbial communities from Kabuno Bay, South-Kivu, Congo - kab_092012_10m | ecosystem: Environmental > Aquatic > Freshwater > Lake | place: Democratic Republic of the Congo... | reverse complement strand
CCGCCTCTTCTACGTGGGCGTCACGCGCGCCAAAGATCGCCTCTACCTCACGCGCCCCAAGCGCCGTGTGCTCCGCGGCAAACCCACGCAGCTCACGCCCTCCCGCTTCCTCGACGGCATGCCCGAGTCGCACATCGAGCCCTACGACCGCGCAGTCGCCCGCACGATGGACGCCGACGAGCTCGCCGACCTCGGCGCGGCGCTCCTCGCGAAGCTCGCCGCGCGCTGAGCCGCGGTTCCGGCCCGCGGACGTCACGCACATCCCGTGGCGCTCTACGCCGCGTCTCGGCACAATGCGCGCGCCATGCGGCTCGCCACGCTCCTCGGCCCCGATCTGAAGCAGACGCTCGCGGACGATCCCGCCGAGCTGCTCGAGGCGCTCGAAGAGTTCCACGCCGAGGACATCGCGGAGGTCGTCGCAGACCTCGACGACGACGTCGCCATCGCGTTCATGCGCCTGCTCCCCGAGGAGCTCGCCGCCGACGTGCTCGAGCGCGTCGACGAGGAGGCGCGCAGCCGCATTCTCGAGATGCTCGGCACGGAAGAGGCCGCCGAGGTGCTCGCCGAGATGAGCGCCGACGACCGCGTCGACGCGCTCCAGGAGCTGCCCGACGAGCTCGCCGAGAAGATCCTCGATCACCTCGAGGAGACCGAGCCCGAGGTCGCCGACGAGGTCCGCGAGCTGCGCGCGTGGGACGAAGAGAGCGCCGGCGGCATCATGACGACGGAGTACGTCTCGCTGCCGCCCGAGACGAAGATCTGGCAGACGATCGACCACGTCCGCGCCGTCAGCCACGAGGGCAGCGTCGAGACGATCTCCTACGTCTACGTCCTCGCGTATGGCGACAAGCTCGTCGGCGTCGTCTCCCTGCGCGACCTCATCCTCGCGGATCCCTCGAAGTCGCTCGCCGACGTCATGACGGAAAACGTCGTCCGCGCGCTGCCGACGGCCGATCAGGAAGAGGTCGCGCGCCTCATCGCCAAATACGACCTCTCCGCCGTGCCCGTCGTCGACGAGAAGGGCGAGATGCTCGGCGTCGTCACCGTCGACGACGTCGTCGACGTCGTCATCGACGAGGCGACCGAAGACGCGCAGCGTATGGGCGCCGTCTCGCCCATCGAGGATTCGTATTTCGAGACGGGATATTGGGAGTTCGTGCGCAAGCGCGCGGGCTGGCTCGTGGTGCTCTTTCTCGGCGGGCTGCTCACCGCCACCGTCATGCGCGCGTTCGAGCAGGAAATGTCCACGATGATCGAGCTCGTGGTCTTCATCCCACTCATCATCTCCTCCGGCGGCAACACCGGCTCTCAGTCGTCTTCGCTCGTGATTCGTGCGCTCGCCGTGGGCGAGGTGGTGCCCGGCGACTGGTGGCGCATCTTCTACCGCGAGGTCTCGATCGGCCTGACGCTCGGCGTGCTGCTCGGCGCCGTCGGCTTCGTCCGCGCCTATTTCTTCGGGGGGAACGGCAGCCTGCCCATCGCGCTCGTCGTGGCCTCGAGCGTGCTCGTCATCGTGCTCATGGGCACGCTCATCGGCTCGCTCCTGCCGCTCGGCATCAAGCGCGTCGGCCTCGATCCGGCGGTGTCGTCGACGCCCTTCATCGCCTCGCTCGTCGACGTCATCGGCCTGCTCGTCTACTTCTCGCTCGCGATTTCCATCATGCGCGCCTTCGCGTGATTCGGATTCTCGAATGCCACTCTCATCTCTGCTCTTGAGATTCACTTCATGACGCCGAATCCCCCTGATTCCACGCCCGACGGACGCCGCCGCCCCCGCTGGCAGCGTGTGCTCCTGTGGCTCGCGCTCTCGGTGGGCGTCGTGGGGGCCGGCCTCGTCGTCACCGTCCTCGTCGCGAGTGACCCGCTTCCCCGCGCGACGCCGAGCGCCGAGGCCGACGCGGTCGCCCGCGCCGTCGAGCGCGCGGTGCGCGTCGATGCCTGGGAGCGCACGGGCGCGGTGCGCTTCACCTTCATGGGGCAGCGCAGCTATCTCTGGGATCGCACACGCGCGCTCGTGCGCGTGCGGCAGGGCGACGAAGAGGTGTTGTTGCGCGGGAGCTGGGGGCGTGTGTGGGAGGGCGGTCGCGAGGTGCGCGGGGCGGCCGCGCGCAGCCGCACGGAGTCCGCCTATCGGATGTTCCTCAACGACTCCTTCTGGATGAACCCGCTCGCCAAGCTCTTCGACGCAGGCACCACACGCGCGCTCGTTCCTCTGCCCGGCGGCGGCCGCGGCCTGCTCGTTTCCTACGCCACCGGCGGTGTCACGCCCGGTGATTCCTATCTCTGGGAGCTCCCACCCGCGGGCCGTGGCGACACGCCCCTCGCCTGGCGGATGTGGGTCTCCGTACTCCCCATCGAGGGCCTCCGCGCGACGTGGGAGGGATTCGTCACGCTCTCCACGGGCGCACGCATCGCCACGCGCCACCACGTCGGGCCTGCTCCTGTCACACTCGGCGATCTCGCCGGCGCAACCACGCTCACGGAGTTGGAGCCCGGCGCAGATCCGTTTGCCCGGCTCTTCCCCACAACCCCGTAGAATCCCGCTCTCCCGTGCCCCTCTTCGACTCCTTCCGGTTCCGCGCGCTCCTGTCTTCAGGCCTGCTGCTCGCGCTCTGTCTCGCGTGCAACACGCTCAACGTTCAGCAGAGCTCGCTCGTGCCGGCGCCCACGCTGCCGCCGCTCCCCGCGCACGAGGGCGAATACGACGTGTACGTCGGCAACTCCGTCGTGACGGGCGTCGCGCGCCCCGATCTCGCGCCGACCGAGTCCGGTCTGTGGGTGCCGCGCACGCAGCTCGATGGCGCGTTCGCGTGGCGCCCCTATCGGCGCTTCGCGATGCGTGCGAATTGGATGATGGGATTCGCCGCCGATGCGCAGAGGGTTGCGCCCACGGTGGGACCGAATCCCGATCAGCTGCTCTGGGGGCTCGGTCTCGGCGCGACCTATCGTTTCGACGAGCCGGGGCAGCCCTGGTTCGTCGATCTCTCGCTCGATTACGTCGGTCTTTCGGTGCCCTCCCGCGTGGTCATCACCTGCATGGAGCCGTGTCTCGACATGTCGGTGCCGAAGGAGCAGCGCGACTCGGTGCCGCTGCTCTCCGCGGCCGCCGTCGCGGGCTATCGCGTGCGCCCCGATGTGTCGCTCGTGTTCTCCACCGGCGTGCGCAATCACCCCACCAACGTCGCGAACTTCGAGAGCCTCACGGGCGACGCCGAGGTGCGCATGGGCCCCGTCAATTGGCTCGTCGGCGTCGGCGCGCAGTTCCGCCTCGTGCCGTGGTTCGCCATCACGCCGATGGTGCAGGTGCCGCTCACCGCGAATCCCGTGCGTTATGCCCCCATCGTCACGCTCGGGCTGAACTTCACCGTTCCGGATTCAGCCGTCGACAAGCCGTGAGTCACGATCGCCGCGACCTCTTCGGAATACCGCCCAAGAAGAACTCATGACCTCGCGCAGCAAGCGAAAGCCAAGTGAATGGGTGGGCGGTGTGTTCACCGGGATCGAGGAGTTCTCACCCTCGCAGAACCCGACTGGCAAGGCTGTGCTCTTCTGGCTGGACACCGCCGGTGAGGTCGTTGGATATGGGGTCGATTCTCAGGAGTCGATTCTGGCGGGAGCGGCGGATTCGCTGCGTACGGCCATGGCCCAACCCCTCGCGGGGCGACCCCGCCGGCCGGACCGTGTGCGTGTCGCGACGCCCGAGCTGGCGGAGGCGGTGCGTCGGGGCGTGCACGACGTCGAGGTCGTGTGTGCGCCCACGCCTGAACTCGAGGTGGTTTTCGCGGCGCTGCGCGCGGAAACCGTCGACGACGACGCCTTCGGCACCTCATACCTCTCGCCGGGCGTCACACCGGCGGATGTCGCAGCGTTGTTCGCGGCAGCGTCTCGACTCCACCGGACAGCGCCGTGGGAGGCCTTCCCGAGTGAGACGCACATCGTCGCGGTCACGGTGGAATCACACGGTCTGATCGATGGGGTGTTGTCCATCACGGGGCAGGGTGACGCGCCTCGTGGGGTCATCGTGTTTCCCACGCTCGCGGATTTCGACGATTTCGAGGCGATGGCGGACGAGATGCGACTTGGTCAGCCTCCCGCGCCTCCCTCGCATCTCGTGCTCACCTTTCAGACGAGCTCCGTGCTCCGTCGTTCGTTGCAAAAGGAGATTGCGGAGCATGGTTGGGAGACGGCCGGTACGGATGCGCTCCCGCGGATCTTCGCGATGGATGGGGAGACGGGCCCTCGCCTGATGGTCGCCGCGGACGTCGCGCTTCTCGAGGCCATCGCGCACGCATTGACCGCGTTCAGCGGCGATCGCGCCGCGCTCCGCCAGGCGTGGAAGGGGGGGCCGCCTCTCGCGCGGACCCAAACGGTCGTCACGCGTTCCGGGGAAGTCGCGGTGACGTTGCGTGCGCCCTATGCGCTCGGGAGCGAGAGATTCGCGCCTCCCTTCGATGTGTGGGGGCGCCTGCGCGAGCTCGGCAGCGACGCAGACGATCTCGACGCCGAAGAGCACGGCGCCCTCGAGACGGAGCTCCTGCGTCGGTTCGAAGCGTCGCCCGAGGGCATGCGCGTCGCGGGGAAGCACGATTGCGGTCGCCTGATGGACTACGCGGTCAACGAGTTCGGGCTCACCATCGCGACGTTGCGCCCTGCGCAGCTCGACGAGCTCGTCTTCGATGTCTTTCCGAGGAAGCTCAGTACGCCTGCGTCGGAGGCGCCGTCCATCGTCGCGTCGCTCCGCGCCTTCTACGCCTTCCTCGGGCGGGAATATCGATTCGAGCACGCAGAGGCCTGCCTGCGCGTCCTCGGCGGGGATGCCGTCGAGAAGCTCAGCGCCGGACTCTCCGACAAACGGCGTTTCGGCATGGCGAAGTCGTTCGTCATGGAGGGCCTCGAGGCGGGCTACGACATGAGCTCGCCGGAGGGGCTGGATGCCTGGTTCCGCGCGAAGCAACCCGGGTCGACGCCGGGTTCGGGGTTCATCGCGCTGGGCGGCCCGTCCACGACGAAAGCAGCCGCGCGCGCGAAGAAAGACGCGCGCAAGGCTGCGCGCAAATCGCGCCGAAAGAATCGCTGAGCGAGCGACGGTGAGGGTCCGCGGCCGTTGCGTGCCAGCTCGCCGGCCCGCACCGCGCACCCTCGCCATCCTGCGCCGGGTCGGGTACACAGGGCGCGTGTTCGACTTCCTCGGCAGATTCGCGCTCGCGCAGCGCAAAGCGATCCTCGTCACCGCGGGGCTCGTGCTGCTCGTCGCCATCGGCGTGATCGCGCGCGGCGGCGAGCTCAGCTCGGGTGAGACGCGCGGGACGGAGGCCGACCTCGGGCGGCGCGCGATCGACCGCGAGCTTCAGCTGCCCGGTCTCTCGTCGTTCGCCATCGTGTTTCAGAGCGACACGCTCTACGCCGATGATCCGGAGTTCGTCGCTGCGATGGGTCGCGCGCTCGCGCCGTTGCGAAGCGATCCGCGCGTCGCCGCGGTGAAATCCGCCGACGATGCGCCCGACGCCGTCGCCGCGCGCTTCCGCTCGGAAGACGGCCACCACGCGCTCGCGGTCGTGCTCCTGCGCGACACCTATCATGACGCGGCGATTCAATATCCCGAGCTCCGCGCGAAGGTGCATGGCGGCCCGCTGAAACTCACCTTCACGGGCTATCTCGCCTTCCGCAACGACCTCGACAAGACGCTCGAACACGACCTCGTCCTCGCGGAGCTGGTCAGTCTCCCGCTCACGCTGATCATCTTGCTGCTCGTCTTCCGCACGCTCGTCGCGGCGACGTTGCCGGCCTTCGTCGGTGGCCTCGCGGTGCTTTGCGGCATGGCCGGCGTCACGGCGCTCTCGCGCGTGATGGATGTGCCCGCCTATGCCATCAACGTCGCGTCGCTCATTGGGCTCGGCGTCGCCATCGACTACTCGCTCTTCCTCGTCACGCGCTATCGCGACGAGCTCGCCGCGGGCCGCAGCTACGACGAAGCGCTCCTCATCGCCACGAACACGGCGGGCCGCGCCGTCGCGTTCTCCGGGCTCGCCGTCGGCATCGGGCTCGCAGGCCTCGTCTTCTTGCACGGGTCTTTCCTTGCGCCGATGGGTCTCGCGGGCGCGATCGTCGTCGCGTTCGCGGTGGTCTTCGCGCTCACGTGTCTGCCCGCATTGCTCGCGGTGCTCGGGCCGCGCATCCACGCGGGGCGCGTGCCCTTCGCGCGGGTCGGCGCGTCGGGCGGCGATGGCTGGCAGCGGCTCGCGCGCTGGGTGATGGGGCGCCCGCTGCTCGTGCTCGCGCCCGTCGTCGCGGTGTTGCTCGTGGCCTCGGCGCCCTTCTTTCACATGCGGATGCAGACGGCCGATGTGAGCGTGCTGCCGAAGTCGGCCGAGGCGCGCCGCGGCTACGATTTGATGGTCGCGCACTTCCCCGACCACGTCGCGACGCGCGTGAACGTCGTCGTCGAGTTCCCCGCGCGCCCGGGTGCGTCGGGCCCGCACGCCTCCGCGCTCGACCCGCGTCGCGCCCGCGCGCTCTACGATCTGAGCCAGCGCGCGCAGCGCATCCCGGGGGTGCGCGCCGTCGAGAGCATCGTGGATCTCGGCCCGATGTTCGATCGCGAGTCCACCGTCGCCGCGGCCTCGACTCCTTACGATCAGCTCTCCCCCGAATTGCAATTCATTCACGACGCGACGATTGGCCCGACCACCGTCGCACTCTCGGTGCTCGTCGATGCCGCCCCCGCGAGCGATGTCGCGCGCGGCGTCGTGCGCACGCTGCGTCAGCGCCGCGACGTCGCCGATGGTCGCCTGCGCGTCACCGGGCAGACGGCCGAGGACCTCGACGTGAGCCGCTTCATCGAGGCGCGCGCGCCGTGGGCCGTTGGCTTCGTGGTGCTCATGACGTACTTCGTGCTCTTCGCGCTGCTGCGCTCGGTGCTGCTGCCGCTGAAGGCCGTCGTCATGAACTTCCTCTCGATCGGCGCGTCGTTCGGCGCGCTCGTGTGGATCTTCCAGGACGGGCACTTCGCGTCGCTGTTCGGCTTCGAGCCCGCGCCCATCGATCCGACGCTGCCCGTGCTGCTCTTCTGCACGGTCTTCGGCCTCTCGATGGATTACGAGGTCCTCATGCTCACGCGCATGCACGAGGAGTACGAGCGCACGCGCGACAACACGCAGGCCGTCGCCGACGGACTCGAGCAAACGGCCGGGCTCATCACGAGCGCCGCCTCCGTGATGGTCGCCGTGTTCGCGGCCTTCGCCCTCGCGACGGTGCTCGCGATGAAGGCCATGGGCGTCGCGCTCGCGCTCGCCGTCACCGTCGACGCGACGCTCGTGCGCGTGCTGATCGTCCCCGCGACGATGCGCCTCTTCGGTGACCTCAACTGGTGGTGCCCGCAGTTCCTGCTGCGCTGGCTCGGCCCCGCGAAATCCCACTGATCGCACCACGGCACACGGCATCTCGACGCGACACCGCAACCTCCTTGCGGTATTGAGATGGGGATTCCGCGCGGGATGCGCTGTGCCCGCTCCGGCGTGCTGCTCGGCGGACTACTTCCAGCCGTTCGCGCGGGCGAGCAGGGTGCCCGCCATGAACGAGACGAAGCCGCGCGGCAGCACCGCGGAGAAGATGGCGTTGAGCTTGTTGATGAGCCCGGGCACCACGGCGCGGCGGCGCGCGAACATGGCGCGCGCGCCGATGCGGGCGACCTCGGCGGCGCTCAAGATCGAGAGGTTCATCGCGGGCGGCGTCTTCGCGTGCGCGACCTCGTTGAACTCGGTGGTCGTGATGCCGGGGTAGAGCGTCGTGATGCTGACGCCGGTGCCGCGCAGCTCGAAGCGCAGCGCCTCGGAGAAGCCGAGCACGTACGACTTCGTCGCTGCATACGCGCTCACGTAGGGCGACGGCAGAAACGCCGCCGCCGACGCGACGTTGAGCACGTAGCCACTCCCGCGCTTCACCAGGTCGCGCGCGAAGAGCTGCGTGAGGTGCGTGAGCGCGACGATGTTGACGCGGAACATCGCCTCGACCGCGTCGAAGTCCATGTCGAGGAACTGCCCCTGCATGCCGTATCCCGCGTTGTTCACGACGATCTCGACGTCGAGCCCGCGCGCGGTGACGGCCTCGTGCAGCGAGCGCGCGGCGTTCGCGGCGGCGAGGTCGGCGGCGATCACCACCACCTCGACGTTCGCGCTCTTGCGCAGCTCGGCCGCGAGCGCCTCCAAGCGGTCGACACGACGTGCGGTGAGGAGGATCGGGTGCCCGGCGCGTGCGAGCTCCCGCGCGAGGTCCGCGCCGATGCCGCTGCTCGCGCCCGTGACGAGCGCATATCCCTTCTTCATCGGCTCATTCCGCCGGGGCGGGCGCGGCGAGGGGCGCCTCGCGACGATCGAGGGGCTTGATCGGCAGCGGGATGCCGTGGTGATGCAGGTAGTTCGAGGAGAGACTCCAATCCTCGTAATACGTGCCCCACAGCCGATCGAATACGGAGAATGCCGCTGCGTGGTTGATCAGATTCCCGCGCTTGCAGTGGTGCAGCTTGTGCGCGTGGTTGTCCATGAAGATGTATTTGAGCCAACCGATGTTGTACGTGACGCTGGTGTGGTCGGTGGCCTGGAGCAGCAGGATCAGCGCATAGGCGACCCACGTGGACGCGAGGTCCATGCCGAGCACGTACGAAATCACGATCATCGAGGGCTGGAACTGGCTGAACGCCGTGTCGACGAGCGACGACTGATTGCCCCGCAGGAAGTCGAGCTCGGTCACCGAGTGATGCGCGGCGTGCTTCTTCCGGTAGTAGCGGAGCAGGGGATTCGGCCCGCGGCTGTGGCTCATGAGCCGGTGAATCAGGTAGTACGCGAGGTCGCAGCCGATGGTCGCCGTCGCGATGAGCCACCAATTGTTGAAATGCCGCCCATGGAGCGGCACGAAGGAGAGCGCGTACCAGCCGAGCGTGATGAAGCCGCCGCCGATGCCCACGCCCTTCACGAACACCATGAAGAGCCCGTCGATCACCTCGCGCGTGTTCACCTTCGGCAGCTTCAGCGAGGTGTTGCGGTGTTCCTCGATGAGCGTGAACGGCACGAACACCGCCGACACCGCGAAGAACGTCCAGATCGCGCTCCAGCGCGTGACGCCGAAGATCGCGAGCAACACGACGTAGAAGAACGGCGAGCCGAGGTGCCCGAACGTCCCGTAGACGACGTTGCCGACCTGCTCGCGGGGGATGTCGGGGCGTGGAAGCGTGGTGAACGTCTGCGCCATGAAGCCTCGTTCCGCGCGCCACCCGGGCCGCGCGTGCCACCGAGACTACCCGAGGTCGCGCGGAAATGCGCGGGAAGAGTGCGGTCGCGCAGGGGTCCCGTGACGCCCGCTCAATACCGCAACGTCGCGACCGGGATGCGCGGGGCGGGGAGGCGGAAGGCGGCGCTCGCGAAGCTCGGTTTGGAGAGCACGACGCTCGGATTGCGGCTGAAGCCCCAACCCTCTTTGGGGATGCCGAGGAAGCCCGTGTCGAAGTTATCGTTGGCGTTTTCGTCGTGATAGAAGGCCGCCGCGTAGAGGCCCGGGCGCGCGGGGATCGTGAAGGAGCAGATGGTGTCGCCGGTGCGCGCGGGGCTCGCGCAGTGGGCCATGCTGCCGGGCTCCTCGGCCCATTTGCGCGGGCCGTCGTAGAGGCCGCCGCGAATGAGGCCGGAGCGACTGCGGACGCCGCGCACGTGCAGATCGATGCGGTAGGTCGCCGGCTCGCTGCCCGTTGCGGGCGCTGCGGCCTGTGGAGCTGGAGCGCCCGAGGCGGGTCGCGTAGCGCCGGGCGGCGTCTGCGCGGCGGCGGCCGCAGCGAGGCACACGACACCCGCGAGCGCGAGCAGCGTGCTCAGGACGCGGTGGGCGCGCGCAGGAGTCGAGGAAGACGGCGACATCGTCGGGACAGCATCGGGGAGGGCCGGCGTTGCGTCAACGGGCGCGGCGATGCGGGCCAGGGCGGCACCGTGCACGTCGGGCCTCTGCGGGGCGCGGCTACTCGTGCGTTCGTCCCGCGGGAGTCGATGTGCTGAATGCGATTCTGATTCGCGCGCTCATCCGCGCGGCGCCGCGAGCGCGACGCGGGCGAGCTCGGCGACGTTGCGCGGGGCGTCGTCCCACGGCGCGTCGGCGTCGGTCACCCAACGCCACTCTCCGAACTCGTCGTTGGGCGTGACGTGATCCGTCGAGACCTCCGCGACGAAGACGAAGTTGAGGTGCCAGCCCTTGCTGCCCGCGAGGTGTTCTTCGTAGCCGATGAGGCCGGGCGGCGTGCCGTCGATGGGCGACACCTGCGGGAACACTCCCTCCAATCCCGTCTCCTCGCGCAGCTCGCGGCGTGCGGCCTCGAGCGGGGTTTCGCCGGGCTCGAGCTCGCCGCCGGGCGGGAGCCAGGTGCCGAGTCGCTTGTGGCGAATGAGCAAGACGCGCCCTTCGAAGCGTGGATAGACGGCGACGGAGAAGGCGCGGCGCGTGGCGGTCATGGGCGCGCAGGATAGAGGGACGTCGCGCGGCGGGACGAGGTATTTCGTCCGGACGCGTGGGCGAGTCGGGCACGCGCGGTCGGGTGCATTCTCTTGGCGACTCCGGTAGAGTCGCCGGTTCATGGGGGGTGATATGCGGAGACTCGGAGTGATCGGGGGCATGGTGGTGTCGTGCTGGCTCGTCGTGGGCTGCGGGGGCGATGACCGCGACGCGCCGCCTGACGCCGAGGTCGCTGTCGATGGTGGTCCTGCTCGCGACGCCGGGCGCGATGGCGACGATGGCGGAATCGTAGACGCGGGGTCGGAGCACGACGCCGCAGGCGCGGACGCCGGGCGGTCCGATGCCGGGCCTCCGCCGCTGCGCGCGCTGGTCGTGCCGGAGCGAGCGCACCGCCCGCATCGCGCGTCGGCCGCAGGGACGCGCACCGTGTCGCGCGAGGGGGAGGTGGTCCGCTTTCGTTTCGAGGGCGCCGACGGACGGGCTCCCGTCGAGTATCGCGTCGACCTCGCGCACCCCGACGTGCGTGCGGGTCTCGTCCGCGTCACCGAGGCCGAGTCGGATGCCATTGCCCTCTCTGAAGGTGGTCTCTCGTGGCGGACGGCGTCGGGCGTCGTGCTCACTCCGCGCGCGCTGGCGACCGCGTCTCCGAGTGTTCTGGTCTCGTCGGTGGTCGACGCGGACGCGGGCACGCTCACGCTCACCTACGATGACGCCTACGAGGGCGTCGTGGCGCGCAAGCTCTACGTCTTTGCCCTCGAGGGTGGAGCGCTCCGCGTGCGGCTGCGGTCCGACGCGCGTGTGCGCCGCGCATGGACGCGAGATTATGGAGGCGTGATGTCGGGGCCTGCGCGCAATCTGGCCCGGGTCCGCCGCGTGGAGGTGCCCTATGCGGGCTCCGTGCCGCTCGTGCGGTTCGAGACCCCTGCCGGGGCGGGGCGCTTCCTCGCGACTTTCGTCGACTGGTACCGCTCGAGCGCGGCCGATTTGGGGATCGAACCGCTCGATCCTGCGGCGCGCGGCGTAGGCGCGGATGGCACGAGTTTCCATCTCTTTTTCAGTCCCGTGCCGGAGCAGGGGAGTGACGGAGTGGTCCTCGCGCCCATCGACGAGACGCTCTACGTCGTCGTCACCGAGCGTGTCGTCGATGCGCTACCGCAGCCCGCGCACACGCCCTCGCCCTATCGCCGCACGCTCGCCGCGCGGCTGATGCTGCTCTTCGGCGATCAATCGCCTGGTGCCTTTGGGGGCATATCGAACGTCGTCGAGTGGCTCGAGCAGTCGGGCGTCGACGGCCTCGCCGGCATCTTCTTCGCATGGCAGCGCTACGGCCTGAACCTGCTCGATCCGACGGTCTCGCCTCCGGGCGTCATGGGTTGTGATGGCGCGGATTTGTTTGCGCATTCGACACCCCTCGATCCGCCGTTGACGTTCACGATCCCTGGCGTAGGCACGCACACCGCGCGCCGCGTCGTGGATCCGGAGGACCCGGCGATTCGCGCGTGCGGGCGCACCCGCCTCGGCGCGGTGACCGCGCGGCTCGCGGCGCGAGGGCATTTGTTCTCGCTCTATCAGGATGGCGGCAACATCGACCCTCACGGTCACGACGGGCTCGCCTATCCCACGGACGTCCCGCTCGCAATGCTCGCGTTCGGCACGTACGCCCTGCGACTGCCTTCGTTCAATTCGGGGTACACACCCGCGCGCGCGGACGAAGTCGTGCGTGCTGCCGACGGCACACCGATGCCGAGCTGGGACACCACACAGAACCTCGCGGCCACGAGCTGGGCGGGTGCGGGTTACAGCATCTACCCCATCTCACCGACCCACAGGACCTCGTATTACATCGATGGCCTCGCCGAGGAGCTCGCCCCGGGAGGGCTCGGACCGCGCGCTGTGTACATCGACGCGGCCGATGCGGAAGTCCCTTCGTGGAATCAGGTCGATCGCGTCGTCGGTTCCCCGCGCGCGCACACGATCGCGGCGGCCATCGCCGCGCAGCAGAGCGCGCTCGATGCCGTGCGTCGCCGCGTCGGAGGTCCGCTCTTCGGGGAGGGGGCGTATGCCAAGCGCGCGCAGTGGGAGTCGTTCGAGTCGGGGCTGTGGGACGGCCGCTCACGCCATATGACCCCCCCGGACGAGCTGGGGGCCCGCATCGAGCAGACGCTCGGCCAACCCATCATCCCCGATTACGAGTTGTTCTCGATCCTCCCGCGCGCGAGCGGACATTACGGGATGGGGTGGGAGTCGCTCTTCGGTCGGCTCGGTGTCGACTACGGTTTCCCGGTCGATCTCTGCATCGGTGGCGGCACCGACTGCGACCGCTCGAGCATCTTCCTCGACCCTTGGTTCGCGCACGAGGTGACGTTCGGCCACATGGCCTACGCCGGCCTCAACGGCTGGACGCCCAATGAATACCGCACACTCGAGGGGCTGTTGCGGGAGTGGGCGCTCGTCGGTGCAGTACACGGCGCCGTGGTCGCGACCGAGGTCGCATCGATCGTCTACGTCGACGCGGCTGGCACCGAGCGTTCGCTCGAGCAGGCCCTCGCCGTCGACGACTTCGACTTCGTCCACCCGCGCGTGCGCATCCGCTACGCGAGCGGACTCGAGGTCTACGTGAATCACGGGCTCGCCACGCGTCCGTGGTCGGTGTCGCTCCCTCCGGAGGCGGGACGTGGCTTCGACACCGTCGCGCTCCCTCGACATGGCTTTCTCGCCTTCGATCCCGAGGGGCTGCTCGTCTTTTCTGCGCTCAACCCCGACCCCGCTGCGCCCGCGCCCACCCAGCGTGTCGAGTTCGCGCGCGTCCCGGGGCGATATACGATGGTCAATGGTCGTGGGGTCGTGCAGGGGGTGGCCGGTTTCCCCGACGCGGAGACTCGCGCGGCGCTCGCGGCGAACCCCGCCCTGCTGGCGCACACCGTCATCCGCAACGACGTCCGCCGGATCGTGGTCGCCGCCGATCGCGGGCTGGGGACGCGTGGTGACGGGGTGACCACGGGGACGGTCGGTGACGCGCTCACGCTCCTGTCCGGCAGCGGCTCGTGGGTCGTGCAGCCGATTGGCGCCCCGCCCGCGCTCGCGTCGATCGTGATCGATGCGGACGTCGATCTGCTGCCCGCGGGCCAGCAGACGGGCGTACGCGCCATCGGCCGCTACGACAACGACGCGTGGGCCGACTTCACCACGCGCGTGACGTGGATCACCTCAGACCCTGCGGTGCTTCGCGTCGATGCCGCGGGCGGCGTCTCGGCAGAGCGACGTGGGACCGCGACCGTGACGGCCCGGTTTGCGCCCGATGGCGGCGGCGTGGCCATCGCGTCCGCCCCCATCACGCTGCAGGTGACGGCCGCGCCGTGAACGTGCACGAGGCGAGACAACCCCGCGCGATCTTCGCTATCCTCACCCCCTGATGTCGCCCACGCTGCGCCCCCTCTCCGCGTCCGCGCTCGCCGTGTTCGTCTCCTTGCTCGCGTCGGCGGGCTGCGCTTCGTCGGGCGGCCCTGCCGTGCGCGCCGACGCGGGCCGCATGGACGCGGGGGCGCCGGATGCCGGCCCGCCCGATCTCGGCGCTCCCGATCTGAACATCGTCGCGCGCTGCGGTGACGGCCTGTGTACCGACGAGATGGAGGACTGCGAGTCCT
>Ga0172373_10007501_pt1 | contig 14134 bp, 15 predicted proteins | sample Lak10m_2_FD_114546 | JGI IMG/M metagenome (GOLD analysis project Ga0172373, IMG submission 114546) | Freshwater microbial communities from Kabuno Bay, South-Kivu, Congo - kab_092012_10m | ecosystem: Environmental > Aquatic > Freshwater > Lake | place: Democratic Republic of the Congo... | reverse complement strand
GGTACTGGCTAGGACGGGACACCAAACTTGCCTGTGGACAGGCTGTAAGACCAACGCCCTTTGGGGCAGCGGCAGGACTGGATGAAGCAGGAACAACCCGGATGGGTACATTTGTACACAAGAGAGGTAGCAGAACGATAATGCAAGGCATGGCTTTAATTCTTTTTGCGCTGTTTGCGCTACTGCTGGCTGGAATCTACCTCGGCATCCGGCGGCGCTGGTTCGCCCCCGGCAAAACAGCCGCTATCGGCGTCATCGTAGCGATGGTGCTGATGACCCTCGTGGCCTTCGCACAGGGCAATTCCCCTGTGCAAGCGGTAGTCGTCGGTGTGGTGCTAGGAGGGCTGTTCGGCGGGGCAACCCTCGCGGGGGCATGGTACTTCCAGAGTCAAGAACTGCGCGCCCACATGGAAACCTACAGCCAAGACGCGCAGCCCGACGATGACTACGAAAACACCTAAAAGCTACCGCTTGGGCAGCGTCCCGACCACCGGAACCCCCAGCGCCTCCACCTGTTCGCGGCGCTGAACAGTCGGGTCGAGATATTCTGCCAGAAATGCCAGCCCCACCCCGGCCAGCAGCGCCAGCGCCACCCGGATCAACGGCGCGATCCGGTTGGTGATCGGCGGCGGCGCAGGTGTCACCACCGGCGTATCCAGAATCGTCACCTGCGCGGGTTCACCGCCCAATTGCGGGAAATAGGCCTGCGCCCGCGTTTGCAGCACAACCACCGCCGCGCTGTTGATCTGCGCCAGACCGTCCGCGTCCGGGTAGGAAAGCGTCAACAACCCCACGCTGCGCTTGTTATCGGCAACCACGCCCAGTTGCCCTACATCCACCCCTACCCCATCGCCTAGCGTCTGCTGAATTTCTTCGCGGAAGCTGCTGCTGCGCACCCAATCGGTGAGCGCGTTCACCGTCAATTCGGAAGCCAGCCACACATCCTGAAAATCGCCATCCCGTCCGGGAATAGCCTGCAACACCTGAGCCGCGCTGTAACGCAGCGTGGTTGAAAACCCACCGCCCACGCTCCGGCTGCTCAGCAGTTCGCGTCCGGCAAAAACACCCGCGATCACGGTGGGGATGAGTACCAGCCACCACCAGCGGCGCAGCACGCGCCACACCCACATCAATTCCATAGAAGATAATCCCTTACTGCGCCAGACCTAGCACAGTCCCCATTGTACGCCAATTCTGACCGGGGTTACAGCAGCGAACGGCGCAACATCAATTCGTCGTCAGCGCCGTTCTGTTTGGGACCGTCGGATCGTCGTGAGCAAGCTGTACACCACGTAGATGCCTATGCACATAAAAGTAAATTCGTAGTTGCTCTCCTGAATTTCGCCTAACTGACCGAGATACGTCAGGCGGCTGACAATCTGTGACAGCAACAAGTTCGCCAGCACAGCCACCCCGAACAGAAGCGGCACAATATGAATATAGCGTTCAAACACATCGCGCAGTCGCTTGGAACGCAGGGCGATGAGCGGCACAATGGCGGTATACGTGATCGAAAAAACCTGATACATCTTGAACGGCAGCGAGTTCTTAGAGCCGAACATTTCCAGATTATGCAGGTTGATCTCGTCCTTATTGTTAAAGTTCGCTACTGCGTCCGGTGTTTGCAGCCCTAATACGCGCTGTGCCCAACTAATCTCCTCGCCACCGCCAAAGAAAAACAACGCCGCGAATGCAAGATACGCCCACTTACGGTAAGGGCTAAATCCCAACTTTTTCTCCTCGCTGCGAGTCCGGAAAAAGGCATAGAAGAACAGCGCGGCGGCACCAAGCAGGCTGATCGCACCAAGCCACTCGAAGTAGTGATCTTCGGCGGTAATGAGGTCTATAGTTTTCGGGTCGAGGGCGAACATGACCAGATAGGTCATCGCAATGTAGATGACAAGCAGAATAAGAGCCAGTTTCGTGGACTTCATCGCACCCTCTACTTAAGCCAATGTTAAGAGCATAATCATTACTTAACATTGTATGTCATGTTTTCCAAAAATGAAAAAGGGAGTTCCACAAATTCAGAGGTGTGTAGGGGGTAATACAGAAAGGTGCGGCTTGCCGGTTATTCCGTCGCTTCCCAGACGAACGGTGCGCCAGCCTGAAATGCCGCCCATGCGCCGTTCACATAATCGTCCAGTTGTCGGGTAAACACGCCGGTATCGAAGCGCAACGCATGTTTCCGCATCACCGCCGAATCATAAGCGTCGGCATCGAAGCGGCGCATCGCGTCCATCAGGCTGTCCACCGTCATCGCGTCGAACAACTCACCGGTACGCCCCGGCAGCACGGTATCCAGCGCCCCGCCGCCGCCGAACGCGATTACAGGCCGCCCCGCCGCCTGCGCCTGCACCGGCGTGATGCCGAAATCCTCAAGGCCGGGGAATAAAAAGGCTTTGCAGCGTGCCATCAACCCCGGCAGTTCCTCATCCGGCACGTAGCCTAAGAATTCCACCGTTGGGCCTGCCAGCGCCTTCAAGCGTTCCAGATCGCGCCCCTTGCCGCCGATTTTCAATTTCACACCCAAACGGGTCGCCGCCTGTACCGCCAGATCAATACGCTTATACGGAATCAAGCGCGACACGATCAGGAAATAATCTTCGACAGCCGCCCCGCTAACGGGCTGAAATCGCGAGGTATCCACCGGCGGAAAAATGATGACCGACTCGCGTCCGTAATAGGTCTGAATGCGCTGCTGAATTTCGGTGGAAATGGCGATGAAATGCCCCACGCGGCGGGCTGCCTGCGCGTCCCAGCGGCGCAATCCCGCCACCAGCGGGCGCAGCCCCATCTGCACCACCCCGCCCAATCCCTCACGGGCGATATAGCTGTCCAACTGCCACACGTAGCGCGTCGGCGCGAGGCAGTAGCAAATATGCAGCGTCTTGGAACCGCTGCGAAACCCGTGACAAAACCCGCTTTTGTTGCTCAACACCACATCATAGTCGGACAAATTCAGCCCCGACCATCCCACCGGATAAACCGGCAGATACGGCTGGTGATGGCGGTGAATGCCGGGCAGTTTATCCAGCCACAGCGGACGAATATCCCATGTTTGATAATGGGGCGGCATTAAATCCGGCGCGTAAATGCTGGTATACACCGGCGATTGGGGATAATGGCGCACCAGCACATCCAGCACATCCTCCGCGCCGCCCACCTGATTCAGCCAGTCGTGTACCAATGCGATTTTCACTGGCTTAACCATCCTTTTCGGGCGTCGTTTCGGGCAGGGAAAGCTGTAACAACCGTTGCAACGGCGCAAACGACAGCCGGTGCAACGGGCAGGGGCCGTGTTGCTCCAGCGCGGCGCGGTGTGCCGCCGTGCCGTAGCCCTTATGCGCGGCGAATCCATAGTTCGGGTAGCGGGTATCCATCTCGCGCATATAGGCATCGCGCCACACTTTAGCGAGGATGCTGGCCGCCGCAATGCTCAACGAGAGCGAATCGCCCCGGATAATGCTCTGTTGCGGCACATGCGCCATCTCCGGCCAGCGCATCGCATCCAGCAGCAGGAAATCCGGCTGCAACCCGGCCTCCGCCAGCGCACGACGCATCGCAAGGCGCGTCGCCGGTACGATCCCCAGCGCGTCCACTTCGGCGCTGCTGGCACTACCCACGCCGCAGGCCAGCGCCGCAGCACGGATATGCGCCACCAACCGTTCGCGTTCGGCGGCACGCACCTGTTTGCTATCCATCACCCCTTCGAGCAAGTGAGGTAGTTCCATCTGGCCGTCCGGCAAACAAACAGCCGCAGCCGTCACCGGGCCAGCCCATGTGCCGCGCCCGACTTCATCAAGGCCAACCACGCGGCGGAAACCCGCATCCCAGCGTGCCTGCTCAAGATGCAGGCTGGCTGTGAGGATGGGTTTTGGATTTCGGGGCATACATGCCTCGCAGCCAGTTGCGCCGGATTTGCCAGATTTCGACCAGCAGGTTCAACGAATCCCCGACCAAGCGCATCCGGCTGTCGGCATCGAAGTACCACGTAATCGGCACCTGCTTGATGCGATAGCCGCGCTTCCGGGCGATGAACAGCAGTTCAATATCGAAACCGATACCGATCATCTGCTGCACTTCAAACAAATCCTCGGCGGCACGCTGGTTAAACATTTTGAAGCCGCACTGGGTATCCTCGAAGCCGCGTACTGCCGTCAGCTTGATAATGAGGTTGTTGATGCGCCCAATAAAATGCCGGTGCCAGGGTTCGCCCACGCGGTTTGCCCCTTCCCCTTCGCGGCTGGCAATGATGATGTCGTAACCCTCCACATACGGCGGAAGGAACTGCACAATATCCTCAATCGCCATCGAAAGATCGGCATCACAGATGAAGCGGTAAGCGCCTTTCGCTTCCAGCATCCCCACCTTCACCGCCAGACCTTTGCCGCGCACTGCCGCTTCGATCACACGCAAATAAGGATGTTCAGCCGCGAACGCCTCACACACTTCTACCGTGCGGTCAATACTGCCGTTTTCGACCACGATCACTTCATAGGAATACGTCTGTGTTTTGAGGAAAGCGTCAATCTTCGCCAGACTCGGCGGCAACCGCGATTCTTCGTTATGAGCAGGAATAATGATAGATAACAACGGATTCTGATCAGCCAATTCGCGCCTCAGTCTTTCCACAAGACCCGGATAGCAGCCGCTTATCGCAGCATTTCCTCACAGTTGAGACGGCCACAGCAGTTTTTCCAGCACATCGCTGCTGATGCGGCGCGTTTTTTGAATAGCCTGCCGTTTGCGCCACATGCGCGGAAGCCCCCACAGCCCTGCCAGCATCCCGCGCAACCGCGCCCGCGCAGCCGCGCCGCGCCATGCACGCAACGCCTCCCACGCCAGCCGCCCTTGCGCACGCAAGATTTGGCTGCCGTATTTGCGGCTCAGGTCAGACGGATAATTCTTCACCAGCACCCAGATCAGGTTGCGCCCGTCATAGTAGCTGGCCGTGACCCCACCGCCGGTAGCCGAGAGATGATGGTACACGATGGCATGGGGTGTGTAAAGACAGCGCCAGCCCCGCAGTTGCGACCGCCATGCCAGATCAATATCCTCCAGCGAAAAGAAGAAATCGTCGTCCAGCAAGCCAGTTTCATCGAGCAGGCTTTTCCGGTATGCGGAAGAACCGCCGCAGGCGCTAAAGACAAATTCCTCGTGGTCGAACTGACCCTCATCCTTCTGCCACACGCCCCGGTTCCCCGCCCGTCCGTCCACCGTGAAATAATCACCCGCCGTATGAATGTAGTCCCGGCGGTCAAACAGCAGCATTTTGCTGGCGACAATCCCCGCTTCGGGGTGGCGTTCAAACGCATCCACCACCGCCGCCGCCCAACCCGCCTCCACTTCCGTATCGTTATTCAATAGGGACACATACGCGCCCGTTGCGGCCTGCATTCCCGCGTTGCAAGCGCCCGTAAACCCCCGATTTTCAGGAAGTTCCACCAGCCGCACCCACGCATAACGGGTTCGCAAAAGTTCCTGCGAACCATCCACCGAGTCGTTGTCCACCACAATCACTTCGAGCGCAGGGTACGTCTGTCGTGCCAGCGCCTCCAAGCACACGGGCAGAAATTTGCCACCGTTCCAGTTCGGAATAATGACGGAGAAGGTCGCTTGCGTCATACGCGCAGCAGTCCTTCCCGCTGCAAGAAATCATCCACCGCAGATTGCCACGAACGCAGGCGAATGCCCATCAGCGCCCCCGCCATATTCTGCAAACTGCTGTAACGCGGCGGCACAGACGGGCGACCATACTGGCTGACGACAATCGGCTCAACCGGAGTCCCGGCATAACCGGCACGGTCGAGGAAATAACGGGCAAATGCCCAGCGCGAACACGATCCCTCGTTGGTCAGATGATAGATGCCATAGCGTTCCGTTTCGATCAGCGTCGCCAGCGCCGCCGTCAGATCGTCATTGTATGTCGGGTTCGCCACCTCATCCGTGACCACCCGCAGCGGCTTCCCGGCCTCGGCAGCCGAGAGAACGGCCTGTATGAAGTTCTTGCCCCCATGCGCGAACAACCATGCGGTGCGCACGATATAGTGGCGCGGGTTAATGTTCATCAAAGCGCGTTCGCCCACCCACTTGCTATACGCATACGGGTTGCCGGGGTTCGGCACATCGTACTCGCTATACGGCTTGGAGCGCAGCCCGTCGAACACCTCGTTGCTGCTCACATACAGCACCGCCGCGCCCACTTCGGCAGCCGCCAGCCCGACATGCTGCGTGCCGAAGCCGTTCACCACAATCGCCCGCTGCGGATCACGCGCACAGCCGTCCACATCCGTCCACGCTGCCGGATGCAGCACAATATCCGGCTTGCACGCACGCACCACAGCGCGGGTGGCCTCAAAATCGGTCAGATCAACCCGCAGCACACCCTCGCCAACCACATCCGCGCCAGAAACTTCATGCCCCCGTTCGGACAGCGTTTGAACCAACCGGCCACCTAAGCGCCCGGCTGCACCTGTCACCAGAATTTTCATATTTCGTGTTCGCTCCAGTAGGTATAAACCTGCTCTAAGGCGTCCCGCCAGTAGGCTTCGGGGTCTGCAATCTGCACCTCGCCCTCAATCTTGAAGAAGCCCATCCCCGGCATTCCCGTTTGTTTCGTCACCACCACCGCTGGCAAAATCGGGCGGCCATCTCCGGCTTCAGCCGTCCCAATCTGCACCAGCAACCGCGTGAGCAGCGGTGAATGATAATGCAAATGGGCGCTCCGCACCGCCGCGCACAATTCCGCATAAGTGAGCGTGCGCCGCATCTGTGCCGCGCCAATCATCAACTCCCGCATCTCGGCGCGAACAGCATCCCATTTCACCGCGCCGCCCGCCCGCTTCAACGCAGCACGACCGTTAGCGCATCATCCGTCACCTGAATCGAGAATAGCGCATACTGTCCGCCCGCCGCATCCATCGAAGCCTGCGTCAGGGTGGCGTTCACCTGTGTCAGCAGATCATTCACCCGCTTGCTGATCGTTCCAGCAGGCAACCCGTAAAGCTGGCCGCCCACTTCCACGCCCATCACCTGTATCTGGCGACCACTCGCATCCACTTGCACCACCACCCCCAACGACTGCCACAATCCCACATCGGGAATGTAGACATCGCCATAGACAACCGCACCGCCGGGGCGCAGATCAATACGCGCATTCCTGAACTGGTCATTCCCGCCCGCGCAAACCGTACTGCGCTGGCGGCACAAATCCATCAGATTTGCTTCGGTCAGGGTCACAGCGGCGGCACGCCCGATGCTGCTCTCGCCCACCACCGCGTTTGCGCCCACCGCGCTCACAGGTTGCACGCCCAGCGAACCCAGATTCAGGCTGGCATCTGGCGCGGCGGCGGTGTGGTTCAGAACAATATCCGGCTGTACGGGCAAATTGGCGAACACCTGATCCGCGCTGCCCAGTTCCGTAAAGCCAGCCGCCCGTAGCGCCAGCCCCGGCAAACGTGGCCCCACGATCAAAACAACCGCTACGCCGACCACCAGCACGGCGACGGTCATCAACACCAAACAACCGCACCACCCCAAAGGGCTTGACTGCCGCTGCACACGCTGTACACGCATAAGCATTCCTTCTTCCAATATGCTCATTCTACTCAGCGCCCCCTGCAAAGCAATTGTACAACCCGCCGCCCTCCCTCAATTTCAAGTACAATGAAGTCTGAAGCTGAATAAACAGGGTTTTTCCGATGCGCTATTTCTTCCTGCTGATGTGGCTGGCATTCCTATCGTTCATCCCGTTGCAAGCGCAAAACAACGAACCACCTGCGGGCGCTGCCGGAATCGGTGACGACTACTTTCCCACGCTTGGCAACGGCGGCTACGATGTCCTGCATTACACGCTGGACATTCGCTGGGATGACACCCAAAACTCGATCACCGCCACCGCCGAATTAGACGTGCAAGCCTTACAAGACTTGCCGCGCTTCAACCTCGATTTCGCCGGACTGACCATCCTCGATGTGCAGGTGAATAACCAGCCAACCACCTACCGCCGCGAAGACCGGGAACTCATAGTGAAGCCCGCCGCGCCACTGGCAGCAGGTTCGGATTTCCGCGTGACTATCCGCTATGAAGGCGTCCCCGGTGAAGGCGTGGACAGCACCTATGACGCCTTCGGGCGCGGTTGGTATCACACCAGCGCCGGCGTCCACATTGCCAGCGAACCGGATGGCGCATCGCTCTGGTTCCCCGCCAACGATCACCCGCTGGATAAAGCCACCTATACCTTTCGCATCACCGTCCCCGCGCGGTACGATGTAGCCGCCAACGGCCTGCTGCAATCCATCACCGACAACCCGGACGGCACGCGCACCCACCTGTGGCAAACCCGCGACCCGCAGGCCAGCTATCTCGCTGCCATCAACATCGGGCATTTCGTTATCCAGCATATCGAAGGGCCAAACGGCTTACCCATCCGCAATTATTTCGATGTGTGCTGTGCAGTGGGTGCCGAAGAATCCTTCGCGCAAACCAGCGACATGATCGCGTTCTTTAGCAGCGTGTTCGGGGACTATCCGTTTGAAACCTACGGGGTCATCCTGACCGGAACCGATCTGCCGTTCGCGCTGGAAACACAAACGCTCTCGCTGTTCGGGCGCGACATATCGGAGCTTTCCAACATGTCCCAAAGTGTGATCGCCCACGAGCTTTCCCACCAGTGGTTCGGGAACAGCGTGAGCCTGACCGAATGGAAAGACATCTGGCTGAACGAAGGTTTCGCCACCTATGCCGAACTGCTCTGGGAAGAACACCACAACGGCAAAGACGCGCTGGAACAGGAAATCACGAACTATCAGCAAATCATTCGCGGGCGCACCAGTTTCGTAGCACCCGGCAATCCCCCGCAAAATGATCTGTTCAACAGCGGTGTGTACCTGCGCGGGGCGCTCACGCTCCACGCGCTGCGCCTCACCGTAGGCGACGACCCCTTCTTCACCATCCTGCGCACCTACTACGACCGCTACAAATATGGCAACGCCACCACCGCCGACTTCATCGCCCTCGCCGAGGAAATCAGCGGGAAGTCGTTGCAGGCGCTATTCGATGCGTGGCTGTACGCGGAAGAAGTGCCTGCCCTACCCACGCCTCTCCAGACGATATAACCCGTATCAAACAGAAACGCCCCCGTGATCGAGAGCGTTTCTGTTCAGGTCTTATTCCGCAGCCGCTAAACGGGCGGCGTACTGGCGCTTGTAGTAGTCCAGATATTCGCCCGTCTTAATCTTGCGCCACCACCACTCGTTATCCACATACCATTTCACGGTTTCTTCCAACCGCGCCTCGAACGGCTTTTCGCGTTCCCAGCCCAGCGCCCGTAGTTTGTCGCAGTTCATGGCATAGCGCCGATCATGACCGGGGCGATCCGGCACATACTTGATGAGCGAATCGCCTTTGCCTAGCAAACTCAGAATTTGCTTGGTGATGTCAATATTGTGGCGCAGATTTTCACCCGCCACGTTGTAGGCTTCGCCCGCCACGCCCTTATGCAGCACCACATCCACGCCCCGCGCATGGTCATCCACATACAACCAGTCGCGCACCTGCATCCCATCGCCATAGACCGGCAGCGGGCGGTTATCCAGCGCCTCGGTCACGAAGAACGGGATCAACTTCTCAGGGTAATGATACGGGCCGAAGGTGTTGCTGCCCCGCGTGATGACCGCGTTCAAGCCGTGCGTCACATGATAGGCGCGTACCATCAGTTCGCCGCCGGCTTTGCTGGCAGCATACGGGCTGTTCGGCGCAAACGGATCGGCTTCTACCGAGAAGCCTTCATCTACATCCCCGTACACCTCATCGGTGGAAACATGCAGGAAGCGCTCCAGCCCGTGCTGCTTGGACTCGTCCAGCAGGATATACACGCCCACCACATCGGTATGGATAAACGCATCCGGCGACAAAATACTGCGATCTACATGGCTTTCCGCCGCGAAATTCACCACCGTGTCAATCTGATGGCTGTCGAACACGCGCTTCACCGTTTCGCGGTCTGCGATGTCGCCGCGCTCGAAACGGTAATTCGGCTCATCATGCACGGGCAGCAGGTTATCCAGATTACCCGCATAGGTCAGCTTGTCATAGACGATCACGTTGTACTGCGGGTACTGCTTCACCATATAGCGGACGAACGCGCTGCCGATGAAGCCTGCGCCGCCCGTCACCATGATATTTTTCATCGTCCCTACTCCATATCTGTATCCCGTATTGTTGGTAAATCCTCACCCTTTATCCCTCTCCCTCATGTAGAGAAGATTTCATCCCCCTTCGCTCTGAGGGAGAAGGGGGCAGGGGATGAGGGTCAGTCCTGAGTTACACCCATGCAGCTAGTCTGCCGCTTTACTCTCACTAATCGCCTGCGAAAGCACAGGCGGCGCTTCCACATTCAGCACGAAGCGTTCAACCGCCTCCGCCACGCCATCCGCATCGTTGCTGGCGACCACATGCTTAGCAACACTTTTGACGTGATCGGAAGCGTTGCCCATCGCCACGCTCGTCCCCGCCAGTTGCAGCATTTCCACATCGTTTTCCGCGTCACCAATCGCCAGCACCGCGCTGGCAGGAACGCCCATTTCCTTAATCAACTGCTTCAGGCCAGAGCCTTTGGAAACACCCGGCGGCAGAATTTCAAGCAAATCCACAATGCCCACCTGAAGCAGGCTGGCGCGGTTCTGAATCTGCATACTCAACTGCCAGCGCAGCGCACTCACCGCCCGCCCATCTCCCGGCTTGGTGATGAGAATCTTGTGGATGGACACGTTATCTAGCACATTTTGCAGCGGCCCCACCCGTTCCGGGGCGGGTTCGTGGTAATCCACCGTCAGCTGCCGCAGCCGCAAACTGTCCTCGCGCACCAGAATCCGGTCGCGGTTATACAGCGCCACCTGAAAGCCGCGATCTTCCGCGAAGGTGACAATCTGGCGCACCAGCATTCGGTCAATCGTCGTTTCGGTGAGCAGGGTGCCATCGGCACGATAGACAGTTGTCCCCTGTCCATACACACCCGGCGTCTTGAGCTTCAACTGCTCGACCACCCCTTTGCCGCCCCGAACCGACTTACCAGTGGCGATCACCACTTGAACGCCCTTTTCAATCGCGGCCTTCAAAGCCTTCTCGGAACGTTCACCAATCTGGTGCGCACTGTTCAACAATGTGCCATCCAGATCAACCGCAATCAACTTGATTTCTGCCTTGCTCATGCCTATCCTTTTATCCCACTGACCTTACTAGACTACGATGTTAAACGACGGACACGCTGCTGTGGTCGCCCACGTTCATTTTCAGGGTTTTGGGCTTTTCGTCGCTGTGCTGAAGGGACACATACCGCCCGATCAGGCTGTCCTGCACCCGCGCCCCTAGATCGCTCAAACTGCTGTTCTCCAGCACAATACTGCGCTCGATTTCGCAGTTGGTGACGCGCACATTGTAGTAAATGCTGGTGAACGGCCCCACATAGCTGTTCTCGATCACCGTGTTTTCCCCGATGATGGTCGGGCCGCGCACGGTGCTGTTGATGATCTTCGCGCCCCGTTCCACCGTCACCCGCCGATCCACCTGCGAGTTTTCGATTGTCGCTTCGGGCGAAATGGTCGGGGTGAGTTCTTCCAGCACCAGACTGTTCGCTTCCAGCATGTCGTTCGGCTTGCCGGTATCAATCCACCAGCCCTTATGCACATGCGGGTACACGCTCCGTCCGGCATCAATCAACCACTGAATCGCATCCGTGATTTCCAGTTCACCGCGCCACGACGGCTTGATGCTGTTCACGGCTTCCCAGATGGTAGGGTCGAACATATAAATGCCCACCAGCGCCAGATTGCTCGGCGGGTTTTTCGGCTTCTCGATCAACTGCTCGATGCTGCCATCCGGTCGCAGTTTCGCCACGCCATAGGACGAGGGGTTTTCGACTTCCTTCAGCACGATTTGGCTGTTCCAATCGCTGTGCGCGAAATCGCTAATCAACTGCCCGATGCCGCCCTGAATCACGTTATCGCCCAGAAACATCACAAAACGCTCATCACCGAGAAAATCCCGCGAGATTTTCACCGCATGCGCCAGCCCGTCCGGGCTTTCCTGCGGGATGTAGGTCAGCTTGACGCCCCATTTGCTGCCATCCCCCAGCACTTCACGGATTTGCGGGCCGGTCTGCCCGATGACCACGCCAATCTCCTCCACGCCAGCATCGCGGATCGAATCGATCACGCGCACCAGCACGGGCTTATTGGCAACCGGAATGAGCTGTTTGGCGTTGGTGTAGGTCAACGGGTACAGGCGCGTGCCTTTACCACCACTTAGAATTAGGCCCTTCATGAATAGATGTCCCCTTTGTTCGGTGGAAACTGGATTGAGCCAAGAATGCCATGATACGGCTTGCAAAAAGCTAAAGCGATCAGCGGCTGTTCAACAACCACGCCGCTGCCATCATCACCAGCAGCAGTCCAAGCATAACCGCCGTCCAGCGCAGCCCGCCCGTCATGGGCGGCAGCGCACCGGACGAAGGCGCAGCTTTCGGTAGCTTTTCCCACGCTTCCAGCGCAGCCGGGTCGGGGCGAAGATCATCGTTCATGCGGGTTGAAGTCACACAGGATCAATACCGCACGCTGTCTTTAGGCGCATCGCTCAACACCGCGCCCACCACACGCACATGCACGCGCTCCAGCGCCTCACGCGCCCGTGCAGTATGGTCGCGGCGAGTCTTGCCAGCACGCACGACCAGCAGCGCCCCATCCAGCTTGGAGCCGAGCAGCGCCGCGTCCGTCACCGCCAGCACCGGCGGCGCATCGAACAGGACGTAATGCGCCCGCGCTTTCAGCACGCCGATCAGCGCGTTCATACGCTGGCTACTGAGCAAATCGGCGGGGTTGGGCGGCAGCGGGCCAGACGGCAGAATGCTCAAGTTATCCACCGGCCCGGCCACCAGCGGCGGATTCGACATCGCCACATCTTCTAGCATCATCGTGGTCAACCCGCGATCATTGGCGATTCCCCACAGCGTATGCTGCACGGGACGGCGCAAATCGCAATCCACCACAATCGTGCTATAACCCGTCTGCGCGAATGTCACCGCCAGATTCGCCACAATCAGGCTCTTATCGTCGCTCACAGCGGGAGAAGTCACCATCAGCGTGTGCAACGGGTTCTCCACGCTGCTAAACATCAAATTCGTCCGCAGCGTGCGGTAGGCTTCAGCCACAGCAGAACGCGGATCGCTCAAGGTCATCAATGGACTGTTGCTCATGGGGCGCACCCCTCCTGTGTCAAATGAATCGAGAGCTAATCGTTCTTGGGGATACTCGCCAGCACCGGGGTTTCCAGCGCCCGTTCCAAATCCTCGCGGCGGCGCACCACGCTGCTTTCCAGATATTCCAGCACGAACACCACCATTCCCCCGACCAGCAGCCCCAGCAGCGCACCCGCCAGCGCATTAATCGCAGGGCGGGGACGGAGTAAGCTGTACGTAGGGTTATCTTGCAAGATGGCGTTCACCTGATCTTCGCGCCGCACCTTCTGGTTTTCCACGTTGCGGAACTCCACCAGTTGTTCGCCCCACGCTTTCGCCACACGGTTCGCCAGTTCGCCATCCGGCAAATCCACACCAATTTCGATGGAAAGGCTCAACTGGTTGGGAACAATCGTCACGCTCCCTTTCAATGCATCCGGGCGCATATCCAGTTGCAAAACATCAATCACTTTGGCAGCAGTAAAGGTGCTGTCCAGATACAAACTGAGGTTGTTGAGCAGCAAACGGCTGGATTCGGTCAGGCCGAAATCGCTGCGCGAAGGCTGGATCAACACTTTTTGCGTGGAACGATACACCGGTTGCTGCCGGGTACTGAGAAAATATGCGCTTCCGGCAGCCAGCGCCGCCACCAGCAGCACAATCCAGCCACGCCGCCACAACACCCGCCCATAATCTAGCAAATTCATCAAAAAACGGCGCGAGATACCCCCACCTTTAGGTGCGGGGAAGGATAGCGCCTAATCCTTTCGTATAGCAGTACCCATCGGAATGATGGATAGTCTTGATATGTTTGTGCGATACGGTTACTTTTCCAGTGGCAGTTGTGATGTCGAAACTGCCTGTTGCGCGGCAAGCCACGCGCCCGATATGCGTTCCAGC
>Ga0172373_10007499_pt1 | contig 14135 bp, 12 predicted proteins | sample Lak10m_2_FD_114546 | JGI IMG/M metagenome (GOLD analysis project Ga0172373, IMG submission 114546) | Freshwater microbial communities from Kabuno Bay, South-Kivu, Congo - kab_092012_10m | ecosystem: Environmental > Aquatic > Freshwater > Lake | place: Democratic Republic of the Congo... | reverse complement strand
GCGCATGAGCCGTGCCGCCGAAGTGGCGGATGTGCTCCTGGTGGTGGGAACATCGGCCCAGGTGTGGCCCGCCGCCGGCCTTGTGCCGCTTGTGAAAAGTCGGGGCGTGCCCGTGGTGGTGGTGAACCCTGATGCCGCCGCCGGTCAGGGTGATCTTTTGCTCCGGGGAGGAGCCCTGGAGCTGTTGCCGGCCTTGGTGGAGGAAGTGTGATGGCCCCTTTCGGCCAAGGACGACGGACTCGCCTGCTGCCGCTGGCGCTGGTGGTGGCCCTCCTGTGGGCGGGCTGCGGTGCCTACTTCAATACCTACTACAACGCCTCGAAGGCCTACAAGAAGGGCGAGAGCACCCTGAAAGGGGCCAGTGGGGCCAAAGGTGCGCGCAGCAGTTACGACGACTGCCTGAAGATCAGCTCCAAGCTGCTGCAATTCTATCCCGACAGTCGCTGGGTGGACGACACGGTGCTGCTCATCGGACAGTGCTACTACCGCCTGGACCAGCATCACCGGGCCCTGCGAAAATTCGACGAGCTGGAGGCCAGCTATCCTGACTCGCCTCTTTTGCCCCGTGCCCGCATCTGGCGGGCGCGCAGCTACCTGGCCCTGGGCCGTGGCGACGATTGCCTTGCGGATCTGGCGGTGATGGAGCTGGCCGCCCTGGAGCGCAAGGATCGCATGGAGGCCTTGCGCGTCTATGCCGAGCTCTACCGCAGCGAAGACTCCCGGGGACGCTTGTTGGAAACTCTGGAGCGCTCCCTGGACGATGCGCGCCGCCGGGAGAAGGGCGACCTGCACGCGGACATGGCCGCCACACTGGAACTGGAGGGCCGCTGGGAGGAAGCCCTGCGCCACTACAACGCCGTGCGCCGTTACCGTCCCGCGCACGCCCTGCTCTTCCGCTCCTGGCTGGGCACCCTGGACAACAGCTTGCGCCTGGGCCGACTGGACCAGGTTGAGAAGCGCTTGCCCAAGTTGCGCAAGGACGAGCGATTCTATGAGGAGCGCCACGCCCTGGACCTGCGCGAAGGGTGGTTGTGGGAGAGCCGCGGCCGCCTCTCCGAAGCCCGTAGCGCGTGGGCAACCATTCTGAGGGACTTTCCGCGCACCGAGAGCAGCGCCGCCGCGGCCCACTCCCTGGGGCGTTCCTATCTCTATGTGGACGACCAGCTGGACAGCGCGCGCACCTACCTGAAGCGCACCAGCAGCGAGAAGCAAGGCAGCAGTTGGGCAGACAGCAGCGCTCGGGACCTGGCCCTGCTGGAGACCCTGGACAAGAGCCGCCGGGAGATCCAGCGACTGGACGGCCTGTGGCGGCAGAGGCGCGCCAGCCTGCACCCGGACAGCGCGCGTCTGGCCCTGGCCCGCGGCTATCTTCCCTCCCTGCACGCCCGCCGGGACAGCCTGAGGACCGACAGCCTGCGCAAAGCCCAGGTGGCTGACACAAGCCTCTTGGCGGTGGACAGCCTGAAGGTGCGGACTCAAGCTGGCGCTCCTCCCGCTTCGGCTCCCGTGGACAGCCTGGCCAGCGCGGGCAAGGCGCGCGAAGCTCGCAAAGGCGGCCGCACGCGACTCTTCGACTTTCAGCGCAAGGAGCGCGAGGCGGCCAGGGCCGATAGCCTGCGTCAGGCCCAGAGCGCCGACAGCCTGCGTCAGGCCCTGGAGCAGGCCCTGCTGCAGCGGGAGGACAGTCTCCTGGTGGCCGCCGTGCTGGACACCTTGAGCCGCCGCCCGGTCATCGACAGCCTGCGCCTGGGCAGCGAGGCGGACAGCCTGGCCCGGCTGGCCTTCGACCAGCGATTCTACCTGTGCGAAGTCTTCATCAAGCGGCTGGGCCGCTCCCAGCAGGCCGACAGCCTTCTGCGCCTGCTGAAAGTGGAAGAGGCCGCCACGGGCGACCAGCTGGCCCGCGCCCACTACGCGGCGGCCCGTTTGCGGCTGGATGCTTTCGCCGACAGCAGTGGCCGCAGGGATCTGGTCCAGGTGGTGGATCGCTGGCCCATGTCTCCCGTGGCCAACTCCGCCCGGGATGCGCTCGGCCTGCCGCGCATGCTCAGTGCCGAAGACAGCGCCGCCGTGCTGGTGGACGCCGCGGAATCCCGCTGGCGCGCGGGGGAGGATCCCCTGGGCAGCATGGCGGCTTACGGTGAGGTGGCCGAGCGCTACGCCTCCCTGCCCCAGGCCGCCACGGCTCTGCTTGCGGCAGGAAGCATTGCCTGGGACGAGCTGGAGAACCCGGCCCTGGCAACTCCCAGCTACCGGCGTTTCCTGAAGGATTTTCCCGCCCATCCCATGGCGGATGCCGTGCGGCGCCGCCTGGGCCAGGCAGTGGAGGAGAAGGACAGCGGTGGCAAAAAACCCGCCGACAGAAAAGCCGGAGAAGAGGTGGAACTGCAACAAGTGGCCACCACCCAGGCTGTCACCGATGATGCCGGTGCCTTCATGGATCCGGACCAGAGCAAGCCGTTGGGCACCCGCTTGCAGGAATTCCGCCAGCGTTTCAAGGATCTGGGACGCCTGCGCGTGGAGCAGATCCTTGAGTAGGCCGCTCCTTCCCCGACGCCACCAGCGTCTGCTGGTGCGGGAGTGTCGGCCGCTGGGTGCGGAGCTCTTCCATGTGCTGTTGGACCGTGAGGCCGGGGACGCCTTGTCGCCAGCCTTTGCCGCCGGCCAGTTCGCCCAATTGGCCGTGCCCGGTCACAGCCTGCCCCGTCCCTTGTCCATCCTGCGCTGCAGCTCCACCGTGCTCGAGTTCTTCATTCGACGCGTGGGCAGCGGAACGGATTGGCTGTGCGGCTGCAAGGCCGGTGACCTCATCCCCGTGTTGTGGCCCCTGGGAAAGTCCTTCGTGGATCAGCTTCCCCCGGGTGTTGAAAGTGAGGAACTGCTGCTGGTGGGCGGAGGAGTGGGTGTGGCGCCGCTCATCGCCTTCCACGAGCAATGGCCGGGCAAGAGCCGCCTGCTCTTCGGCCACCGGGATGCCGTTGGTGCGGAAGCCTGTGCGCTCATGCAGGGTGCCTGCCAGCCGGAGATCAGCACGGAGGATGGCAGTGTGGGCCTGCACGGCCGCGTGACGGATCTGCTGTCCGCCGTCCTGGCGGAGGAGGCCCCCATGCCCCGGCGCATCCTGTGCTGCGGGCCGGAAGCCATGATGGAGGCTGTGGCCGCCCTGGCGGCGCGCCACGCCCTGCCTTGCCTGCTCAGCCTGGAGACCCTGATGGGTTGTGGCATCGGCATTTGCGTGGGCTGCGCCGTGCCCATGGCCGACGGAACCATGGCCCTGGCCTGTCAGGCGGGCCCCGTGTTCAGCGCGGAACAGGTGGTGGCCAGCAGGCCCCCCACCCAGACCTGCTCCTGCGTGGGGGCAAAAGCATGAGCGATCTGCATGTGGCATTCGCCAGTCTGGAACTGCGCAATCCCCTCACCCTGGCCAGCGGCACCTGCGGTTTTGGACGCGAGGTGGCGGATTTGCTGCCCCTGCACGAGCTGGGTGGGCTGTTCACCAAGGCAGTCACGCCGGAAGCCCGGCAGGGCAACGCCATGCCCCGGCTGGCGGAAACGGCCCACGGCCTGCTCAACAGCATCGGACTGGCCAATCCGGGCCTGGACGCCTTTGTGGCCGACAAGCTGCCCTGGCTGCGCGGCTGCGGCTGCCCGGTCTTCGTGAATGTGGCCGGCCGCACGGCGGAGGACTATGAGCGGGTGTGCCGGCGTCTGCAGGAGGAAGAGTCCAGGGCCGGCTCTGCCACGCGGCTGGCAGGCATAGAACTCAATGTGAGTTGCCCCAATGTGAAGGAGGGCGGCATCAGCTTCGGCGCCCGCCCCGGCCCACTAACGGCCCTGGTGGAGCGCGTGCGCGGCTGCTGGAGCGGCCCGCTCTTCGTCAAATTGACCCCCCAGGTGGCGGATGTGGCGGAAATGGCCCGTGCCGCCGAGGCCGCCGGGGCCGACGGCCTCACCCTCATCAACACCATTCCCGGCATGGCCATCGACTTGAAAACCCGTCGTCCGCGCACCATAACCAACACCAGCGGCTACAGCGGCCCGGCAATCAAGCCCGTGGCCCTGGCCCAGGTGTGGCAGGCGGCGCGAGCGGTGAAGGTGCCGGTGATCGGCATTGGCGGCATTCAGCACGGGCGGGATGTGGCGGAGTTTCTGTTGGCCGGTGCCAGCGCCGTGCAGGTGGGCACGGCTTCTTTCGCCGAACCCGCCAGGGCGCGGCACATGGTGGACGAATTGCAGGCCTGGATGGAGGAGGAGGGAGTGGCGAGCGCCGCCGAACTGGTGGGCGCCGTGCGCCCCTGGTAGCCGCGCAGAGGGTTGCCTACAACCTTCAAGGAAGGCTGAGCACGCGCACTTCCACCTGGGCGGTGCCATCGCGCAGGAAGCCCAGCTGGCGGGCGGCCTCCTTGCTCAAGTCCAGCGTGCGGCCGCGCTTGAAAGGGCCGCGATCGTTCACGCGCACATTGACGCTCTTGCCGTTGTTCAGGTTGGTCACCTGCAGCCAGGTGCCGAAGGGCAGTCTGCGGTGGGCCGCGCTCAGCTCGCTCAAGTCGAAGATCTCGCCCGAAGCCGTGCGCCGGCCGTGCCAGCCCTCGCCATACCAGCTCACCCGCGTGCGCCAGCGATCCCCCGCCTCAAGATCGTCATCTCCCTGGCGCAGGGGAGCATCCGCAGAAGCCAGCTTGGGGTCCGCCTCCGCCACCGGCCGCGCCGGCGACACCTCCCGCGTGGCCAGGTGGGGCACATCGGCCCGGCCATAGCGCGGAGCGGAACTGCAGGTGGACAGAGAGAGGGCCAGGAGCAAAAGCGCAGCCAAAGGTGCGGGTCTCCGGATCAGGCCGGCCATCCTCACAGGCAATCTCCCATTGAACGCAGGCGGCCAAGCCGCCACCCCCACCGCGCCGGGACCTCGTCCGGGGGACGGGCCGTGGGCCGGGATTCCCATTCCAGGGGAAAGGGGGACTTGTGGAACCGGCAGTCAACATACCATTTGAGATGTGGACGCAACAAGCTGTTCGCACCTGCCGGAAATTGCCTCAGGTGGAGGCCTTTCCTCGCATGTGGGACTCCACCACCTGAAAGTCCCGCGCAGGCAGTGGACCCAGTTGGCGGGCCAGCCAGGTGATGCGCGCCACCTGCTCCACCTGTTCCACCAGGTACACCGCGTCCATGACGGATCGGGTGGAGGTGGCCACCACCCCGTGGCGGGCAAGCAGGATCACAGGGTTGGCTTCCACCAGCGCGCGAACGCTCGCGAAGAGCTCCGGCGATCCCGGCGGCGCATAGGGCGCCAGGGGCGGAACCCCGCCCAGCAGCAGCACGAGTTCCGGTTGCAACAGCGGGTGCAGACCTTCCGCCGTGCAGGCGAAGGCGGTGGTGTAGGGGGGGTGGGCATGCACCACGGCCCGCACATTGGGCAGTTGGTGATAGATGCCCAGGTGCAGGTGGCTTTCTGTGGAAGCCGTTCCTGGCCCCAGCGGGCGGCCCTGGGCGTCCAGAGTCAGCAGGTCCGCGGGTTGCAGGTCCCCCTTGCAACAGCGGGAGGGCGTCACCAGCAAAAGGGCGCCGTCGTCCACCCTTTCATTGGCATGCAAACGGGCGCTCACATTGCCTTCATAGGCCACCACCAGGCCGCGCTGGTAGAGATGGCGGGAGGCCTGGCACACCTCTTCACGCAGGGCGGATTCAGTCACCATGGCGTGGGCTCCAGGTCAGGGCCAGTCCGAACTGGCGCGGGGCGTCTGGCACTGCCACCGTGCGTCCCCTGCTGAGATCCGCCTGCCAGGTGTAGGGCTGCGCCTGGGTCTCGCTCCCCACGCCCCTGTCCAGGGCCCACACGCGCCACTCCAGCGCCGAGGTGGCGGAAGGACGCAGCCGAAGGTCGGCGGACCACGCCCACTGTGCCGCCTGTGCCTCCCCAAGGCCGGGTGCCCACTCGTTGGGGCGCGCCCCCGTCCAGCTGCCACTCATTTCCAACGCCAACCGACAGGCTCCCACGCGCACATCCGTCCATCCGGCGCTCAGGGTGGCCGCCGCCGGTGGAGTTCCCGGCAGCGTGCGCTGGGAGCTGGCGCTCCAGGACCAAAGGGTGGTGTCCGCCACGGGTCGCCACAGCCAGCCCTCCAGTTTCGCCCGGCTGAGGCTCGCCGCCGCCTGGGCGAAGAGAACCCCGCGTTGCAGGCGCAATTGCAGATCAAGCCCCGCCTCCTGGGCTTGCAACGCCTGCACGGGGCGCGAAGGCAACCATGCCTGGCCCACACTGGTCCACCAGGGCAGGGCCATGCCTTCCCATTGGCGCCACCACGCGGCAAGGAGCCACTGTGCGCCGTTCGCACGAGTAGCTGGGGTGTTGCTCACTTGGAAGCGCAGCTGATCCACCTGGGGCGAGGGCAGGTAGCCCTCCAGTTCGCCGGTGGCATCCGCCACCGCCACCAGGGCTTCGTCCCGGGCAGCCTCGGGGCTGCGGCCGGGCGCCCACCAGGCGGCGGGATCCGCCATCCAGTGGCGCCGCTGGGCGCTCAGTTCCCACGGCGTGCCCTCCCCGCCACCCAGGGAAAGACGGGGATTCAGCGCCAGCAGGTCGCTGTTGAACGCACGGTCCGGGACGCCCACGCGGGCGTCCCGCCGCAGATCGTAGTAGAAATAGCGCAAGTCCAGCGCGGCCTCCAGACGCAGGCCTTCCCCCATGCGCCAGTGGTCCCGCAGGGTGGCGGCAAAGTGGCTCACTTCCTCGTTCAGGGCGAACCAGGAAAGGTCGGCGGGTGCCACAAGGGAATCCTCCCCCAAGCGCCCCAGGGAGTGGCGCTGGTGATTCTCCAATTCCAGGCCGGCCTGCAGCAGTCCCTGGTCGTGTTCCTGCTCCAGGGCGAAGCGCAGCCCCCACCCGTCCCGATCATCTTCCCGGTGGGTGAGAAAGGTGTGGCGATCTCCGCTCGGGGCCGCAGCGGATGGCAGACGATCCAGGACGCGGTCCGACTCCATGCCGCGGGCGCGCAGGCTGCGCTTGCGCGTCCACACCAAGGCCTCGCTGCGGTGACGGCTGGAGGGCGTCCACACGGCGCGCCCCTGCCACGAGAGGTTGCGCTGCGTGCGCGTGCCGTCCTCCCAGGACTCCGCCGAAGACAAGGGCAGCCACAGGCCCGGTGCCTGGCTTTGCACATCCAACACTTCCGATTGATTCAGGCGGACAAGCTGGTGCCAGCTGAGGTGTGGAGCCGCCAGCCAGCGGTGGCTAATCTCCACCAGACCGGCCTGCGCTTCGGCTCCGGTGAGAAGGGCGGCGTCGGCGTGCTGCCTGCCACCCAGGCGCAGGTCCAAACGGTGCCAGGATCCCAACTCGCGCCCAAGCCTCAGGTCTGCGCTGCGCGCTCCGGATGTGGAGATTCCCAGACGAGCCTGCGGCACCAGCGCTTGGTCCGTCACCCGTGTCCACGCCCCCGGCGCTCCGCGCACGGCGAAAAAAGGCGCGGCGATGGAGGTGGTGGACGGCAAAGGCAGGCCGGGGCCAATTTCCCACCAAGGGTCCCGCCAGGGATCCAGCGCGGGCAGGCTATTGGACACTTCCACCTGCCCCTGGGTCAAGGGCAGCCACCCCAGCAAATCCACCTGGCCATCGCCGTCCACATCCACAGCGCCCACGGGCAGGGACAGGTCCATGGTCTTCAGTGTTGGTGAAAAGCGCTCCACCAGCAGGCGCGGCTTCTGCAAGGCGAGAGGAAGGAAGGCCTCTTTGCGCAGGTAGACAAAATCCCGCGCGTCCTCGTAGCCAGGTGCCGATAGACGCAGGGCGCAGGGGCCGGCTTTCACCTGGGGCAGGCTGTAGTTTCCCGAAGCATCGGCGCGGCTGGAGTCGCTGCCTGCCACAACCAGGGCATCGGCGACGCCTTGCTCGCCGTGACGCACCTGACCCCACAGCTTGAAACTGCCCGGAGCAGCGGCCAGGCAGGAACTCAGCAGCAAGAGGGCGGAAAAGGAGGAAGGAAGTGTGTGCATGGCGCGAATATACCTTCGCGCCAGCCAGCGGTCATGCTAAGTTGGTGTCATGAAGATGGACAAACCACGCCCCATGGCCCTGGTGGTTGGTGCCCTCAGTGGCGCCGGCCGGGACCTATCCCGCGAACTGGCCCGCCGCCACTTTGATCTCCTGCTCATGGACACGGATGGCAGTGGGCTCTTCCAGCTAAGACAGGAACTCCAGAAGGCCGCCAAGGTCCATGTGCAACTCTTCCAGGGGCATGTGGAGCGGCACGGGCACCGCCAGGAGCTGTTGCGCGTGCTGCGCACTGTTGGCGCCAAACTGGATGCGCTGGTTTTCATTCCGCACTTGCTGGATCACAGGGAGGAGGAGCCTGGAGAAGGGGCGCGGCCGGCGGTGGAGAAGGGGCATCTGGCCCTGGACGAGCTGCTGATGGAAGGCATTCTGCCCGCCATGGCCAACGAAGGAAATGGCTTTGTGCTCGCCCTGTTGCCCGCTCACTTGCTGGACAAGGACTGCCCGCAGGCGGGTGCGGCGGCGGCGGCGGGAGCCGTGTTGCATTACCAGGGTGCGCTGGGAAAAGCCTGGGCCAGGCAGGGCCTGGGCTTCAGCACGGGTGTGATTGGGGCCGAGCTGAGCCACTGGCTGGAAGTACCGGAAGCGGGAAAACCCTGCGCCCAGAACCCCGCAGCAGCCCGCAGCCTCGTGGCGGGGCTCTTCGCCCGCAAGGAGCACATCAAAGTACCCAGGTGGCGCAACTTGCTCCTGCCCAAATCCGGTCAAAAGTGACGGTCATAAAAAAAAGGTTCGCTTGGCGAACCCTTTCTCATGCCACCTCCCGGAATCGAACCGGGGACACACGGATTTTCAGTCCGTTGCTCTACCAGCTGAGCTAAAGTGGCAGCTCCGACAGGCCACGAATGTAGCGCCGGGAAAGAGCCATGTCAAGCTTTGCTCATCAATTGCCCGGCGCACGACGGAATCCAATGCGGTCGAAAGGCTTCACCAAGCTGGTTAGCATGTTCAACCAGTGGGAGTTGATGCGCTTCACAAAGCGCACATAAAGGGCCAGGGCCACCTGATCATGGGCCTCCATGGCCAGGGGCCGCGCACCGCTGGTCAGCAAATGGGTGATGCGGTCGCAGGCCGGGTTCACCCACGCGGCATCCCTCAGCAGTTGGCCCGCCCGGGGCGCATCCTGGGCCAGGAAACACTCCCGCCCCTGCGGCAGCAAAGCGTCGAGAAAGGTCTCCAGCCGCTTGATTTCCTCTTCAAAGGGACCGGTGGACAAGGGATGTCCCAGCTCGCGGCCCAGTTCGGCAATGTTCTTGGCGTAGTCGCCCACGCGCTCCACATCGATGACAATGCTGATGAGCACCAGGGACGGATAGATCTTGTCGTTGCCAGTCATGGACAAATGACCATAGACCTTGCGCCGGATCTCCGATTCGTAACGGTTCACCAATTGGTCCATGGCGGAAATGTCCACAGCGGCTGGAGCCGCGTCCTGCGCCCGTAGAAACTGCCGCGACTCCCGCACCATGATCTCCACCTGTTGCAGCATGGCGGCCGTGTCCTGCAGGGCTTGGTCCAGCAGGTTCTCGCGCTGGAAGAGGCTGATGAAGCCGCGGAGCAGAGTCATGGAAGTGCGTGGCCTTTGTTTTCTGTGGGCGATGAACTTACCAAGCCGGGAGCGGGCCCCAAAATCCAGGCGGGAATTTTACCATTTGTTTACATAATACATCTTATGCGACATTCCATGTACACACCCAGGGGCCATTGAAAAGGCGCCCCGAGGCGCCCTTCATGTGGGACAATGCCCAGCCTGCTAAGGTTGCTGAACGGGAGCCACCGGCAGACGGCGCAGGAAAAGATCCCATTGCCCTTGCACGCGGCCGGCGAATGCAAGTGCGGTGCCGTCCTGGGAAAATGCCGGCGTCCACTCCGCATCGCGATCATCCAGCGGCCATTCCTGCCACGCGGATGCCCCGTCGCCTTTCACGCGCAGGCGACCATCGGATTCCCTGGACAGGCGACTGACCACCCAGCCCTGGCTTGCGGAGTAATCCGCCTGGCCAAAAATGAAGGACGAATCCATCACAGCTTCCGACCAGCTGGCATCTCCCAGGAGCCACTTGATCTCGTGGTCCCCCGACCGCAGCGCCACTCCTTGGGCACCGGGAATGGGCGTGCTCCACATGCCGCCCTCGGTCAGCTGTTCCACCTGCTCGTTTTCCAGGGAAAAGCGGAAGAGCGCCGTTTGACGCGCACTGTCGTCCACATCCTTGCGGCTGTCCACGCGGTCGCTGATGAAGTAAATGTGGCGGCCATCCGGGCTGAAACGGGGACAGAAGTCATCGGCGCCGTGGCCGGAGATGATGCGGCGGTTGCGGCCGTCGGCGTCCATCACCAGCACATCGCGGGGGGCGTCCGTGTCCAGTGTGGGAGCGTGCACCGTGCACAGCACCAGGCGCCCATCCGGGGACCAGCTGGGATCCTCCTCCAGTTCGGGCGTGTCCGTCAGCCGCTGGGCGCGGCCATCGCCCAGACTCAGCGTGTACAACTCCCAGTTGCCGTCGCTGTTGCTCTGGTAGATGAGGCGAGTGCCATCCGCTGAAAAGGAGGGAGCCAATTGGTCCGCGCTGGAATCCGTCACGCGACGGGCCTGCGCCTCCAGGGCGGGCGCGGAGCGCTGGCTCTCGGCCGCCGTATCGGTCTTGCGCATGGCCGTGCACTGCCAGGTGCCAAGGGCCAAGGCCCCCAGCAGGAGACGGTGGCTTAGGTTGCTGGGCAGGCCCATGGTGCTCCTTAGAAATTCTGGCGCAGGATGTTTTGGAACTGACGCAGGCTAAGCAGGGCATCGGCCCCGTTCACCGTGCCGGCGGCGTCAAAGCGGCCGCTCTGCAGATCCGCCTGCAGAATGCCGCGTGCCGTGCACACAGCGGCCGCGTTGTAGGCCGGGTGGCTGCTGTTCATGTCAGGAAAGACGCTGGTTTCGCCAAAGTGCTCACTGGCCAGCTTGGTGTCCCCGCTCACGGCCACCAGGATTTCCACCACCGTCATGGCGAATTCGCCGCGGCTCAGCATTTCCTCAGGCTGGAAGGCGCCACCCGGGCCTGTTGCCATGCCTCCCGCCTTGAGCACATCCTCGATCCAACTCTTGGCCCAGTGCTGCTGGATGTCGGCGGGGCTCAGGCGCTGCACGCCATCGTCCTTCTGACCGGGAGCGCTGAAGGTGGGGGCTTCCACCTTTTTACGCTTGGCCATGATTTCCGGCAGCTTCAATTCCTCCACCAGCAGCACCGCCATGTCGGCGCGATCGATCTTGGCCTGCAGGGCGATCTTGCTGCTCACGCGGGTTCCCGGGCGGGCGCGCAGGATTTTGTTGCACTGATCCATGGCCTTGTCGGCGGGAGCCGACCAGTCCCCCCGCTGGGCCACCACCTGGCCAAAAGAGACCACGGCGGCGGCGAAGTCCAGGTTTTGCATGGCGGCCTGCCCGCGCCAGTAGTGCACCTGCTCGGCGGGAGCTTTCAATTCGGCGGCCTTGTCCAAGCTCTTTTGCGCGTCCTTGTACCAGTCCTCAGGCTGCACGGATGTCAACACGCGCGCCTGGATCATCCAGGCCTGCCAGCGGTTGTCGGCCATGTCCACGGCTTCCTTGGCGCTCTTCAGCGCCGCCTTGCCGCTTTCCGGGGAAGTGGCCAGGAGCAGAGCCTTGGCCGCGTGGGCCATGTAGAATTTGGGATCCATGGCCAGTGCGCGGTCGAACTCCGCCCCCGCGGCCACCTCTTCTCCACGATCCAGCAGGCGCAGGCCCTGATCCACATGGGTCTGCGGCGTGTCCAGCACGGACTCCGACTTGAGCGGCGCCTTGGCGCATCCGCCCACCAGCAGCAGCATGGTGAACGCGAGACCCAGCGCACGCAGCAATGGGCGATTCATCGGCTTCATGGGCAACTCCCGCTGCATTAGTTCACCACCACCAGCACACGGCACTCGGACAGGAAACTCAGGCTTTCGCTCATGGCGTGCAGCGAACGCCCATCGGCGGCCGGAATGACCATGTCGGCCTTTTGCTCGCCCTTCACCGCCGTTGCTTTCACCAGCAGGGGCTTGTCACCCACGCGATCCTTCTGGGCCGTGGCCTGCTCCACGCTCTTCACATAGCCCACCATGCCATTCTTCAGGGCCCAGTCCCGGCTGACCCAGGCGCTGCCGTAGACCTCCTCCCCGGCGTCGGACACGATGCGCGGCGCCATGGCCGGCTTCAACCCCAGGCCGGAACAATCCACGATGAGACCCGTGTACACGCCGCCCAGGGCTTCCGCGGCCTGCACCGGCACGGGCGTTCCCTTCTGCCAGGGCAGGTCGCCGGTGAGCACCTCGTTCAACTCGGGGCCGATGTACATTTCCACCGTCAATTCCAGGCTGCCGTCGCTCATGTAGACGGGATCCCCCACCTCGCGGAAGTTGCGGCACACGCCGCGCACTTCCGTCACGATGCGGTCGTTCTCCAGCATGAAATCCTGCACGGTGGTCTCGCTGGTAAGGTTCATGCCCTCCACGGTCTCCAGGATCTTGCGCAAGGCGTCGGCGCGGGCCACGCGGATCTGTCCCGGGCGACCGCCCACGGCGCTGGGCATGCCCATGCCCTTGGCACGGATGATGCGGGACTGCCAGTCCACCGAGCCGCTGGCACTCTCCTGCATCACCTGGGCGGGTACCGAGATGGCGCAGGCCAACACAAGGGGCAGCGCGAATCGCAGATTGAATCTCATCAGAATCTCCTTCCTGAAGCGGAGCCTGCGCCCCGCCCGACTTGCGTGCGGGGCTACTGGCCCCGGTGGTTTTGCTGCAGGTTCCAGCGGCGCCAGGCCTCATCGCGAAGCGCCGCCGGGCCGGCTTCCAACACGCGGCCACCCGCGCCGATGCGCAGCCGCTGATGTTCCTTCACAATGACCAGCCACTCGTCCAGACTGACGGGGTGCGGGCCAGCCACGGCGGTGGGGCCCTGCACGGGCACCGGCGCGCCCTTCACCGGACGGGGCGCCGTGGGCGTTTTGAGCAGGTGGCCAAGGGAATCGATGCCGATGGCCCGGTCGGTCCGGTTCAGGGCCTGGGCATTGGCCGCCACGCGCACCTCTCCGTGCAGCACCTCCAGAATGCTCTCGCCTCCATCATCCACATCCAGGCTGAAGCCCGTGCCGGTGATGGCGGCACCCAGCACGGGAGTGCGCACGGTGAAGCTGTCCTCCGCGTCCAGATCGTCCAGTTCCGCCCAGATGCGGCCGCTCTCCACCACCAGTTCCACCTCCAGGGCGGCATCCTCTTCCTCCTGGGACAACTTGGCCAGAGAGAGGGTGGTGGCGGGGGCCAGGCGCAGCACATTCTGCGGGGTGAAGACAATCTCGGCTCGGCCGTCGGCCCCCGTGCGCACGCGATCCGCCGAGCGCACGCGGCTGCGCAGGGGCGCGTCCTCCCACACCTGGGCATCCAGGGCCTGACGGGCCAAATCCCCCTCACGCAGGGTGATCAATCCCAGGCCGGGCGCGGCGGATGGGGAGAGGACGATGGCGGAGGTGCTGTCCGCAAGGGAAGCCGCCACGGGGGCTGCGCGCACACGGTCGAAGTCCTGGGCCTTGGTGGCCAGGACGCACAGGGCGGACAGCAGAATGCAGGGCAGGAGTTTCATGTGTGGCGCTTTCAAATCACGCAGCGTTCAGTGTAGCGATTCACCCTGCCGGGCACAAGCCGCAAGACCTGCGCGGCCCAGTGGGCAGGGCCGCTCTCACAGGACGGACGCCTCTTCGCAGCAGCCCTGCAAGTGGCGAATGGCCTGGGCCAGGTCGGCTTCCTTGAAGAGGTGCGAGCCTGCCACCAGCACACTGGCGCCCGCCTTGGCGCAGGCCGGTCCCCAGGTGCCATCAATGCCCCCATCCACCTGGATGGGCAGGTCCACGCCCAGCTCCCGCCACAGCTCGCGCAAGCGTTGGATTTTGCGCAGCACGGGCTGGTGGAAGCGCTGACCGCCGAAACCCGGATTGACACTCATGAGCAGCACGAAGTCCAGGTGGGGCGTCAGCCAGCGCAGGGTTTCCACATCCGTGCCGGGATTGAGCGCCAGACCAGCGCGACAGCCCGCGGCACGGATCTGCTGCAG
>Ga0172373_10007496_pt1 | contig 14137 bp, 11 predicted proteins | sample Lak10m_2_FD_114546 | JGI IMG/M metagenome (GOLD analysis project Ga0172373, IMG submission 114546) | Freshwater microbial communities from Kabuno Bay, South-Kivu, Congo - kab_092012_10m | ecosystem: Environmental > Aquatic > Freshwater > Lake | place: Democratic Republic of the Congo... | reverse complement strand
TAAATTGAATGCCAATCAAACCATTGCGCAAAAAACGTTTTCGGCTCGATTTAAAAATTTTGAACGCGACGAAGGGAAATTTATGCAACTAGTCCTTGATTCGACGCATGTAGAACCCTACTTCACCTTTCCCGATGAGCAGAAATTTGTATCTGATTTTAAAAAAGTATGTTGGCATCAAGAGGAGCCTTTCGGTGGGCCAAGTGTTTTCGCTCAGTGGGAAGTGATGAAATTGGCAAAACAACAAAATGTTACCGTATTATTAGATGGACAAGGAGCAGATGAATCATTGGCAGGTTATCATTACTTTTTTCATACCTACCTCAACGAACTGAAAAGAAATCAATCCTCGCTTTATGAAAGCGAATTGAATGCCTACAGGAGTCGCCACAATCCAAATTATGGTTTGGAACAATCAATTTCTCATGCAAAACAACAAAGTTTTGAAGAAAAATTGAAGGATTTAATTCGCCCCATTTACCGAACGTTTCGTCCGATTAAACCAGAATCTCCAAGTGGTCATGTTCCTGATTTTCTTAACAAGGAATTTACCTCACAATTTGAATCGGAGGAAAAATTGCCTGAACATACTGGAGGATTAAAAGAGCAATTGTATGTGAATAATTGTGTAATTGGTTTGAATAATCTACTTCGTTTCGCAGACCGCAATTCCATGGCATTTTCCAGAGAAATGCGTTTACCTTTTTTAAGTCATCAGTTGGTTGAGTTCTTATTTTCCTTACCCAATGAGTATAAAATTCACGACGGATGGACCAAATATGTAATGCGTAAAGCTTTTGAACCTATTTTACCAAATGAGATAACTTGGCGAGTGGATAAAATTGGCTACGAACCCCCTCAAAGTCGTTGGATGGAAAACAAAGGAATAAAAGATTTAATAGAGAGTTCAATTTTTGATTTAGAGAAAGAAGGAATAGTCAATAAAAAGAGAAAAGCAACGGGGAAAGCAGATGAATGGAATTCCCTGGTGGTGAATGAAACATTATTCACTTAGTGTTATAAATATTGGTAGGAAGAAAGAATAGAATTAATGTGTTAACCAAAAAAAGTATATATTAATGAATTAAACCGACTGTTTAATTTGAATTATTATAAAACCGACAAAAATGAACGACATATGAAAATTTCGATAATAGCACCAATGTTTAATGAATCATTAAACATTGAGAACACAATTTTTAAAGTAAAAGAAGAATTAAAGAACAAAGGTTATGATGATTACGAATTAGTTTTTGTAAATGACGGTAGTAAAGATGATACTTGGGAAAAAGCTACAGAAATTGCCAAAAATGAACCAATGCTTAAAGTTGTTGGTTACTCTGTGAATCAAGGTAGAGGAAAAGCTTTAAGAACAGGAATAGATAATGCCATAGGAGATTTAATTGTTACAATAGACTTTGATTTATCTTATGATGCAACACACATAACGAGGATGGTGAAAGAATTGGAAAATGATGAAACCCTTGATGCTGTTTTTGCTTCTTGTTATATGCCTGGAGGAAAAACAGTCGGAATTCCACCATTTAGGCTTTTCATCTCCAAAACGGCAAACTTATTATACAGATATGCTTATACCCCTCAAGTATATACATCTACTTGCGTTGTAAGAGCATACAGAAAAGAAGCTATTCAAGCTTTAGATCTAGAATCAAATGATAAGGAAATTCACTTAGAAATTATTTCTAAACTATTAGCAAATAATAAAAAGTTTAAAGAAATTCCTGGAACTTTGACAAGAAGATCAGCTGGTAAATCAAGTTTTAAGTTCAAAGCGCATTCAATTTCACACATAATCTTTTTTATACAAGAAAGACCTTTTGCACTATTTGGAATTTTAGGGTTTATCCTTATGTTACTTGGATTTGCTTCATCAATTGTTTTATTAATATCTAGATTTGGAAACATTGAAGGTTTTGACGAGTTATTTATTTCAAGAATATCGTCTCCTAATTTTGTTATAATTTTATTTTTAGCAGCGTTTCAAATTCTAGGCTTGGGCTTTTTAGGTATTCAGAATAATCTACTCAAAAAAGAATTGTTTAAGATGCAGTCAACTTTAAGAAAGTTAAAATAAAATTATTTAATGTTGAGTGATAGTTGATATGGAGTCTATTTTTTTTTGAACAAGTTGTTAATTTTCCCTGTTAAAATTAATTATAAAAACAAGATGGGAAAGCCATTAAGAATAGCAAAATTCATATATTAGATGATAAAAAGTTGTTCGTTAAATACGGCGCCTTGTATAGAACCATAATTAAATCAGAAGAATGAGACTTTTTAATTACATGCGAAATTATGTATCTGCTGGAATTTTTTGAGCTACTCACTTCATTTTTCGTACTAATCATTATTGGCGAACAGATTCATCGAAATGCTTTTGAAACTGGATTTTCTGGATTTTCTAGAGTTTTTCTAAATTTATTTACAGGATTATTTTTTGTAGTTAGTGGTTTTGCCTCTTTTAAAACGGGAGGAGTTACCATTAACATTATCGTTTTTCTATTTTTTATAGTTGCACTGCTTCACAGTAAGTTTTGGAGAGGCAAACAATTTTCTTTTGACTTTAAACCTAACATTTATATAGGTTTAACAGCCTTGCCACTTTTGCTGTTCTTTGCTTGGAGATTGTACACAATTGTTCAACCACAAACGGAATTGCCTGTTGTGGTGAACATGGATAGTATGAAACATGTTATTCGAGCTAACTTTATAGTAGAATTTGGTATAGAATCGATAAATGTGAACTATTTACATCCACCAAGTGGAGTAGATCCCTATCATTATTTTGAAGCATGGACAATTGCCCTATTTGGGACTTTATTCAAAAATAACTTTTGGATCATTGAACAACTTGTTGTTTTCCCTTTGTTTTCCTCAATTATTGTAATTGGTTTTTGGGGCATCATATCAAGATTTAACGCGCGACCTCTAGTTTACTTTCTTGGGCTTTTAGCGCCTCTGTTTTCTGGTATATACATAGAACAATTTGAGAATTTTAAATATTTATCATTTTCTGGTGGATTCCGCACTAATGCGTTTGATGAATGGAAAGGATTTACTGTTTCGGTAGCATACTTAGTAGTATTATTGTTCTTGAATCTTCTTATTAGAATTAAGAAACCTATATATTCCTTAATGGTATTAACGCTTTTACCGATAGTTTCAATTACATTACTTCCTGCCACCTTTTCAGCAATTATGTTATGCTTAGCGATTTTATTCCTTCTGAAAAAGAGGTTGAATTTTGAAGTAACATGGTTAGATTGGCTAATTCCAATTGGAGTTTTTCTATACATTATTCTGTTCTATCAGATCTTTGAAAGCAGTGAAGTAATTATAGAAAAACCTGGGTTAATCGAGAATTTGATCCTTTTAATCGATCCAGCTAAAATTAAATTTGCCATCATTTTAGGGGGTGAGAAGTTTATTCAAGGTGTCTTTTATTTTTCTCCTGTTTTATTATTAGCAACAATCTATTTCTTTCGACATAGAGACACTTTTTTAAATCTCATTAAAGACAAAGCTGTTCAAATATGGTTGATATTCACTTTTGCAATTTTGATTTGTGGGATGTTCTTTTGGCAAATATTCTATCAATTTTTTGGTTCGGGTCAATTTCTGTTTTATTCTTCAATGCCCTTAATAAATATTTCTATACTTACGCTTCTGGCCTTTATCTGTAGGCACATAAATACTGTAAAGTTTCGAGTAATTTATGGGATAGGAGTTGTAGTTTTAATGCTTTTCTTTTGGAATCGTTCTCTTCGTATATTTACAGATGGAAAACAGGGATTAAATGATCGCTATTCTCACGAATATATCTCCAAAGCTCTTGACTTAATAGGTAATCAAAAAAATGTAAATGGATTTAAACTGGTTAATGATAACAGAATAATAAAGTGGGACGAAAATGATCACTTAGCGGGTGACTTTTTGGTTGGATATTATAAGCAGGTGAATCTGTATAACTTGAATTTTGCCAATTATTATTTTAGAAACAAAATTAAGGATCCTGAAGCTGCGATGATGTTGCCTTTTTCGGGCATTGTAACACATAGCAGAAGTTTAGGATTTAATCAAAGCCATGATGTTCAGGCTATAGTCCTAGATTTGATTAAAAACCATGAATTTAAATGGTTATTTGTCGATAAAGACCAACTAATACCATCTTATCTAAAGGAAAGAATTCGGCTAATGGCGGTTGATACATTATCCGGGGAACAAATGTACATTATTGAAACGAATTAAGTTTTTCATACAATTATTTCTGAGCATAGTCATCGTTGCGGTTATGTTCAACATGTTTAAAGAGGATTTCAAAAGGATTGAACTAGATTTTAACCTTACCAGTGTTTTTGTTGCTGTGCTTTTGGTTTTTGCATCTATTGTTCCAAGAGTATATCGATGGTTGCTCTTAATGAAATCTGGAGCAGATGGAATTTCTATTTCATTTTGGGATTCATTCAAAATTACTTTGGTAGGCTTGGCTTTAAATATTATATCACCAGCAGGGTCGGGTGATGTTTTGAAAAGTTACTACGGATACCAATGGACTGGAGTTAAGGAAAGAATGGTGGCAGTGAGCCTATACGACAAATTAATCGCGATTTTGAGTTTAGGACTTATCGCAGTAGTTGGATTTTTATACAGTTTTTCATGGAGTTATTTGATTGCAGCATCGATTTGTATTAGTGTCTTTTTGCTTCTTACTAATCCTCTGATTATTCTCTGGGCATCTCGAATAAAATGGCTTGAAAAAATAAATAAAAAAACAATTAAACTTGATTTTGTAAAATTGTCCTCTGGGTTAAAGTTTTCTAAAACAATGATATTTTCAACAATTTCTTTGTCTTTATTTGCTTGGTTAATTGATTTTGTATTTCTTTTTTATTGTTTAAAATGGAGCGGAGTAAACTTAATAATTAATGAAGCAATATTCAATGGTGCAATACTCAAATTGGGCAAACTTTTTCCATTTACTTTAAACGGAATGGGCACAGATGAATTGATAATGGGATTTCTTTTTGCGAATGATAAATCTGAGGTAGGATTGGTGTTAGTAGCTTCTGTATTGTATCGAATCATGATCGACGTTATCCCTGCATTGTTAGGGATAGTATTTATATTAACAGGAAAAAAACATTTAAATGAGTAAATGTTCAAGGTGTCTTTTGGATGAAACAGTCCCAGAACTAAAAATCAATGACAAAGGATGGTGTCAATATTGCGAAATTTATGATCGACTATGCATAAATTACCCAATAGGCCAAAAAGGTCAAGAAAAGTGGAATCAAATCTTAGCTGCGATCAAAGCAACTAAAAGCAAGTATGATTGCATCGTTGGTATTAGTGGGGGAGTTGATAGTACATATACTCTTCTTCAAGCAAAGAAAATGGGTCTAAATCCTTTAGCTGTGCATTGCGACACTGGATGGAATACTAAAATAGCTGTTACTAACATAAAGAAAGCTTGTTCGATATTAAAGGTAGAATTGGTTACTCTTGTTATAGACTGGGAAGAGTTTAGAGATTTACAACGTTCATTCTTAAGATCATCTACTCCAGATGCTGACATCCCAGCAGATATAGCAATTTTAGCAACTTTGTTCAGGGTTGCAAGTAAATATAAAATAAAGTACATTTTGAATGGCCACTCATTCCGAACAGAGTTTATGAATCCAATCGGATGGACTTACTATGATGGAAAATATATTAAGAATATTCAAAAGCAATTTGGTGAAAAAAAACTTAAAAAATTTCCAAACTTTACAATTATTGAATATGTGAAGCATGTAATTATTAAAAGAACGAAAATAATTCAGTTTCTTAACTATTTTGACTATTCTAAAGAGCAAGCCAAAGAAATCCTAATCACAGAATTAGACTGGAAAGATACTGGAGGTCATCATCATGAAAATAGCTTTACTCATTTTTTTCAATCCTACTATTTACCAACGAAATTTGGAATTGATAAAAGGAAGGTCAAGCTTTCTGCTGATGTTTTGTCAGGAAGGATTACTAGACATCAAGGCATTGACGAACTAAAAATTACCTACCCAGTTGATATGCAGGTAGTAGATTATGCGATAAAAAAACTGCAGTTATCGCCAGATGAGTTTAATAGTATCATGAATGAAAAACCAAAATCTTTTTTAGACTACAAGACAAATGCTAATTTTATTTCACGAGTTTGGTGGGGTATTGATTTTTTATACAAAATTGGAATTATACAAGATTTGGTTTATCATAAGTATAAAAATCTAACCAAAATCATGAAGAAGAAAAAGTGAGCTTATATTACTGTTGTGCGTCATGCTAATAGAACCGACAATCCCAACAATATACATTACAGAAATAGACAGATAGTATGCTTTTTAACTCATTAAACTTTGCGATTTTTTTACCCATTGTATTTTTCCTTTATTGGTTTGCAACAAAAAGAAATGCTGAACTCACGAATTTAAAACTCCAAAATATTTTACTCCTAGTTTCAAGCTACTTTTTTTATGCTTGTTGGGACTGGCGGTTTCTTTTCCTATTAATCTTTTCAACTTTGCTTGATTATTATACAGGAATAAAAATGTCGGACGCTAAAAATCAAAAATCAAAAAAGTTTTGGTTTTGGTTAAGCATATCTATTAACCTTGGCTTTCTAGGTGTTTTTAAATATTACAATTTCTTTGCTGAATCCTTTGCAAGTGCATTAGAAAACATCGGATTACATGTTAACCCGTGGACATTACAAATTATTTTACCCGTTGGAATTTCATTTTACACATTTCATGGCTTATCATATGTAATCGACATTTACAAAAACCGAATTAAAGCAGAAAAGAACTTTATAGATTATTCTGTTTTTGTTAGCTTTTTCCCTTTATTAGTTGCAGGTCCTATAGAAAGAGCAACTCATCTTTTACCTCAAATTAAAAAAGAACGAACATTCGAATATACGAAAGCAGTTGACGGTTTACGACAAATACTTTGGGGACTTTTTAAGAAAATTGTAATTGCTGACAATTGTGCAGAGTTTGCTAATCAAATTTTTAATAATTCTGCCGACCTATCAGGTAGCGCATTAGTTTTAGGTGCAATATTTTTCACTTTTCAGATTTACGGAGACTTTTCTGGCTATTCAGATATTGCATTAGGAACAGCACGACTTTTTGGAATAGACTTGTTAAGAAATTTTGCTTTCCCATATTTTTCAAGGGACATTGCCGAATTTTGGAGACGTTGGCACATTTCGCTCTCCTCTTGGTTTAAAGATTATTTATATATTCCGCTTGGTGGTAGCAAAGGCGGAAACTGGCTGCGTATCCGTAATACATTTATTATTTTTATTGTAAGTGGCTTTTGGCACGGAGCCAATTGGACATTCATTATTTGGGGTGCATTGAACGCACTTTTCATTATGCCTTCAATAATAATGAAGACAAACAGAAATAATTTGGAAACAGTAGCACAGGGAAAATTATTACCTACGGTAAAAGAGTTTTTTCAAATGGCAATAACTTTTGCTTTGGCTGTTTTTGCGTGGATATTTTTTAGAGCAGAAAATATTGGACATGCTTGGCATTATATACAAGAGATGTTTATTGGCCTTACATCTAAAAGTGGGTATGTCCAAACGATTAATTTGTTTTATTGGAAAATAGGATTTGTAATACCAACTATCATTTTGTTATTCATCTTGGTTGAATGGATTGGAAGAGAAGGTCAATATGCTATTGAGCACATAGGATATAAATGGTATCGACCATTAAGATGGACATTTTATTCATTAATAATTTTTGCAATTGGTATGTTTATGCCCTCAGTCGAATCACCTTTTATCTATTTTCAATTTTAAGGAGCAGCAATGAAAAAATTTATTGTCAATACAATTCTATTTCTTCTTTTTACATCATTATGTTATTTAACCTTTTTGTTCGTTTGGGGGCGATATGCACCTTCACTATTTAAATCAAATATTTATTATCCTATTGGCTGGTATGGGCATATGCATTCAAGGCTTTCCGAAATTAAAAAATACGGAAAAGTAGATATATTATTTTTAGGTTCATCTCATGCTTATAGGGGCTTTGATACAAGAGTATTTTTAGAGAATGGTTATAAGTCATTTAATTTAGGTTCTAGTGGTCAAACGCCCACTCAAACAAAAGTATTACTCAAAAGATATTTAGAAAGCTTAAATCCTGAATTAGTAATTTATGAAGTTTACCCTGAAACATTTGCTTTTGATGGTGTTGAATCGTCTCTTGATGTAATTGCTAATGATGTAAATGATTTACATTCTTTAATTATGGCAAAAGAAATCAATAATATAAAAACATATAACACACTAGCTTACGGGTACATTCGTGATTTATTTGGATTAAATAATTCTTTTTCCGAACAAATAATAAAAGGAAATGATAAATATATAAGCGGTGGTTTCGTAGAAAAAGAATTAGGTTTTTATAAGCCGACAGAGTTTAATAATAAAGAGATATTACTGAGAGATTTCCAACTTGAATCTTTTGATGCGATAGTGCAAATGCTAAAGGATAGAAAAATTGAATTACTTTTGGTATATGCACCAATACCAAAAGTAAATTACCATAGTTACGACAACAAGAGTTATTTTGATTGTGTAATGCAAACATATTCGACTTATTACAACTTTAATGAAATAGTCTCTCTGAATGACTCTTTACACTTTTATGATTCTGATCATTTAAATCAAAATGGTGTGAAGATATTTAATGAAAAACTAATTGAGTTATTGAATGAAAATAAAGTACGAACGCACAACAGCGTGTATAAGAAATAGCGGGTTCAGAGCTAAATCAAAAGTCAGTGCTTTTAAATCCGCTACTTCTCATACACGCAATCCGTTTGCTAATTATAGCACCTACTTTTATTAAATTATTTTCTAGAGTAAAAGGGTTAGAATATGCAGCTCAAAAAAAACGAATTAGTTTATCTTTTCACACTAAAAATTATCTAAATGAGCCTTGATAAAATTGTGATTGTTGATTATGGAATGGGAAACACAAATTCTATTAAAAAACAAATTGAAAAAACGACTAAATCAGTAATAATTTCAAGCAAAATAGATGATATCCTTACGGCAACTAAACTTATACTTCCGGGAGTGGGACATTTTCAAACAGCAATGAGTAATCTTAAATCTAATCATCTCATTGATCCCTTGAACAAAGCAGTATTAGAACTAAAAACTCCAATATTAGGTATTTGTTTGGGGATGCAGCTCATGACAAACCATAGTGAAGAAGGTAATGTAGATGGTTTGTCTTGGGTGGATGGAAACATTAAATATTTTGATTTCAAGAATAATTCTCATTATAAAAGACCACATATGGGTTGGAATCAGATGAAACATCATAAAAGGTCTTCTTTACTGAACAATATAGGTGAGGAAGAAGAATATTATTTTGTTCATTCTTATTACATGATCTCAAACGACAGTAATGACATCTTGTGTTCCACAGAATACGAAATTGAGTTCACTTCTGCATTTGAAAAAAACAACATTTTTGGCGTTCAATTTCATCCTGAAAAAAGTCATAGTGCTGGAGAACAAATGATTAAAAATTTTATTTTACTATAAAATCATCAATGTTTCGACCGAGAGTAATACCAGTACTATTGTTAAAAGGCGAAGGGCTTTACAAAACCATAAAGTTTAAAAACCACAACTACATAGGCGATCCTATTAACACGGTAAAGATTTTTAATGAATTAAATACCGATGAAATCGTCATAATGGACATCAACGCCAGTAAAGAAAACAGGTTAATATCGCTGGATTTTGTAAAAACAGTTGGAGAAGAAGCTAATATGCCATTTTCAGTAGCTGGCGGCATCAAAACGATTGGTGATATTAAGAGTATCCTTAACGCGGGTGCTGAAAAAATAATTCTAAATACTGTAGCTCAGGAAAATCCTAATTTTATTCGTGAAGCAGCTAACTACTTTGGTTCCTCCACAATAACAGTTGCTATAGATGTTAAAAAAAATATTTTTGGAAGAGAATCCATATACTTTTTAAATGCTTCAAAAAAAAGCAAAAATAATCTCATTGATTTTTGTCAATTAATGGAGAAAAATGGAGCGGGTGAGTTGATTATTCAATCTGTAGACCATGATGGAACCATGCAAGGATATCACTTAAAAATATATGATGAAATTTCATCCAAAGTAAATATTCCCATCACTGCCTTAGGAGGAGCTTCCAATATTGAGGAGATGCATAGGTTATATAAGAGCACAGGTGTAACAGGGCTTGCAGCCAGTAGTATCTTTATTTATCAAGGGGTAGAAAAAGGTGTGCTAATAAATTATCCGGAAAATCTAAATGCTATGTTTAGAAATGATTCGCTAAATAAAAAGTGAAATCATGAGTTTTTTTAAAAAAAGCGGGTAGTTTCTCATACATTAACGATACCGTTCATGCACTATCAGAAAATAATTATCCATCCTTCCAAATTGGGACATGTGTAAAACCTTAAAATTCTAGAACTTTTGATTAATAGAATATCAAATAAATTAAATCGAACATTTACGGATTTTGTTTTTAAGACTAACCTTGAGAAACTTATTTTTTCTCAAAAAAAAGGAGCAGTCATTTTATGTTACCATGGGGTTGATTTATTTGAAGATAAGCGCTTTAACATGCGTTTCTTTTCCAATAAAACCCTTGAAAAGCATTTCTATTACCTGAAAAAATATACCAACGTTATCTCGATACAAGATTATTTCGATCAAAAATGGGATAAAAACAAACTTAATGTAGCACTTACCTTTGATGATGGGTATAGAAATAATTATTTGTATTTGAAACCGTTGGTGCAAAAATATCAAATTCCTGTTTCCATCTACATCACCGGTTTAAATAATACTCCTTACAAATTCCTTTGGGCAGATTTTGCAGATTTGGTCTTACACTTTACAAAAAGGAAATCTTTCGTTGTGGGTAATCAAGAATTTCGTAAAGACTCAAATGGAAACATCTTGAACGAAGAAGGATTAACCCCTAAATTAAAAATCAAGGAAGTCGGCAACTGGGAATACAAAGAAGAATTTTTTAAACTTTTTGAATCTGAATTCCAAGAAATTCAAAAAAAACCTGAATTGTCGGATTATTGGCAAATTATGTCAGATCAAGAAATTAGAGAATGCTCCAAATCTCAGTTCATAAATATAGGTTCACATGGTTTTCTCCACAATAATTTAAATAATATTTCATTAGATCTTGCAAAAAAAGAAATATTAGATTCCAAAATTTATTTAGAAAATATTACCCAAAAGGAAATATGTGAAATAGCATATCCAGATGGAGGATACACAAAAGATTTATCAAAATGTTGTTTTGAAGAATTTCAAATGAAATATCAACTAGCATGTTCATTTTTGTTTGAAAATGATTACAACGAACCATTTCTAAGATCAAGGCTGGATTTATATCCTGTGGATACAATTCCAAATCAATTGAGGCAAATAAAACCAATTATTTCTTTTTAATGAATTACATAAGCGAGAAACTGTCTGAAAATAATTTAAATCAACTTGCATGGTTGTTCGAACAAGAGCATGGAACTAAATTTTCATTGGAATATTTTAAACGCAAGTTTAACACGGATTGGGTTGGAAAAAAGAATATTGGTTTCTTTGCCAAAGATGAAGAAAATCAACTAGGGGCTTTTTATGGTGGTTTCCCATGCCAAATGAAAGTGGATGAGGAAATTAAATTGGTTTTACAATCTGGCGATACAATTACGAATGAAAATCATCGGAAAAAAGGTTTGTTCATAAAGCTTGCAGTCGAAACCTATCAATACGCCGAATCCGAAAACTTCGAGTATGTTTTCGGATTTCCAAATAAAAATTCAGAGCATGGATTTTTCCAAAAGTTAGGCTGGGAAAATTTAGGTTCAAGTACCAATTTCACATTTACTTTCTCAAACTTTAATTGGTTTGGTCTTTGTCATAAATTTACTTTTTTAAAACCTTTATACGATTCGTTTTGGAAATTACAATTATCAAAGTTTATCATTACTCCTGAGGAAGCACTTAAAAATTACAAACAAAGCTATAATGGGGTATTAAAAGATAGTACTTTTATAAAGTACAAGTTAAATTATGGAAATTCCAAACTTGTTCTTGTTGAAAATAAGCCTTTTTGGATTAATAAAGATAATGGCATTCAATTAGGAGAAATATTTCATACAAATGAAGATATTGATATTTATTCTTATTTGAAGCCTTTAGCAAAAGCATTTGGAGTGAAGCAAATACATTTTTCTTGTAATGAGTATCATCCGTTATTTTATGCGTTATCAAATTCAACTGCTAAGAAAAGTCCTGACAATGTTGCTGGAATTAGAGGATTGAAGAATAAAACTTTACCTCAAAACTTAGTTTTTGTATCAGGTGATTCAGACGATTTTTAATATGCCCAAAGAAAAACTAAAAGTTCTTTATATCATTCCAATCATGGGTGGTGGTGGTGCGGAAGTAATGTTAGGAGCGATTACAGAGGAGTTACATAACCGAGGGCATGAAATTTTGTTAGTTACTTTATACGACCACCATGAAACATTTATAAATTTCCCAAATCGTGATTATATAACCAATCACATCAGAATAATAAAATGTGATACAAGAGTAAAAGTTTCACTTCGAAAGAAAACTCAAATCAATAACGTACATTTTAAAAAAATCGTGGAGGATTTCAAACCAGATGTTATTCATTCGCACTTGTTTGAAGCAGATATCGTTGCTCGATCTTATTGTAAATATGGAGTTGCCTATTTTTCACATGGACATGATAATATGTGGCAATTGACTCGATTGAAAAACGTAAAAAAAATCAATAAGCAAGCCTTGACCAATTTGATCGAAAGGCGTTGGTTAATCAAACAGTATAAAAAATCAAAGACAACGTTTATTGCAATTTCAAAAGATGTAGAAACATTCTTCGAAAAAAATCTACCGAGAACTTTAAGAAGAAATATCGAATTGCTACACAATGGCATTGACACAATGCGATTTCGTAATGACATAGAACGAAAAATTTCAAAGGGAGATAAAATTAAAATTGTTTCTGTTGGAAATCTCGTCCCTAAGAAAAATCATCGCTTTTTGATTGATATTGCAGTAGAATTGAAACAAAGAAAGTGCGATTTTTCGATTGATATTTTAGGGTATGGAATTTTACAAGACGAATTGGAAAAATATGCGAAAGAAAAAGAGGTTTTCGATTTCATTATGTTAAGAGGTAATGTGAAAAACGTCGAGGATTATTTAAAAGAGGCAAATCTTTATGTTCACCCCGCAACCTATGAACCCTTGGGTTTAGTAATCATTGAAGCAATGGCTTCAGGACTTCCAGTAATTTGTTTGGACGGAAAGGGAAATCGAGATTTAATGATTCATGGTGAAAATGGATATATTTTTCAGGAAGAAAATGCAAAACTATTTGCTGAACAAATCATTGAGCTCATGAATGATTCTGAAAAATATAAGGAGATTTCATCGTTTGCTAAGGAATTTGTATGTCAATTTGATATTAAGCAATATTGTGAGAAGTTAATTCAACTTTACAGAAATTAGATTCAAGTTATTTCGAATTCGATTATAGTTAATGCCAACCACTAAAAGAAATAACCTAATTCTGTTTACCTCATCTTTTCCTTGTGGTTCGGTAAGCTTCCCAAAAAACGTTTCAGTTTTTTGGGAAGCTTACCCAAGCAAAGGATTTAGATAGGATTTTAAAAGCGTCTAAATTGAACAAAAATTCACAAAAAAACCTGCAGGAAACCTTCAAAGTGTATGTATAATTCCACTACCTTTCGACAATGATCACTATCATAGACTATAAACTTGGAAATACCGGGTCTATTATCAATATGCTCAAAAGGGGCGGGCACAAAGCTGTCGTGAGTTCCGACCAGGAGGTCATAGCAAATGCAGAAAAACTGATACTTCCCGGTGTGGGTCATTTTGCCTTAGCGATGGACGAACTTGAAAAACAAGGACTCACAGAACTATTGAACCACAAAGTACTGAATGAAAAAACACCCATTCTCGGAATTTGTCTGGGGATGCAATT
>Ga0172373_10007493_pt1 | contig 14138 bp, 17 predicted proteins | sample Lak10m_2_FD_114546 | JGI IMG/M metagenome (GOLD analysis project Ga0172373, IMG submission 114546) | Freshwater microbial communities from Kabuno Bay, South-Kivu, Congo - kab_092012_10m | ecosystem: Environmental > Aquatic > Freshwater > Lake | place: Democratic Republic of the Congo... | reverse complement strand
TTACAAATTTCTCATTGCTCTCAATTATTGTTGTATCCATACATTAATCTTTCCTTTACAGGTTTCCCAAACCCTATAACCTTATCACCTTTTCTCCCTTACATCAAATTCTGGTCACACCCTAGTAGTAAGTCGCTAAACAATAGATTATTAGCCTACCGATTTCTTTTCTACCCCCTTCACACTAAGAACTATTTTGTCAGTTTCTTGCTGACAAAGCAATAGATTTTTGGCAGGGTAGTTATACGGTGGGAAGGGGGACTATTTTATGAAATTTGAAAATTGCGACGCTGAAAAAATTAGTTCAAAATTTTGATTTTAAAGAATGAATTTGAGGTTAATGTTATGGCTTCTTTGATGCAAGAGTTTGCAGAAGCAAGACAGAGACGGTTACAGGATAGAGCAGATTTTTTGGCTGAACAGCAACTAGCAAAGGAACAGAGAGCAAGAGATTTGCAATCTCAAGCAGAAGAGACTGCAAAGTATTTAGCTCATTCTAAGCAAACTCGCCTTGCGTGGGAACAAGGGAGACAAGCGATCGCTGAAAATGCTTTAGAGTCTCGTAGAGAAGAGATTCAAGATCGGGCAGCTCAAGTATCAGAATACTTGGAGACTCTTAATACTACTCGTACTGAGCAAGCCTTAGAAGATAGTGAGCAACGCGCCCAAGAGGTCAGAACTCGTACATTTAAAACGCGATCGCAACTAAAACATGTTAGCAAAGCGCGGATTCGTGCTGGTCAAGCGAGTCTAGAGCAACGGAAACAACTAGTTCAAGATCGTGCTGCTTTGACAAAAATGCAACTAGATGATCTAACTAAAGCTCGCGTTGCCAATGCAACTATTGATGCACAGCAAAGAGCACAAGAATTTAGTGATCGCGTAGCTAACGTCAAAGAGTCGTTAGCGCAAATTGAGGCAAGCCGCCTTGCTGAAGCTGAAGCCCAAGCTCTAAAATTAAAAGCTTTTCGTTCTAATCTCACCAGTTCAGTTTGGTCAGGCTCTCGCACTGCTGTGGTGAACCCGCCTGTTGCCAAGCCAAAGCAGGTAGACACCTCCAAGTCTCCTGAAGCTTCAGAAAGTTCTAGCTATAAATCCAAAAAGAAAAGTAATAAATCTGAAAGTGTAGTTACTTCAGCACCCGAACCTAAGATCACCAAGCCTCTCGAAGCCAAAGAAACGCCCAAACCTGCTAGCAAAATCGAGCAATTTGTGGTTGACTACGTTGCTCAACTGTCAACAAACTCTAGTTTGTTAGAAGTCGTCAATGATCGCGATACGGTTAGAGATCTACTAGCTCAAGGAGCCAACACTTTGGCACTGGTCATCTAAAACGTGATCGACGTATTTCCGCCTTTTTTATCGGCTTGAAATGGACGTTTCAGCACCTATCCCTCATTAGCTGACCAGTGCCAACACTTTGAAAGTTGATCCTTCGGATATCCTTAATACTCTGCTGCAAATGGCAGAAGGCTCCTCAAAATGACCACAGTTCTCCATGCTAATGCCCGTCAGTTTGTTAGCACTGACTTCACTAAGCAAATAGTTCGTCGGGCGCTGCGCTATTTACAGTCTGGCTTTGCCATCCATTTGCGTGGACCTGCGGGTACTGGCAAAACGACATTGGCAATGCATCTTGCGGGTTTAGTTGGTAGACCGATGGTGTTGATCTATGGTGATGAGGATCTGCGATCATCACAACTGATTGGATCTAACTCAGGCTATACCCGCAAAAAAGTTGTCGATAATTATATCCACTCAGTTTTAAAAGTTGAAGATGATTTGCGCCAAAGTTGGACAGACTCACGCTTGACTTTAGCTGCCAAAGAAGGCTTTACGTTAATTTACGATGAGTTCAACCGAGCGCGCCCAGAAGTAAATAACGTTCTGCTCAGCGCCCTTGAAGAAAAACTGATTGTCTTACCACCAGATAGTTCTCAATCAGAATATGTGCGTGTACATCCAATGTTTCGCGCTATTTTTACCTCCAATCCTGAAGAATATGCGGGGGTTCACCCGACTCAAGATGCGTTACTTGATCGGATGATCACGATTAACATTGGCGAAGCCGATGTGGAAACCGAAAAGCAAATTTTGGTAAATCGGGTTGGACTAGATCGCACTCAAGCTCTGAAATTAATCAACTTAATTCGCGGCTTTCGTCGTCAGGTGGAATGTAGTAAAGCTTCAAGCTTACGAGCTTGTCTTCTGATTGGTAAAATATGTCATGAGCATGAGATTCCTGTCTCTGGCAAAGATGAGGACTTTCGAGATCTTTGCTTTGATGTCCTAATTTCTCGTTATGGTGATGGTAAGCCTGAATCAGAACTCGGACTCGCTAAATTATTGGATCAAATACCTTAATGTCTCAAGCGCTGAAACCTCAAGCAATCAAAACCAGCACAACTGGCTCTTCCCTTGCAGATATTCTAGAAAGAGTATTAGACAAGGGAATTGTCATTGCTGATGATATTACCATATCTGTGGGCAGTGTGGAGTTGTTGAGCATTAGGATTCGGCTGCTTGTTGCCTCTGTGGATAAAGCTAAGGAAATTGGGATTAACTGGTGGGAATCTGATCCTTATTTGTCTTCGAGAACACAGGAATTGCTTGCATCCAATCAACAATTGTTAGAGAGAGTAAATTTTTTAGAACGGGAGCTAGCTGCTGCTAGACAATTAGAAGAAAGTAATCAATAAAGGCAGCACACTTTTACCATTTTGCACCATTTGCGCCGCGCTTTGCACGGCGCAAATGGCTATTTTGCCAGCGCTGGTTGTAAGTTTTGGGAAATCAAAAAATTGCGTTGATAGATGCTATGCAACAAAAATAGAGCTTGATCCACAATATCTGTGGCTATAGCTGCGGAGATATTTGCACCATCGAAACAAGCTGTCAAAGACAAGCGATCGCCAAGGGTGGCAACACCAACAACACGCTCATTTTCAACACCTGCCATTACCGCAGGAGCATATAGTTCTTTAACTTTTAACCCACCAAATTGCTGACCAAAAGTTAGTTTTCCTAAATTGGTTACCAATAAATCATAGCCATATTGCTGCTGCATTCCTTGGACAACAATCTGAGCATCTGGGCAAGTTGTCATTACCGCTTGACGTGGGGCGAAGTTTCCAAATAATTGTTGAAGTTGTCTAGCATCGTCTAATTGTGATTTGAGCGATCGCGCCACTTCCCAGAATAGAGAGCTAGCGGTTACTTGATGATGTGTTAAGCCATAGGTGATATACAGCCCTACATCCTCCTGTACTGTTGCTGGTAAATGGGAACGGATACTGATCGGTGATAAACACTTGTAATGCGATAGGTCTGTTTTTCCTTGGCTAGCTAGGGCTAGTAAAAAAGCCGCACCAATTGCGCCATGAACAGTAGTATGCTCTTCACGACAGAGGACACTTAATTGTTTTGTTAGTTGGGCTGACAATATTGCAGTCCTGACATGGGGACGTACTCTAGTTGTAGCCTTATCTGCATAGAATGCTGCCTGCTCTTGTGCTGCTACATGATCAGATTGATGAGGAGATTCCGTTGGGAATCTAAATGATTGGGGAATTATAGATTCAACTGGAGCGCTAGTTGTAAGTTCTCTGCTTATAGCAGTTGCAGAACAATTTGGTGTGGCAATTCTAGCCACAATATCCCTTATTAGATAAGCTCCTGACAAACCATCGGCAATTGAATGGTGCAAAGTGATGATTAGCTCAGAGTCTTGATTCCCTTGAGAATGTAACCATACAACCCTTACTAAGGGCGCGATCGCCCAGTTAAAAGACAGTGATAGCTCCAGTTCTAATTCTCTCTGCCATTGCAATCGATCTGTTCTTTGAACAATCCTGAGCGGAATTTCTGCTTTCTGTTCTACAAATTGAGGATGTCCAGATGGGCTAGTCTGAATCTTGACCCTTAATAAAGGATGCTGTTGCTGAACTTGAGAGAGAGCGCGCTGCAATTGATCAGAGGTAAAAGTTCCCGAAATTTTGGCACATAAAGCAAAATGTACAGGATGAACTTGATCGTATAGCCAAAAGGAATGTTCAAACGCGCCAAGAAAACGTTCCATAATAATTCACTGGTTTAATCTATATTTTGAAAACGTAAAACCAAAGTACAAAATGTCTACGCTATTTTGCACTTTCAAAACCCTTACAGGGCTTGCTTTTTAATTCACAGAAGTGTGGCCACACTTCTGTGAATTGGTATAAAACTAAGCTCAGTAAGAAGTTTGAGCTTTTTTCCATAAACTAATTAAAGTGATCGCCATAGCAAAAAGACTTAGCAGAGATCCATTTATGGGAGATATTTCGCCTTGAGTTACGACTAATGCGGCAATTGCGGCAGTCGCCATACCATTACCTCCAAAATATAAGCCTGTCCCAAACCCTGCTTGATTAGATGGAACCATTGCTAAAGCAAGGGGAATAGTATTTGTCAAAACAAAGCCGAGCGCCATAGATGCGATCGCACAAACTAATATTGAATAAACAGGATTTTGGCTAAACACAGCCAATGTGAGGCAACCAGCGATCACTGCTAATCCTAATCCCATTCCAAAGGTTACTTTGTGACTACGAAATAGCGATCGCAGAGGTAATGTCGCGAGCCCAGCGATTAATAAGATTGCTGATTGGATATATTCAACCGATAAACTTCCTAGAGCTTGGGAAAGATGACGAGGGAGAATATGAAGTAGCAAATTAATTTCTAAACCAGAACCTAAGCCTACGACAAAAGGCAAAGCATACATGACTAATGACTTTGTGGTTAGCTTTGTAGTTGAGACTTCGGGGCTAGTTGCTGTGACTAAATGGCGTGGCATTGATGCCCATAGCAGTACTGAACCAATTAATAAAGCGATCGCACCCAAGATAAAAGTCAACGATGCGCCAATCTGTTTGAGTATTAAGCCAAGGATTGGGCTAGTAGCGCTTGTAATTGCTAATACCAAAGCCAAAATTGCATTTGCTTGAGGAAGCTTGCTAGTTGGAGCAAAGCCTTGGAGCAAGGCGATCGCTGGTCCTCGAAAAATAATCATCGCAATTACCCACATGGTCATCATCACGGGGATAATCCAGCGCATTTCCTCTGCTAGCTGCATTTCAACTAACCATGAAGCAATCACAAAAATTAGACCTGCTAGAGTTACTCCGACGACGACTTGTGGTAAGCGACTGCCTAAACGGCCAAGAATGCGATCGGAAAACCAACCGACAACTGGCTCTACGATCGCGCCGAGCAACCCCTGAAAAATCCCTAGCCAGATAGCTAAGTCAACAAAACCAATTCGTGCCAAAATTTTCGGTTGATAAAACCCATAAGCAATCCAACTAAAGGTAATCGCAGCTAATAATGCTGCAAGTCCCCAAACCTGTTGCCACAGAATTTTCGTAGGTGTATTTGGGAAAGAATTGGTTTGAGCATCAGTCACGACATTCATTGGTTTATAAAGAACTAATACCAAAACTAAAAATGGCTGCGACATTATTAGTTTTGAAAAACCTTACTGGGGTTGGCTTTTAACTCACAAAAGCTATCGCACTTTCGTGAATTGGCATCAGAAAAAACAGTCAAAAAGCCTTGCTTTGCAAGGCTTTTTGGAAGTTCATTAGACCTTAAGAATCCAAGCATCGCGGGTTTCTTTGCTAACAAAAGCCGCAGGAACCACATTCAAGGAAACACCTAAGGATTGAAATGCTGCTCGAATTACAGTGGCATGGGAAGTTTCATTGGAACCAATACTAGTACCAGCGATAATCAAGTCGGGATTTTTTAGCATGGAAGCTTCCTTCCCGTATGCGATCGCTGCGTCTACCTCCAAGGCAAGGGCAAGCTTAGCAATATTCACATCAGAGTCCAAATTGCCCTCACCTTTTTCGATGTAAGGGGTAACAGTTTTGAGATATTCATCCTTTGCCATCACAGGCATACCACCAAGCTGCTTAACCTCACTAGTCAGCAAATCTCGATGAGCTTTATGATCCGCTTGGTTGGCTAGGGCGATCGCTAAAACAGCCTTGCCTACATTACTACTGGTAAGTTTACCTGCCGCAAACCCATAGGCCCAAATTGCTTGATGCTCGTAAAACAAGGCATTATTCAAAACCTTGATGTCGCTCATGACATCTTTCTTCTTAGGCATCATTGCCATGACTTCTGGAACTGCGGCCGCACTCGCAACACCCATCGCCCCAAACAACCCAACTTTGATTAATTGGCGGCGCGAAGCTAAGCCTGAAGATTTTTCTGGTCTAGACATGGTTTTTATTGTGATGTTATATATTTGAAGATCAGTTGCGTTGGATCAGCGATCACTATAAACAGTTTCTAATTGCAAAGCTAGAAGTTATATTGTTCGCTGATTTGTATAGGAATACGGAGAGGATCTAGCATTGGATTCATGTGATCGCCAATTTTTGAAAATTGATTATGACAGTAGACTTGATGAAGTTGCACTTATTCATCAAATTGCTAATGGCGATCAAGCGTCACTATCTCTGCTTTATGATCGTTACTCTAAGGTCATTTATGCGATCGCCTATCGCATTCTCAAATCTTCAGAAGAATCCGAAGAGATAGTTTTAGACGTATTTACTCAAGTATGGAAAATTGCCAAAAACTACAACCCTCAAAAGGCGAGAGTAGATACATGGTTATTTATGTTGACCCGTAGCCGAGCTTTAGATCGCTTACGCAATCGAGCAAGGCTTGACAAAGTTGTCAACGCTTCTGAAGATGCACTGACAATGCATTGGCAGACAGACAGCCCTGAAAATGATGCGATGATCCAAGAGAGAAGTATTTATATTAAATCTTGTCTCAACAATCTTCCTGCTGAACAACGTTTAGCATTAGAACTTGCCTACTTTTCAGGGCTTAGTCATAGTGAAATTGCAGCAAAGACAGGTATTTCTCTGGGTACTGTAAAAACTCGCATTCGTCTAGGGCTAAAAAAGTTACGAGAAATGATTGGTGATGAATGGTTTAGTTTTTAGGGAACGCTACCAACAATCGATAGAACCAATAATGCAAAGCAATATTGCAAAACTAAACAGCAAACTAAGAAAATCCAAAAAACTAAAAGCTTATAAATGGGGAACTAAACTGCATGAACCAAGAAGAAATTAATGACCTATTAGCACTAACTGCACTTACAGCGATCGCCCCTGAAGAATTGCAATCTATAGAGGAACTCGCTGCCGCATCCCCTGAAATAGAGCAAGAATTGCGATCGCTACAGAATGTTGCAGCAACACTTGCTTATTCTCAGCCATCTTTGACAGTGCCTGTCAGTCTCAAACAAAGACTATTCAATCGTATTCAGATTGAAGCTGAAGTTTTAGATATCATGACAAACCGATTAACAGAACTCAATTGGCAGAAGCATCCTGTTCCAGGTTTAGTGATGGCTGTATTAAATATTGATCGCGATCAAAAAAAAATATCTGCTTTAATTCGTGCGGAAGTGGATGTTGACTATCCACTGCACAGTCATGCTACTGGCGAAGAAATTTTTATGATCGAAGGTGAGTTAATTGATCGCGGGCTTAGTTACAAGGCTGGAGATCATATTTATTCGGCTGCTGGTTCTAAGCATTCACCCTATGCGATCGCAGGTTGCATGTTTTTTGTTCGCACATCTTTAGATGATGTCTTTCTGTGAATTATAGCTGTCGCCATTCTTGTTAGGACATAAAACCCAAATAACGAGAGGCGGCGCGAAGCGCCGCCTCTCGTTATTTGGGTTTTGATTTGTCCTGATACAGGTGGCTGTAGCTTATCAAATGCTGACATTAAGCCATATATAGCGTTTTTCAAGCAATCGAGGTACATAGGTTTGTTTCCCTGCCGAAGGCAGGGAAACAAACCTGTACTTCACTAGCCTGATAAAGGCTATAACCCTCACGATTATTACTTATTTAACGTCAATTCGACGAAAGCGCAAGATGGTAAAAATCGCAGAGCGATTTTTACCATCTTGCGCCATTTACGCCGCGCTTCGCGCGGCGTAAATGGCTATATCGAACTCACGTTTATTTATCGAGGCGGACGACATACCATTGCCATATACCGCGATCGCCACAATCAAGATCGCAAGCAGTTTTAATCAAGCGTTGGACTTGCTCGTTAATTGTGGTGAGGTTTTGTAAATCGGTGGGAAGATCTTGATGCTCGATCTCAACAAGCAGATCATGCAAAATTTGTTCTAATTCTGGCTGATTAACAAACCGCTCTTGCATATCTGGAGGCAGCACCACATAAGTGTCTTCGTAGTACATCATGCTGCTTGGCATATGATTTCTCAGCTTGTGAATTTTTTTGTTTAAGAGTATAAAAAGAGCGTAAAAGTGGCACTATGCACCGCCTATACTCGGTTAAAATCTTAGCATGACGAACGTATTGCCTTTTGAACAACCTATTGATCCTGTAGATCCTGTAAACCCCGTAGATGCAGACAAACTAGAGCCTGAAGAGTTTTTTGAGCTTGAAGAAAACTTTGAGGCTGAGCCACTGTCTTTGTCTATGGAGGGATTTGAGCAGACAGAACTGCTGACCGCCAATAATCTCAAGCAAAAAGTAGAAGCGGTTTTGTATCTAAAGGGGCAACCGATGAACTTAGCGGCGATCGCCGAAGCTCTGGGTTGCGAAATTGAAGATGCGGAAATGGGGCTAATTGATTTAATTTCAGAATATGCCCATCGTGATAGTGCTTTAGAAATTGTGGAAACCGATATAGGTTTTTCGCTCAGACTGCGATCGGAGTTTGAGGATTTGGTACATAAGCTCATTCCTGTGGATCTGGGTCGTGGAGCTTTACGGACTTTGGCGGCGATCGCCTTGAAAAAAAATATTGTCCAGTCGGAGCTAATCGAGTTACGTGGTGCGGGAGCCTATCAACATGTGCAGGAATTAGTTGAGCAGGGATTTGTCAGAAAGAAAAGGCAAGCAGATGGCGGGCGATCGTCGGTTTTACAGGTAACAACCAAGTTTCATCAATATTTTGAAATCGATGACTTAACTAAGTTGATTTAGTTGCATATGCGAGGACAAGCTAATTAGCCAATTATTAAATTATATACTTAGCAATGATACGATGAAGATTACTAATTTATTGCTAAGTTAAAAATGGCGCAAACACAGAGAAAACCTGTCTATGTTTTGCCAGAACATCACGATATTTTAAGACGCATTGCCTATGAGCAGCGCTGCAATCTATCCGATGTATTGGATGCTGTGCTAGAAAACGCAGAGTGGGAAGAAGTTGAAAAAAAAGCCAAAAACAAACCTTTGCAAAGAGCTCATGAAAGAGGTAATGCTTCCAACGCTTGAGATAGTTCAGTAAATATTTTTGATTTATATAGAGATTTCATTTTGAGCATATTAATTAGACAAAGTACGATTATTCTGCCCGATCGCCAAACGTTACTGGGTGATGTTTATATCCAGCATGGCAAAATTGCCGCGATCGATTCCCAACTAGATCCCGCAGAGCTAAGCCCTGATGACAAGCCCTTAGAAATTATCGAAGCTCAAGGATTGACTTTGCTCGCAGGAGTAATTGATCCGCAGGTGCATTTTCGAGAACCAGGACTAGAGCATAAAGAGGATCTGCGATCGGCGAGTCATGCTTGTGCCAAGGGTGGGGTGACGAGCTTTTTAGAAATGCCAAATACGCGCCCACTTACGATTACCCAAGCTGCATTAGATGACAAGCTCAGTCGGGCGGCTAGTAAATGTGTGGTTAATTACGGCTTTTTTATTGGGGCGACGGGTGAAATTTTGCCTGATTTATTAACAGCAAATCCAACCTGTGGCATCAAGATCTTTATGGGATCGATGCATGGGGCTTTGCTAGTCGATCAAGAGGAAATACTAGATCGGATTTTTTCGCAGGGTGATCGCCTAATTGCCGTTCATGCGGAAGATCAAGCAAGGATAGCTCAACGTCGGAAGGAATTTGCCGATAATCACGACCCTGCCAAGCATTCCCTAATTCAAGACAATCAAGCGGCGCTCAATGCTACCCAACTCGCAGTTAAGCTTTCTAAGAAATATCAAAGACGACTACATATTTTGCATATGTCCACTGCTGAAGAAGCAGAATTTTTGCGGCAAGATAAGCCTGAATGGGTAACTGCCGAAGTGACTCCGCAGCATTTGTTTATGAATATCGGAGCCTATGCAAAGATTGGTTCCCTTGCCCAGATGAACCCACCTTTGCGATCGCCTCACGATCAAGAAGTTCTCTGGCAAGCTTTACTCGATGGCGTGATTGACTTTATTGCTACTGACCATGCGCCCCATACCTTAGCCGAGAAAGGGTTTGCGGCTAGCGAAGACTTGCTGTCTCCTCAACCTGAGAAATCCTCAAAGGAAACCGTCTTATTAGAACCAGCCAACGTACCATCGGGAATGCCGGGGGTAGAAACATCTTTACCGCTGATGCTAACGCAAGCGGCTCAGGGGCGTTGCTCCGTGCATCAGGTAAGCCAATGGATGAGTGCGAATGTTGCTAAGGCTTACAAAATTGCCAATAAAGGAGAAATTCGGATTGGTTGGGATGCGGACTTGGTTTTAGTTGATCTTGATAATTATAAGCCTGTGCGAAATGAAGATTTGTTGACAAAATGCGGTTGGAGTTCCTTTGCAGGTTGGGAACTCACAGGCTGGGCTGTGACCACAATTGTTGGGGGACAAGTTGTGTATGCCAATGGCAAAGTCAATCCTGATATGCGTGGGCAAGCATTACAGTTTGGTTAAGAAGATAAGATGTGGCGCAAAGCGCCACATCTTATCTTGATTTAGCTTGTAAGGCGACAACTATTACTGCTATAAACTATCTGGGTTTGCTTTATGGCGCAAAATTATGTTCTTTCTGCGAAAAATATCAATTAGGTTATCGATTTTATTACTATCAACGATCGCCACAGGATTATTTGCAGCCTGTAGCAACTCTGGGACTGGTAATAACTTTTCGATGCCTGCGAACGATACTACCAAAGTTTCCCCTCCGCCTACGCCGACAAATACCGCAACGACAACTCCTTCACCAACTAGTATCCCCACAGCGAGTCCTAAACCGACAGTCACTCCTATCAATTTGCCTGAACTAGAAATAAAAGAATTTGAACCTTACAAGCATCGTTCAGGAATTTTGGAGATGGATGTACCAAAGGGATGGAAGTTAATTGATAAAAGCCAAACAGGTGAATTACTGTTGACTTGGAATGAACAGGCAGGACGAGCTACTATTTCCTCCAATATTTTTGTGCCTCCTAGCGAAATTCCTGAAAATCGTTTGAGCGATGTTTTTGCGGTAATTATTAAAGAAATGTATGGCAATCAGACTGATTTTGAGATGTTATCTCCTGTAGTTGAGTCAACGGGAAACATAGTGATTGCTTGGACATCAACAGTGACGGTTAACAACCAGAAAATTAAATTTCAAGCTAATAGTAAATTGCAGCGTCTCAATAACAAGCTAATAATTGTAACGTTTGGGGTGATCGAGCCAAAGTTTGCAGAATTAAAAGACTCCTTCTTTAAAATCTCGAATAATCAAGTTATCAATGCAGAACTAGCGATTCCTTAAACTCAATAAGTGAGTGGCGGTGCGAAGCACCGCCACTCACTTATTGAGTTTTGGCTTGTCCTGTAGTGCCCCTTTGACGCTGCTACAAACTATTGAGGACTTACAATATGCAACTCGCGATCGCTATTATTGACGCATTTACTAATCAAACATTTCGCGGTAATCCTGCGGCAACGATCTTAGTTGACCAATTTCCTGAAGATGCTCAAATGCAGCAAATTGCTTCTGAAATCAATCTTTCGGAAACAGCCTTTGTCAAACCTTTAGGGCAAAATCACTTTCACTTGCGATGGTTTACCCCCAAGCAAGAAGTGCCTCTCTGTGGTCATGCCACCCTTGCGATCGCCCATTACCTGCGTGAACTGTCAACGATTGCCACGGATGTACCACTTGTTTTCTCGACCCTTAGCGGTGATCTCCACATTAGCTTTGAAGGAAGTTTAATCGTGATGGACTTCCCTGCCGTTTTCTATAAAAATTGCTCAGCGCGATCGCAACAAGTATTAGCAGAGATATTTTGTGATCAATCCTATGAAGTACTTGGACAAGCTGACGACTATATCGCCGTAGCTTTGGATTCTGAAGAAGCAATCCAAAATTTTCAACCACAGTATGATCGCATTGCTCAGTTAGATGGGTTTGGATTTATTGTTACAGCGATCGCAGATCCTGATCATCCCTATGACTTTGTATCCCGATTTTTTGCACCGAAAGCAGGAATTCCTGAAGATCCAGTTACTGGCTCAGCTCATTGCAGTCTCACGCCCTATTGGGCAAAACGTCTTAGTAAAAATAATCTCAAAGCCAAACAATTATCAGCGCGTACAGGCGAACTCCAAGTTAGCGATCGCGGTACTAGGATTTTGATCAAAGGTGAAGCCATAACCTTTTTACGTGGTGAGATCGTAAATAGATGAAGGCGGCGCAAAGCGCCACCTTCATCTATTTGTATGTTCTAAGCTAAATTTGCATTGCTATAAACTGATAAAGCAATCCTCAAAATCTAAGGATTCAGCGTTAGTCGATTCAGAGAAATACCACCATAGGGATAAGCGATCCCCTTCATCAACAATGATTGATAGCATCCCAAAATCTAGGTCACGACGACAGGCAGCGATCGCTTCCTGTTGATTTGCGTGAATATCAATTGGCAAGAAAGTTTTTCCTAAATAACTAATTCCTTTCTCATTGCCCCAGGGTGTTGAAAAATTAGTCATTTGAATTTCAGATAAGGATAAAATAATCATAACTAGCTGACGCAGGACGCTCTTAACATCTCCAATGTTCAACTAATTAGCTCTAGCAAACTGTGATGACTAACTGGTTTAACATGTGACAGTTTTGAATATAAATACGTGACTTTAATCACCTAAGTACCTAAGTTCGGGTTAATTTTAAAGTGAGTTCGATATCGTCATTTGCGGCTTGCTTCGCAAGCCACAAATGACGAAAAATGGTAAGAATCGCTTAGCGATTCTTACCATTTTTCGCTTTCGTCGAACTGACGTTAATTTTAAACTGGCTTCTAGAGAGGGTTCGCTGCGCGAACCCTCTCTAGAAGCCAAAACAGTAAAAGATTCGCTTCGCGAGTCTTTTACTGTTTTGGCTTTTAAAATTTTGTAGCTTATCCAAAACTCACGTTATTTAGGATTTATAGCAAAGCACAAAATGGCGTAGCCATTTTGTGCTTTTAAAACCCTTACAGAGTTTGGTTTTTAATTCACAAAAATGTCGCCACACTTATGTGAATTGATATTAAGCCACCAAAAAGCGCTGTACTTAATATATAGCAATGTAAGTTTTGCTTAGGATACAACGTTTATCAAGCAAGCGAGGTACATAGCTTTGTTTCCCGAAACAAAGCTATGTACCTCGCTTGCTTGATAAAGGCTATATAACCCAAAATAAGAGTGACGGCACAAAGCCTCAACTCTTATTTTGGGTTATTTACGATTACTTAAAGGTAAAAAAGCTTTTACTACAGTTAGCTCATAGGGAATGCTCTCAATTTCTAACCTACCGCCATGCAAATCAAGCAATCGCTTGGCGATCGCTAAGCCTAGTCCAGTTCCCTGCTGAATATAGAGCTTTTTCTCAAATTTGATATATGCACCAAAATTAGCAATCTGTTCTGGTTCAATCCCCTGACCACGATCAGTTACACTCAAACAAAATTCTTTATCATCATAACTTCCTAAAACATTCACCTCAGTCCCTTCAGGAGAAAACTTGAACCCATTATCCACCAGTTCCTTAACAATTACATTCAAGTAAGAGTCCGAGATTTGAATACTGGCATCTTCAATGTCAACATGCAAATCAGAAGTACGGCTGTAGTGTTCGGCAATCTTCTTAGCGCAACTGGCAATTTCAATATCAACAAAAGTTGATTTACTATTGCGGATTTGGTTTAAGTAGTTAAGCAAAATTAATTACATATTTTGATCCAAACTCTCGCAGAACTTTTTCAACATATGAGACTAAACTTTCCCAAGTTTCATATGCATCTAGTTCAATCCACTCATATTTCATG
>Ga0172373_10007492_pt1 | contig 14138 bp, 12 predicted proteins | sample Lak10m_2_FD_114546 | JGI IMG/M metagenome (GOLD analysis project Ga0172373, IMG submission 114546) | Freshwater microbial communities from Kabuno Bay, South-Kivu, Congo - kab_092012_10m | ecosystem: Environmental > Aquatic > Freshwater > Lake | place: Democratic Republic of the Congo... | reverse complement strand
GGGTCGCGATCCTCGGCGCCTTCCGGTTGCTGTTCCTTCGCCTCCTGTATTGCTTTGCGTAGCGCCTGATTCCAGTCGCTCTGGATCTCCTCCAGCACCAGCAGGCGCGAACCGGCCGGCGTCTTGCGTTCGGTCGTCCGCACATGGGCAACGATATTGGGAAGCTCGAAATGCTCGCCCCAATACTCGACCGGAAGGTTCGGCGCAGTAATCAGCCATTCGGTGTAGTGCTCGCCGCCGGGTAGCACGAAGCGCGAGAACTGGTTGAGGCTTCGGGTCTGGCCGACGAATCCTTGTGCGGCAAGACGCCGGGCCATCCGCGCGACCAGTGCCCGGCCATAGGCCATCGCCTCCTGGAGGCTGACAAATTTACGTCCTACGGGTTGCGCTGCCAGCTTCTTGCTTCCGCGAGGAACAGAGAAGGACCAGTACCCGCGATGCCCGAACATATCCGGGTCAACATTGACATGCAGCCAGATGCAGAGCCCGAAGGTCCGGTCCATGTAGTGCAGTAGCCGCACCTCGCGCCGCCCGTGACGCACGACAACGGGCGGCAGCTTCGCTGGACGCTGCTGCTTCTCGTAGCGCACCAGGGGAACATACTCGTCGGTGATGTGACGCTGGAGTAATAGCTCGCACGGCGGTGCATCGTTCAGCCGAGCGAGCAGTTCCTCGACATGCACGACCTGCGACGGATGCTCTCCGGACTTGGGCGCCGGCTCATCTTGCAACTCGGCTGCGAGCGCCAGCAATTGGCTGATTACTGAGTCTGATTCCTGATGTTCGCCCACCAGTTCCAAGAGCCCCGACCATTCGACCTCGACCGCGCTGACGCCTTTCTTCTGCAAATTGCGGATCGTACCGAGCCACTGCTGCGGACTGCCCTTGGCCTGGCCGCACACGGCAAGCCGGCGCTCAAGTGGCGACCACAGCTTGAGGGGTGACGTTTCGTACTGCGCCTGCTCAGGCATGATTCTGCGAGGGTGTGCTAATCCGAGCGAATGAAGAAATGCATGGCGTCCTTGGTCAGCAGCTTGTGCCCCTGCGGACAACGCCAGACGTTGTAGGCCCAGCCCGATGTCACCATGTTCGTCGGCCCGGTATCGAGGGAAATCCGGTCCTGCGGAATGACCTCTCGGCATTTGCCGCAGGTGACCTGCCCGAGCGCGCGATTCATCATGCCGACGGCGACATTGAGGAACCAGCCATTCCACGGCGCAGGAGCATCAACGGGATCGAGGCGGGTGGAATCGCGGCGGCGCAGCCAGTCGAGTATTCCCGGATAGCGGCCATGCTCCGTGGCCGGCAATTCGGACAGGCGCTTTTCCATGATCGCCAGCAATTCCGACGCATCAAAAACGAATTGGCAGTCGCACTTCCCGGATTCGTCGTGCTCAGGCGCGTAGCGAATGAACGCGGTGCACGGTGGCAGATTGGCCTCCAGCCGATCCAACTCGCGCTCGGCCTCGGCGCGACCTTCGTTCCAGATGTTTGGCGCGAACGTCGGATGAAGCAGCCCATCGGGCCTCAGCAGAAACAGCGGCCAGAGGATCACATTGAACCGGAACGTCGAGCGGACCTCGCAGTATCTCCGGTCGTACTTGTCCAGCCGGTAGCGGATATGCCAGCCCATGCGCAGCGCCACCAGCAGGGCGCCAGCAAGGTAGATATACAGGAATGTCCAGGCGGTCATGGCGTCAGTCATTTCTGGTTGGATAGTCGGCGCTCGCGGCACGGCGATCAAGTCAGGCTCTACCTCGATGAACCCATGATCGCAGCCTGTAGGCTCATGGGGTGAGCTATCCCTCGTCGCCCGCCGAGCCGTCGTAGAGAATCTTCCCCGATTGCCGACCGATCACGATCACGCGGCTGCTGCGAAGAACGGGCTGGCCGCTGTCGTCGTTCCAAGGCACCTGAACCCACCAGCAGGGCTCCCGAAAGCCGGCATAGATGTTGAAGTGCGCCGGCTTCCTGGCCTGGCAGATCAGTGGCGCGGCTGATTCAGATGGCTTCAGGGCCTGCCGTGCGATGTCCAGTGCCATGGCCTGCGTGACGGGTGGAAACAGACGTACCTTGAATTGCCCAAGCCAGTTCATGTCATCCTCGCCAAAGTTCGGCAACAGCTTGCATGCTTGTCGGGTCGCGCGGAACGGGAAGGCAAAGGTATCGGGGAAATCCTTGAATCGATTCAGATCCCATCCAGCCGATTGGATTACTCTGAGATTTGTCAGTCATCGATCGACCGGCGCAGATCCTCGTAGATGCGTGACCATTGGTCGCGGATCATCTGATGTTCTTCGGAGGCAACCGCTGCGTTGCGCAGCACGTTCAATGGATACCACTTGCCATTGGCTTCCTGGTACAGCATGCGATCGTAAATGTTTCCGGTATGCGACTTGCGCCACGATTCGAGCTTCTCGGACAGAAGCGTAAAGGCATGGTTCAGGCTATCGGCGGATTTCGACGATATACATGCAGGCAGTTCAATGGAACTGCTGGTCAATCCCTTGGGCTCCAGCCCTTCGACATGAAGCCATACGCCGCCCTGCGCCTTGGGATCGATCTGCTTCTGAGCTTGTGTCGGCTCGCCGATCCATATCGAAACAAACCGTGTGTCTCCCGAGCGCGGCGTGAAGTAATAGGCATCACCCAGCAGCGGACCGGAATTGCCCACAGGATGGAATAGCTTCGTTTGGTCTTCGGACAGAGCGGAAACATCCTTGATAGTCAGCGCCACCAGCAAATGCGTTCCTAAGTCAAGAATCTTGTGTTTGCTGGCGCGGCGGATACGCGCCAGAAAATCTTTGTCATGAATCGAGCTCTTATCCACGACAAGATCACCTACTGCGCCATCCTTTACCGGAACCCCGCCGCCGTAGAAATATTCCCATTTCCCGTCAACCAGCTTTACGGGGATACGAATTGGATCTCTGTCGTAGATGCTTTTCATGCTATTCGCCGCCCGAAATTCCAGCCGACGGCCAATGATGGTCGATCACCGTGATCGCCATGATGTCGAAGATCGCGCCGTCGTCGATGTATTTCTCATCGACCAGATCCTCGTAGCGTCCCAGTTCGCCATAGCGCCCACGGATCATCTGGTTGATCTGCCCCCGGTAGGTTTCCTCCAGATAGATCGCGTCGTCGCTGTGCGCCAGCACGGTAGCCCGGATCGAGGAATCGCCGACCTTTTCTTCGGTCACCTGGCGAATCACCAGTGCCTCTTCCTCGGTAATCTGGTACTGCTCCAGAAACCGGGCGATCATTTCATCGATGGAAACCCGGCGCGGCGGCGGGCCTCCGCCTCCGCCACCCGTCCGTGGTTTCGGTTTTCGGGCGGCTCCCGTGGCACTGACTTCGCCTTGATCGATCACCTTCGAGCGGATGACCTGCGTCGCCCGTACCAGCTTCATCATTTCGGACACCGTGCCGGCCTTGATCAATTGCGGGCCGACAGCCTCGGCAAACTCGGCGAATTCCTGAATCGGATAGCTGTAGGAAAAGAAGCAGCGCAAGAAGTAGTAGCTCTTGACGAAGCGCGCCAGCAAATAGACGAACGCCTTGCGCTGTTCATGATCGGCGATGGCTGCCTGGAATCGCATGCGCAAATCCTGCATCGCGGTCTGGATCGCGGCATCGTTTCCGCTGCGCAACAGCACGGCGAAATCCCGCGCATCTTCCTGCGTGAATACCCCTGCGGCCAGAATCTCGCGGTGCAATGTCAGGCATTGCTCCTGGTCCGGCTCCTCGGGTTCGTAAGGCGTGCCCTGGCGATACTTGGCGAAGGCCCGGATGATGGCCTGCGCGTTGTTGGTGAAATCCACCACCACCACGTCGCGCTTGTCGTCGTGGCTGCGGTTCAGCCGTGACACGGTCTGCACCGCGTTGCGGTCGATGACCGACTTGTCGAGGAACATGCCGGCCAACAGCGGCTGATCGAAGCCGGTCTGGAACTTGTTGGCGACCACCATCAGGCGATAGTCTGCGCCGGCAAAGCGATCCTCGATCGGTTCGCCATCCGCCAGTTCGTTGATTGCGTGCTCGCTGATCGCTTCGTTGCTGGCCGGATGCACGAAATCGGAGAAGGCATAGAGCACCTGGTAATCGGCCCCGCGCTCGCGCAGCTTTTCCTTGAGAATCTGGAAATAGCGCAGGCCGGCAACGCGCGAGGTCGCCACGATCATGGCCTTGGCCCGGCCGCCGATCAGCGGCTTGACCCGCTCCTCGAAGATGCGCAGCATCACCTCGGCCTTGTACTGGATCAGGCCCTCGTCCTGGAAGGCCACGTTGCGCAGCGCCTTGGCCAGCACCGCTTGCGGAAAGGTCTGTTCCGGCAGGGCGATGGGGCAATGCAGGTTGAACAGCGTCTTGTAGGAAACGATGCTGCCCGCCACATCGACGATATAGCCCTCGTCGATGGCTTCGGCCTCGGAATAGGTATCGAAGGCGGCGCCGAACAACTGCACCGTGGCGGCCGACGGCGTGGCGGTGAAGGCGACGAACAACTGGTTGTGGTCATGCTCGCGCACGATGCGCGCGATGGCCGCTTCCTCGTCTTCGTCCTGGGCGTCCTCGGCATCGGGGTCGTCGGCACCGCGGAACGGCAGGCGAATGGCCGCGCCCATGCGGCCCTCCTGCGAACGGTGCGCCTCGTCGATCAGGAAGGCCACCCGCTGTTGCCGCAAGGCCGGGTCGCTCTCGATCTGCTTCAGTATCTCGGGAAACTTCTGCTGCGTGGAAACAATGATCGATGTCTGGTGCTGCAAGAACCGCAACAGATCGCCCGACGAGCGCGCGATGCCCACCACGCTGTGCAGGTGCTGGAAATTGACCAGTTCGTCGCGGATGTTCTTGTCCAGCGACTTGCGGTCGGTGAGGACGATCACCCGGTCCACCACCTTCTCGTTGGTGCCGGGTTTGTAGAGGCTGTGAAGGCGGTCCGCCAGCCAGCAGATCGACAGCGTCTTGCCGCTGCCGGCCGAGTGATTGATGAGGAACTTGCGGCCGATGTTGCCGGTTTCTGCGAAATGATCCAGCGCAGCGGTGGCAAGCTTCCGCACCATGCGGCTCTGGTGATAACGGGGGAAGATCGAATAGGCGGGCCGCGCCGGCAACTGGTCTGTGGCCTCGCGTTCCGGCACCCGCACCAGGAAGAAGGCCAGCACCTCCAGCAGCCTGTCCTTGCTCAGCACGTCGCGGTAAAGAAACTCGACCGGATATTCGCCTTCGGTGTCGGCCTTGTTGGCAAGGCCGGTATTGAACCAACGGAAATTCCCTTCCTGGCGCGGGTCGGTGGCCACCATCACGTCCGAGGTGTCGGCAGCGATATGCAGGAAGGGCAGGCGGAAAATGCGCTGCGCGTGGTCGCGGGCCACGTATTGCGTCACCGCGTCATGCACGTTCCAGCCCTGCGCACCGGCTTCGTGCTTCAGTTCCAGCGTGACGATGGGCAGGCCGTTGAGGAACACGACAAAGTCGATTTCCTCATGATTCGGGCCGAAGTAGAAATGCTGGCGGAAAGTGATGCGATTGCGCCCATGGTGCTGACTGGCCGCCCCCTGGTCCGAACGCGGCGGCGGGTAATACAGGCGGAAATCCAGGCCGCGCACCGTCAGGCCATGGCGCAGGAGGGTCCAAAGCGGCACGCGGTCGACCTCGGCGCGCAGGGCGCCGAACACCTGGTCGCGAGCGTCCGCGCCGTACTGCTCGGCCAGCCGTGCCACCGTGTCGCTTTGAGTGTCGGCCAGAAAGGCCCAGAGTTGATCCTCCACCCAGGCGTAATCGGGATCGATGACATCGTCGGCCTCCAGCCGGCCATGACCATGCACCCGAACCAGATAATCGGAAATGTGGCGCTGGAATTGCAGTTCCGGCGTCTCAGGCATGCGCACCATCCCGTGAAAAGTCGGCGCTGGCGACACGGCGCTGGCCGGTCACGCATTCATGGATCAGGGATTTGCGGTAGGCGAGCAGGGTGTCGATCTGCCGTTCAAGAACCGCCTTGATGTCCGCAATCTCACGCTCCTTTTTCTCAAGATGGGAAACAATTTTCCGCTGCTCGCCGAGCGGAGGAAAAGCGGCAAAGTTTGTACCGATGCGAACATAGTTGAGGTTCAGTTGGGTGCTCAACACCGCAGACCGCAACATGATCGGCTTCATGGCGCGCATCAGGTAGTACAGAAAGATTACGTCGGTTTCGTGATATGGAATCATCCCCACCATGCTGTCGGGAAAGCACGCTTCAAAATCCAGAACGGCCACGTCGCCAATGTTGGCGGCAATTGACATGACCAATGTTCCTTTGGGGAACATTCGGCTTACCGCAAGTCCCTGCTCATTCAGCGTTTGTGAATAGGTTCGGATGTACTTCCTCGCCGCAGTAATGTCACCCGTTTGTACAAAAGGGTAGTCGCCGTCATACAACGCCGGATCGTTCCTCGGGCGGTGCGTGAATTGACCGCGAACAAGCGAACACATGCGTTTGATCTGACGAATGCGCCAATGTGACGGGACTTTCGGTGCCCAATCGATTCCGGAAGGTTGGAACGAGGCTTCGCTATCAATACCGAGCGTTACCGCGTCAAGGACGACTGCGCGATGCAGTTCATCGAGCATTTCAATCTGTCTGCGCTTCGCCTCGATGGCTGAGTCGTTTGCGGAGCAACTGGCGTCGAGGTAGGCAGCGATAGCTTTTTGCTCGATCGGCGGAACATCTGGCCAAGGAATTGCCTCAAGCTTCTCTGCTGTCAGATGCGCGATTGTTGTACGGCTGACAATCGCATCAATGAAGCCAGACAACTTCAGGTAGTTTAGCCAGTAGAAGAGGAAACGCGCCGATGCTTTCTTTTTTGGTCGAACACGGTTTATTGCATTTTGGAAATAGCACTCTGTAATTTCGCCATTCCAGATCGCGCACCGCCCTACATCACCGCCCTCATTTACAACCAAGTCTCCTCCGCGAAGTTGGAGACTCTGTTTCTCCTCTGGAGAAAACCACATGGTTTTGATGTCATCAATCGTTACCCCCGTCCATTGAACATTAGCCGATCGAAGATAGGGTTCCTCCGTCTCATCCGGGCGACGTTGTTCAGGTTGGAGCATTTTCCCGAGTACGATCTCGAAGTCGCGCTTGAGAATCTTCTCGCGCCATGAGGTTGGAACAATCGCTTGGCCATCGTCAGTATGTGGGGCAGCCATGGTTTACGACTTTTCCTGTTCAAGCTGAAGCAGTAGATTTTCAGCCTCCCGTTCCAACTGCCAAAATTCTCCCAACAATTCGCTCGCCGGCCTCGGTGGCTGATAGCGATAGAAATACTTGTTGGGCAGAAACTCGTAACCCAGTTGCTGGCTGTCCTCCCAACGGATGACGGGCTTCGCGATCTCGCGCTCCAGAAAGGCGGGGATGTAGTCCTGCGGATCGCTGCCAGCATCGAAGGGGATGTATTCGTCGTCCTGGACGTAGTGCCGGTGCGTCCAGTCCACCGCCAGCACGACGGCATCCTCGGGCAGCAGGGCCTTGAGCTTCTTCCCCGCATTGTCGCCGGGCGCCAGTTCGAGGCGCAGCGCCGTGTTGTCAGCGCCGACTCTTGCGCGGATGTCGAACACCAGATCGCTTTCGTAGAACGCCTGCTCCTTTTTCAGGTTGGCGGCGGTGAAGGCTTTTTCGTAGGGTTCGGTGATGGTCGCCGGCTGGTCGTGTGCGTCGAACTGCCAGAACACGACGCTGACGCGGTGGAAGGCGAAATCGGTGGTGCTGAAGAGCTTGATATCCTCGCAGGCGTAGCCCTCGGCCCAGCCCTCGCGGTACTGGGTTTCGATCCATTGCCGATGGCTGTCGGCAATTCTGTTGCGCTTGTTGCCGAAGGACTTGGGTTCCTTCTCGAACTGCTTGCGGGCGTCGATGATCATCACCCGGCCCCGGTGGCTCGCCGGCTTTTCGTTGCGCAACAGCCAGACGTAGGAAAAGATGCCGGTGTTGTAGAACAACTGGTCGGGCAGCATCACGATGGCGTCGAGCCAGTCGTTCTCCAGTATCCAGCGGCGGATTTCGCTTTCGCCGGAGCCGCAATCGCCATTCGACAGCGGCGAGCCGTTGAATACCACGGCGATGCGGCTGCCGCCGCGTTCCGCCGGCTTCATCTTGGCCAGCATGGTTTGCAGGAACAGCAGCGCGCCGTCGGTGGTGCGCGGCATGCCGGCGCGGTAGCGGCTGGTGACGAACCTGCGCGCCTCTTCCTCGTAGCCGTCCTTGCCGCCCCAGGTGACGCCAAAGGGCGGATTGGTCAGCATGAAGTCGAATTGGTCGTCGGCGCCGGCCAGCCGGTCGCCGGCCTCGCGGCTGGACGGGTTGTGCGGAATCAGCGAATTGCCGAGGAAGACCTTGGCCTGCTTGTCTTCCTTGATCAGCAGGTCGGCTTGGCAGATGGCAAAGTTGGTGGGCGAGAGTTCCTGGCCGTGCAGCGTGATGTAGGTGTCGAACTGCGCGCGTTCGGCATCGCTGGCGGCGCGGTCGAGCAAATGCTCCTTGGCCACGGAGAGCATGCCGCCGGTGCCGCAGGCCGGGTCGTAGAGCCCGATATGCCGGGTCGGGGTCGGGATGTCGAGAAGTTCGACCATGAGGCGGATCACTTCGCGCGGCGTGAAGTGTTCCCCGGCCTCTTCGCCGCTTTGTTCCGAGAAGCGCCGCAGCAGTTCCTCATAGACATAGCCCATTTCCAGGTTGGAGAGCTGGTCAGGGCCGAGGGCGGCTTCCTTGTAGTGGTTGAGGATAGGCGCCAGCCGGTTGTAGCGCGCCATCGTGGTGACGGTGGCGTAGTAGTTGAAATGCTCGATGATCTCCTGCACGTTCTTCGAGAAGCCGTGCAAATACTTGCGGAAGTTGTCTTCGACCAGGGTCGGATCTTCGGCATAGACCGCCTGCAAGCTCAGTTCGGTGGCGTTGGAGAAGGGGGCCTGGGCCAGTTCCAGTTGCTTGAGCATGGCCGCGAGCTTTGTGCCGGCCAGGTCGGGACGCCGCGCCGAGACTTCGGCCCGCATCCTCTCGCGCCACTGGATGAGCACGCATTCGAGGCGCCGAATGACGATCATCGGCAGGATGACGTTCTGGTACTCGTAAGCCTTGAACTTGCCACGCAGGCGCTGAGCGGATTTCCAGATTTCGCCGGCCAGGTTGTCGAGGCGGGGTTTGTTGAGGGAAAGGGGCATCGGGTCTACTTCCTGCCTTCGGCAGTCTTGGCGGTGGTCGTTGTTTTCACAAGTTCGCTTGTACTGCGGACGTGCGGTAATGTACTGGAACATCCGGCATAATCCAAATGCAATAGCTCACCGCACCAACGGCGTGGAGCACCTGGCCCAGCCGGCGCGGCATCTGGGCAAGAACGGTGGACGGGGTTCACATGAGCGTAAAGGATTTGTTGGCAACGCAGCAGGCTGGCTTTATCAGTCTGCATGAAGTGCTTACCCGAATGACCCAAGTAGACGGGGCGACCTATCAGGAGGCGGCGACGCTGCTGCACCGGCTTCTTTGGGCAGAGGACGAAAATGCTCGTCCTCGCTGGTACGAGTACAGCCCTCTCTACGGCAAGAGAGTTGCGAGCGACACGGCGCAAGCGAAGGCCGCATGGGAATGCCTGCGGCAGGCTGCGCACTCCGGCCTACCAGACGCCTGGTCCGAAGATGAAATACCTTTCTGAATTTCACTCGTTCGGGTTCCAGGAGGCGGAAATCATTTCGTTCCTGGCGAAGCACGGGATCAACATCGGTAATGGCACTGCCTTGCCGGCGGCAGCCGCGGATGATGCATTTCCGGGCTGGAAACGAATCATGGCCCTGCTTCCCAAGCTGACCGACACGGAGGCCGCGTCGGCCTTTGTCGGTCTCGACTTGGCCGGGCCGGGTTGGCTATCCGACGGCGACCACGCCGATCTTTCGCGGTGGCAATCGGTCATTCGGCGGGCGATTCGCGCCGGTGAACTTGCGGCGGATGAAACCGAATTCGAGCAAGATGGAACACCAAAGGAATGGAGCATCCTTCCCGCCGATCTGGCGGCGTGGTGTCTGGCAAAGAACCTTGCGTATCCCTTGCCCGGCGGTGTCGAACTGCCAGCGACGGATGCCGGATTGCGCAGCGCGCTGGCCAGTTGCGAGCAGGAGCGAGCGCAGTGGAAGGCAAGGGCCGGGGCACTCGAAGCGGCCGGCGATCAACGCGCAAGCCTGCAAGACGAGATTGATCGCCTGCGCGAAGAGCTTCGCACCAAGACCGATGAGGTCGCGGCACTGGTCCGGGACCGGGATGCGCTGAAGGCCGATTCCTTGTCCGGCAAGGGAAGATCGACGGCGCTGAAGATCATCGGCGGGCTGGCCAGGGGGGTGTATGGGATGGATATACACGCCGAGCGTCTGGAGAGGATCGGCGAAATGGTCAAGGATCTCGAAAAGGCTGGCGCGGGCATCACGGAAAAGACCCTGCGCGACTGGATCAAGGAGTCGGCGACCATCATTGAGCCACAGAGGACAAAGCGGTAAATCGCCCCGGGAGCCTTATAAACAGGGAAGGGCTTCGGTAAATACCGAAGCGCAGATCGGTATTTACGGCATTTCAGGCGCTCCAATCGACAGCATGGCGGCATGTTCAACAACGCCCTATGAGGTGCCAACATGCCCTACACAATCCTACGGCTTCCGGTCGTTTTGCGCGAGCGCGGTCGGTCACGTAGCGCTCACTACTCAGACATTCAGCAGGGCGTATTTACCAAGCCCGTGCTTCTTGGTCCTCGGTCAGTGGGATGGCCTGCCCATGAAGTGGCGACGCTCAATGCGGCGCGTATCGCCGGCAAGTCGGACGTCGAAATTCGGGCGTTGGTAAAAGATCTGGAAGCTGCCCGCAAGACTGCCGCATGAGGGCGCCAACGCTGCGCGTCTTCGCGGCTGTTACGGCCCCTGACTTGCCTGGTTGAACAATGCCATGGGTAAGCGCCATCCGAACCCCCGACTTGCCAAGATCCACCGGAATTACACGGTGGACGAGGTCGCCAGCCTGTATTCCATCCACAGGAACACGGTGCGCGAGTGGATCAAGCGGGGGCTCCCGACAAGTGATGATCGACGACCGCTGCTGATCCTCGGTCGCGATCTGCTTGCCTTCCTTCAGGCACGGCGGAAGAGGAACAAGCGCCCATGCCAAGCAGGCGAAATCTACTGCGTCCGCTGCCGAGTGCCGAGAGCGCCGGCCGGGAACATGGCCGACTACATCGCCATTACCGAGACGACAGGGAATCTGGTCGCGATCTGCCCGGATTGCCAGACGATCATTTACCGGCGCGTCAGCCTGGCCAGACTTGACCAGATTTGCGGCGATTTGGACATCGCGTTTCCGCAGGCACTGCGACACATAGACGAGAGCGCCAACTTCTCCGTGAACCGTGACTTCAGATAGGGAGCCGCAGACCATGACAATTCACAACGACGACAACGACGGGAAGTTCAGGCCATGACGATGCACAACCCCGACAACGAGAGAATCAAGCGCAGGTACTTTGCCTATTTGAAGGAAGCCCGGCGCCACAGCGAACCGACGGTCGACGCGGTTGCGAAAGCGCTGGCCCGATTCGAGGCCGACACCAAATACCGCGACTTCAGGAAGTTTCATTCCGAACTGGCGATTGCGTTCAAGAAGCATCTGGCCGACCAGCGGAACCAGCAGACCGGCGAAAAGCTGAGCAAGGCAACCCTGCATGCCACCCTTGCGCATTTGAAAGCCTTCTTCCACTGGCTCGCCGGGCAACCCGGCTACAAGTCACGCCTTCAGTATTCCGACGCCGACTATTTCAATCTGTCGGAAAAGGATGTGCGTATTGCTACGGCAAGGCGGGAGCAAACCGGGCCGACACTGGACCAGATAAGACACGCCATCGCCATGATGCCGGCAGGCAGCGAGATCGAGCGGCGGAACCGTGCGCTGATCGCGTTCACGATTGCGACAGGCGCGCGCGACAGCGCCATCGCGTCATTGAAACTGAAGCATGTCGATTTGGTGGCTGGGTGCGTCAATCAGGATGCGCGCGAGGTACGGACAAAGTTCAGCAAGACATTCACGACCTACTTTTTCCCGGTCGGGGACGAAATTCTGCGAATCGTCGAAGAATGGGTGACATTTCTGCGGGAGGAAATGCTTTGGGGCAATGACGATCCCTTGTTTCCGGCGACACGTACCGCCTTGGGGGAATCACGCCAGTTCGAGGCGGTCGGCCTGGAACGGACCCATTGGAGCAGCGCAGCGCGAATCCGCGAGATATTTCGCAGCGCCTTCACCAACGCTGGCCTGCGTTACTTCAACCCACACAGCTTTCGGAATACGCTTGTCCGGCTCGGCCAGTCGGTCTGCAAGACGCCCGAAGCATTCAAGGCATGGAGCCAGAACTTGGGACATGAAAAGGTGCTGACCACATTCCTGAGCTACGGCCAGGTCGAGAGCGCGCGACAAGGCGAAATCATTCGCGGGCTGGCGGTACCGAAGCTCGCCGCGCAGGCGGACGTGACCGGACTCGCGAAGGCGCTGATGCGTGAGTTGCGCGAGTCCAGCGCGGAGGTGCATAGATTCGTTGAGTAGCAAGAGTCGGCGCAGGCAACACGGCGCCGACTATGCCGCGTTACCGTGGAGCGGGATCACTTCGGCGCCGGCCTTCAACTTGTCGAGATAGTCCGCCCATTGCTGCATCATCTTCTTCCGTTCGGGAAGGTGCGCCGTGCGGTTGTAGGCGCGGCCGTTCGGGTCTTTCACGGCATGGGCTAACTGGTGCTCGATCAGGTCAGGGCGCACACCCAGCACTTCATCGAGGATGGTCCGCGCCATCGCCCGGAAGCCGTGCCCGCTCATTTCGTCTTTGGCGATACCCAAGCGCCGCATGGCCGCGAGGATGGCGTTATCGCTCATCGGCCTGCCGTTGGTGCGCGCGCCGGGAAAGACATAGGTTCCGGTGCCGGTCAGTGCATGGAGTTCCCGCAGGATCGCAACAGCTTGCGTCGCCAGCGGGACGATATGCTCGCTGTCGGTTTTCGTGACGTGATACCGCCATTCGGCGGCGTCGAGGTCAATATCGGCCCATACCGCCTTGCGCAGTTCGCCGGGGCGCACAAATACCAGCGGCGCAAGACGCAGGGCGCAGGCGACTGTCAGGGTGCCCTGGTAGCCGTCAAGGGTGCGCAGCAATTCTGCTGCCTTTGACGGATCAGTCACTGCCGCGAAGTTTTCGGCTTTGACCGGGGGCAGGGCGCCGCGCAGGTCCGGCGCAATGTCCCGTTCCGCGCGCCCGGTTGCGATGGCATAGCGGAATACCTGCCCGCAGTTGGCCAACGCCCGGTGCGCGGTTTCGAGTGCGCCCCGGTTCTCGATTCGGCGCACCACGGCCAGCAGTTCCGGTGCCTTGATTTCGGCAATGGGTCGGCCACCGATCCACGGAAAAATATCGCGCTCGAAGCGCCGCAGGATGCGGTCGCCGTGATGCTCTGCCCAATTGGGGGAATACTTGCCGTACCACTCCCGCGCCACCACTTCAAAACTGTTCGCGGCACGTTCCACCTTGGTCGCCTTGGTGGCCTTCCGGTGTTCGCCTGGGTCGATGCCATCGGCCAGCAATTTCCGGGCATCGTCGCGCCGGGTTCTGGCGTCCTTCAATCCGACATCCGGATAGACGCCGAGGGAGAGCAGTTTTTCCTTGCCGTCGAATTTGTAGCGAAGTCGCCACCACTTACCCCCGGCAGGGGTAACCAGCAGGAACAGGCCGCGCTCGTCAAACAGCTTGGCCGGTTTCGCGCCGGGCTTGGTGTTGCGGACTGCGGTATCGGTCAGGGCCATTGTGGGGTAACTCCATCTGAGGTTTTGGGGTTACCCCTAAGAGTTACCCCTGTCTAAAGCTGGATGCTACGGGACAATGTTACCCCTTACTGGACGCTAAAGTCAATAAAAAACCCGCACTTGGCGGGTTTTAAGGATGTTGCTGGATTGCTTTGTATCGTTAATTGGTGGAGGCGGCGGGAATTGAACCCGCGTCCATAAGCGCGCCACAGGCAGTTCTACATACTTAGTCTCGCCATTTGATTTAACCCGGAACCCGCCGACGGACAGGCTGGCTACAGGCGAT
>Ga0172373_10007490_pt1 | contig 14139 bp, 7 predicted proteins | sample Lak10m_2_FD_114546 | JGI IMG/M metagenome (GOLD analysis project Ga0172373, IMG submission 114546) | Freshwater microbial communities from Kabuno Bay, South-Kivu, Congo - kab_092012_10m | ecosystem: Environmental > Aquatic > Freshwater > Lake | place: Democratic Republic of the Congo: South-Kivu... | reverse complement strand
CGCCCCCGCCGCTTCCCGCTGCGCGCGCGTCCGAGCCTCCTCCGTTGCGGCTCGCTCGTTCGTCTGCGCCCCCTCCGCTGCCCGTTCGCGTCTCCGCGCCTCCCGTGTCGAGCACCGATGCGGGCGAGCCATCCGGGACACCCGATGCCACTCCGTCTTTCTTTCCGGATGCGGAACCACTCGCATCGGACGAGGATGTGAGTTTCGCGGATCCGTCGAGCGCATCGCTCGACTCGATTGCGTTTGCCGCGACCGAAGCCATTCCCAGCGACGATGTGGAGCCCGTCTCGTCGAACGAAGCGGGCGAGGCCGTGGCGTCGACGGAGCTGTCGTCCGAGGTGCCCGTGGTGGAGTCGCCTCCCGCCTCCGCACTTTCGGACGCCCTGGACATTTCCGCTGCAGGGGCCGTCGTGGGTTCCGCGGAGCCGACCACGGCGAGCGCGGCGGCGCCCGCCCGGCCGGATCGCGGCGCGGCGACGGCGCTTCGCACGGTGCGGACGCGCAAGCCGCGCGCGGAGCGCTTTCCGCTCGTCGGGCGCAGCGACGACGCGCTCCGGGCCCGGGCGATGTTGCTCGTCGATCTCGCGGAGCGCGCGCAGGGCGGTGCGCGTGCTCGCCTCCTCAGCGCGGCGGCCGAGATGCTCACGCAGCTCGGACACGGGGACGACGCGCGCGCCCTGTGGTTGCAGGCGCGCGAAGCCGATCCGGGCGATGTGCTGGTGCTGCGGACGCTCCGGCGCGACGCGGTGTCGCGCGCTGCGTGGAGCGAGGTGGCGGCCTTCCTCGAAGCGGAGGCCGCGCTGCCGCTCGACGCCGAGGAGCGGGGGCTCGTGCTCGCCGCGCTCGCGGAGCTGCGTCGGACGCAGCTCGGTGATGTGGACGGGGCGCGCGTCGCGGCGCAGGCCGCCGTGGAAGCGAGGCCGGCTGCGGTGGCCGCAGCGCTGCTCTTCGCGGAAGCCGCGGAATCGTCCGGTGATGGGGCGTCGGCCACCGCCGCCCGCGAGCGTGCGGCAGGGCTCTGGGCGGACCTCCCGGCCCGCGCTGCGTTGCTCGTGGACGTGGCCCGTGACGCCGAGCGCGCCGGGGATCGCGCGCGCTCGGAAGCTCTCTTCGAGCGGGCCGCCGACGCCGATGGCGCGGCGCTCGATGCGGCGTTTGGAGCGGCGCGCGCCGCGCGGGCCGGGGCGGACGTCGGAGCGGCCGCGGAAGCATGGCTGCGCGCCAGCGAACGTGCGGGCGATGCGCGACTCGCGACCGCTCTCCGTCACGCGGCCGCGCGCCTGTTCGATCTCGGCGCCGCCCGGCCGGCCGACGCGCTGCGATCGCTCGACGGCGTCGCCGGTGTCGATGCTGCACGTGCGCGCGCCGAAGCGGCAGCGCGCGCGGGCCTCGACGACGCGCGCCGTGATGCGCTCGCCGCCTGGGCCGCGTCGGCCGGGGGTAGCGAACGGGCCCTCGCGCTCGTTCGACTCGCCGACGTCCGGGCCGCCGCGGGCGATCTCGAGGGCGCAGACGCCGCCCTGCGTGACGCGGCCCTGGCTGATCCGACGCTGGGTACCGTCCGGGTCGTGCGCGAGGTGCTCGCGCGGCAGGCCGGGGACGCGTCGCGCCTTCCGCTCGGGATGGAGGCCGCCGGGGTCGACGCCCCGGGCGCCTCGTTGATCGCGGCGGCGAAAGCGGTCGGGGAGTCCGATGGCGGAGCGCACGAGCGCACGCTGCTCGCAGATGCGGCGCGGGAGGGCGATGCGCCCCTGCTCGTCGACGCCATCGTTCTCGACGTCGCCGCAGAGACGGGGGACGTCGCGGAACTGCGCGCTGCGCTCGAGCGCAGGGCCGAGCGCGTGTCCCCGGGTGAACGGCTGGGCCCGCTGCTCGCGCTCGCGGAGCTCGAACGTTCACACGGTGACGCGGCGAGCGCTGCGGGGCGGCTCGAACTGGCGCTGACGTACGCGCCGGGCGCGCCGGTCGTCGCGCGGGCCATCGCGCAAGTCTCTGCGGCGCAAGCCTCTGCGGCGTGGCTCGCCGAGGCGTCCGCTGCGTCGGGCGCGCGTGCCGCCTTCGCGGACACGATGGCGGCGCGCGCATCCACGGGGGATGCCGCAGTGCAGGCGCTCCAGCGGGCGCTCGACGCGGCGCCGGACCACGTCCCGGCGTGGTGGACGCTCGAATCCGTCGCGCGGTCGCGCGGCGACCTCGATCTGCTCCGCGGCGTCCACGAGGGGCTCGCCGCGCACACCGCGGACCCGCACGAGCGCGCGGGGCGTCGTGTGCGCGCCGCGCTCCTGCAGCCGCCCGAGTCGCTCGCTCAGGCGGTCGCGCTCTACGCCGCGGCGCGCGCCGAGACGCCCGGAGATGCCGTCCTCGACGCGTTGCTCGCACGGCTTGGGACCGAGCTGCCGCCGCCCGATCGTGCGGCCCTCGCGGAGGCGGCGTGTGAAGAGACGGACGGCGAGTGGCTTCGCGCCGCGCGGCTGCGTGCGGCCGCGGCCTGGGACGACGCAGGCGAGCCTGCGCGTGCCCTCGCGCTCGTGCGCGCCGTCCTCGAGGAGGGCCCCGATCCGTTCGCGCTGGCCGTCCGCGATCGCCTCGAGATCGCGACCGGCGCGGTCGCGCTGGTGGCGGAGCGCCGCTTCGAGGCCGTGCGCACGGCGCCGGACGACGAGGCCCGCGTGCAGGCCCTCGAGAGCCTCGCGGCGCTCGATCTGCATGAGCGCGGGGATGCAGGCAGCGCGGTGCTGTCCTTGCAGTCGCTCCTCGAGCTCGCGCCCGGCCACGTGCCGAGCCTGCGCACGCTCGAGCGCTACTTCCTCGCGCAGGGGCGCGAGGACGAGCTGCGTGACGTCGTGCACAAACTCGTCACGCATCTCACGGACCCGACCGACGTCGGTGGTTGGGCGCGCTTCGCCGCGCACCTCGCGTCGCGCGCGCCGGACGCCGCGGGCGATGCCGCCGACGAGCTGCTCCTCGGCGTCGCGTCGCGTGCGCGGCTCGATCTGTGGCTCGCGCGCCGCATCGAGGCGGCGGCGCAGGCGCGCGGCGCATCGAGCGCGCAGATCCTCGCGTCCCGCGCGATCGCCGCGCGCGTCTCTTCGCCCGCCGAGCGTGCGAGCGCGGCGCTGCGGCTCGCCGAGTTGCTTGCGCGCACGGGCGCGCTGGCGGAAGCGGCGCAGACGCTCTCGGCGGCGCTCGCGGACGCACCCGAGCATCCCGTCCTCGCCGAGGAACTCGCCCGACTCCGCCTCGACACGGCGGACCCGCGTGGCGCGGCCGAGGCGCTCGATGTGGCGGCGCGCGCATCCCGCGTGCCGCGGCGCATCGTCCGGCTCTGGCATCGCGCGGGCACGCTCTGGCAGGATCAGGCCGACGACAGCGATCGCGCGCTCGCCGCGCTCGACGAGGCCGCGAAGGTCGACGTCGCGCACGCGGACGTCTTCGAGCGTCTCGCGTCGATCCTCGAGCCGCGCGGCGATCTGCGCCGTCTCGCCGACCTCACCGCAGCGCGGGTGGCTGCGGGGGGCGAGCCTGCCGCGATGGTGGCGCTCCACGAGCGCACGGCGGCGATCTGCGAGAAGCTCGGAGATCGGGCAGGCGCCGCTGCGTCGCTGCGCGCCGCGCTCACGCTCGATCCGGACCGCCTCGACGCGCTCCGTCGTGTCGCGGAACTCTGCGCGGACGCCGCCGATTGGCGCGGCGCGGCCGAGGCGAACATCCGCATCGCGAAACTCACCAAGGAAATCGACGAGTTGCGTGACGTCTTCGCGCGGCTCGGCGCGATCTACGACGAACACATCCCCGACCCGAAGCGTGCAGAGGCGGCTTACCGCCGCGTCCTCAAACTCGCGCCCACGGACCTGAGCGCGCTCGGGCGCCTCGCGCGGCTCTACGAGCGCGAGCAGCAGTGGGCATCGGCGGTCGCGGTCCTCAAGCAGCTCGCCGAGCTCGATCCGGACCCTGATCAGATCCGGCAGCATCGCTTCGAACTCGCGCAGGCCTTCGAGCGGCTCGGTCAGCCGCGCGATGCCGAGGCGACGCTCGAGGCGTCTCGGCGGGAGGCGCCGACCGACCCGGTGATCGTGCGTGCGCTCGCTGATTTCTACCGGCGCCAGGACGCGCAGTCGGCGCTCGCGATGCACCTCAACCGCGCCGTGTCGGATCTCCGGCAGGCCCTCGACGCCGACCTCACCGATGCCTCGGCATGGGAGGCCCTGATCGAGGTATTCGGCTGGCGCGGACGGCGCGATGCGGCGCGGGTTGCCGCGTCGGCGGCGCAATCCGCGGGCATCGTGCTGGGCGACGACGCCCTGCAGGTCGGCGTGGGCGGGGTGGTGCCGGGCGCGAGCGCGGCCGCCATCGCCGCGGAGGTCGACGAACTCCTCGCTTCCGCGGGGCCGTGGTCGACGGCCGCGCGTCAGGTCTTCGCGCTCGCCGGCGACGCGATCGACAAGACGCTGCCGCCGCTCGATCTGAAGGCCGCGCGCGCCGAGCGCACGTCGCTCCGCGACCTCGCGTTTCGCCCGCAGCTCGAGGAGCTCGCGAAGACGTTCGGCGTGGCCGACGTCGAGGTCTGGGTCACCGCGGGGACGCCGCGCGCCTGCATGGCCATCGGGAGCCAGCCAGCCACGCTGCTCCTCGGGCGGGATCTCATCGCCCCCGGTTTCGACGCCGGCGAGCGCGCATTCCTGCTCGCGCGTGCGCTCTACGTCGCGCGCCTGAACCTCACCGCTGCGGTGCGTGCGCAGCCCGCCGACCTCGCCATCGCCGTCGCCGGCATGATGCGTCACTTCGATCCGAATTACGCGCCTCCGGGCGTGAGCCCCGCCGCGCTCGACGACGCGGCGAAGCGCTTCGGCAAGGCCCTGCCGCGGAAGGTGCGCGATGACCTCTTCGCGCTCGTCTGCGAGATGATGGGCGCGCGCACCTTCGACCCGCTGCGCCTCGGCGCGGCCGCCACGGAGCTCGCCGACCGCGTCGCGCTGCTCGCGACGGGCACGGTGCCGTCGGCCGTCTCGGCGCTCCTGTGGTCGGCCGCTGCGGAGACGTCGGTACGCGGCCCGCGTCGCGCGGATGCCGTGCGGCGCGTCGCTGCGGCGCGCGCGCTCGTCGCGTTCGCGATCTCCGACGTGCACCTCGAAGCCCGGCAGCGCACGGGCATCGACCGGCGCTGAGGCGGAGCGGCCGATGCGTCTCGGGCTGATCGGTCCTGCGGCGGGCGCGCTCGACATGCTCCGCGAATCCGTCGAGTTTCTCGTCGGCGACGCGGCGGTCGATCAGGCGATCTATCTCGGGGCCGACGACGCCGTCGAGCGCGTGCTCGCCGCGTGGGCCGAGGAACTCTTCGGCGGCGCGGCGAGCGAAGACGCATTCCTCGAGCGCGTCGCGGCGCTCGCGCCCCGCGGAGCGGCCGACGAGCTCGAGCGGCTGCTCACGGCGGATGCGGCCGTGCAGCGGCTCGGCGCGGTGCGCTGTCTCCCGCCGCCGCCGGCGCGCGCCGTCGAGATGCTCGGGGACCGCATCGTCCTCCTCGTCCACGACAAGGCGCACCTCGACGAGGACGACATCGCCAACGCGAACCTCGTCGTCTACGGCAAGTCTGCGGCCGCCGACCTGAAGCGGTTCGGGCATCGCTACTTCTTCACGCCGGGGCCGATGCGCGAGGGGCGGATCGGCGTCATCGACCTCGAAGACGACGGCCGCATCGCCGTGTCGATCTACGACCCCGCAGGCGTGCCGTATCTGCGCGAGATCCTCGAGCGTCGGACCGGCAAGGTGGTGGTCGCGCCGTGAGCGAGGCGCCCGACGCCGCGCCGGCCGCCGTCGCCTTCTACGGCGGCAGCTTCAACCCGCCCCACGTCGCGCACGTGCTCGCCGCGGCCTGGGCGCTCGCCTCCGTGCCGCTCGCGCGCCTGCTCGTCGTGCCCACCTTCGAGCATCCCTTCGGCAAGGCGATGGCCGCGTACGAGCACCGCGTGCGGATGTGCGAGCTGGCCTTCGCCGAGCTGCGGCGCGCCGAGGTGTCGCGCATCGAGGCGGAGCTCGGTGGCGCGAGCCGCACGGTGCGCACACTCGAGGCCCTGCGCGCGCAGCTGCCCGAGACGCCGCTGCGCCTCGTGATCGGCTCGGATCTGCTCGCTGAGACCAGCAAGTGGCATGCCTTCGACCGCATCGAGGCGCTCGCGCCGCCGCTCGTCGTCGGTCGCAGCGGGCATGAGGGCGGCGGGCTCGGCGGGCAGTACGCGTTGCCGCCGATCAGCAGCACCGAGGTGCGGCGCCGCCTGCGCGAGGGCGGTGATGTGTCCGGCCTCGTCCCGCACGCGGTCGTCGACTACGTGCGCGCGCACGGCCTGTACCGCGACGCGCGGGACGGCGCGTGACGCGTGCGGTGACGGTCGTCGTCGGTCGTGGACGGCTCGGCCGCGCGCTCGCCACCGCGCTCGCTGCGGCGGGTGTTCCGGTGCGCCTCGTCGCCGGTCGGGCGCGGCGTGCGCCTGCGCTCGACGATGCGCGTGTCGTCGTGCTCGCCGTGCCGGATCCCGCCATCGCCGCGGTCGCGGAGCGGCTTCGCCCTACGCTTTCGCCGCGCACCGTGCTGCTTCACACCGCCGGGCGCGTCGGTCCGGAGGTGCTGCGCGCGTGCGTCGCTCGGGGAGTCGCAGTGGGCGTTTTTCACCCCTTGGTCTCGCTCTCGACGCGGCGTTCCCCGGACCTTTTTCGTCATCGCACCATCGTCTGTGATGGCGATGTGCGTGCGCTCGCGGCGTCGCGTCGTCTCGCGCGCGCGCTCGGTGCGCACGTCGTCGTCGCGCCCGTCCACGGCGCCGCCTACCACGCGGCGGCGGTGCTCCTGACGAGCGGCGCGGTGACGCTGGTCGATGCGGCGCTCGGCGTGCTCGCTGCGCTCGACGTGCCTCCGAACGACGCGCGCAGGGCGCTCGCGGGGCTCCTCGTCAGCGTCGCGGCCAACCTCGATGCGCAGTCGCCCGCGGACGCACTCACGGGTCCTTTCGCGCGGGGCGATGGCGAGGCCGTCCGCCTGCACCGCGCGGCGCTTGCGTCCAGTGCCCCCGAAGCGCTGCGACTCTACGACGCTCTCGCGCCGGACGTGCTCGCGCTCGCGGTGCGCGCCGGGCTCGACGCGGCCTCCGCGTCCGCCGTGTCGCGCGCGCTCGTCGCGGACGTCAGCGACCGAACGCGAGCCAGGCGGCGACCAGCACGACGATCGCGAGCGTGATCGCGCCGATCACTGCCGGTCCGCGCGCGCGGGCAGGCGCCGCGGTCGTTTTCGCGTCGTCGGCCGTCGCCGCGCTCGGACCGCGCGTCGTCGCGGCGGACGTCGTGGCAGGGGGCTTCTCCGGTCCGACGAGGGAGGGCGCGTCGAGGGGCTCGCTGGCCCCGCTGGCCTGCTCTGCAGCTGAAGACGGCCTCGCGTCGACTGCGACAGCGTTCGGTGTCGTCGCGGCGTCGTTCGCCTTCGTCACGTCGTCCGGCGGGAGGGGCTGCAGCACGGCCGGCGGGCCCAGCTCGAGCGCGAGCGCACCACGCTCTCGGGCGCGCCGCGCCGCGATGAGCTCGGCACCGAACTGCTCCGCGAGGAAGCTGCCGAAGCGCAGCGGCGACGCGATGAGCCGCGCGCGGCTCGCATAGGCGTCGAGCTCGCGCTGGAAGTCGGCGGCGCTCGCGAAGCGCGCATCGGGCGACGGGTCGAGCGCGCGCGCGATCAGCGCACGCAGCGCGTCCTCCTCGGGCAAGCCGCGCTCGGGGAGCGGCGGCACCTCGCCGGCGCGCGCGAGCGCGAGCATCTCCGTCTCGCTGCCGCGGTACATCCGGCGACCAGCGCAGAGCTCCCAGAGCAGGATGCCCGCCGCGAAGACGTCCGCGCGCGCGTCGATCGCCTCGCCGCGCGCCTGCTCAGGCGCCATGTACGCGCTCTTGCCGACGACGCGCGACGTGCCCGGCGGTGCGTTCGACGGCCGGCTGTCCCGCGGGGCTGAGCTCTCGTCGGCGGGCACCGCGAGCGCCCGCGCGATGCCGAAGTCGCAGAGCTTCACCTCGCCCTCGAAGGAGATGAGCACGTTCGAGGGCGAGACGTCGCGGTGCACGAGGCCGAGCGGCGCGCCCGCATCGTCGCGCGCGCGGTGCGCGTACGAGAGCGCCGAGAGCACCTCCCGCACGACGAAGAGCGCGAAATCGAGCGGCAGCGGGGCCTTCGTGCGCGAGAGCTGGCGGAGCAGCGCGTTCAGATCGCAGCCCTCGACGTACTCCATCGCGATGAAGAGGCGCTCCTCTTCGCGGCCGAGGTCGTAGACCTGCACGACGTTCGCGTGGCGCAGCCGCGCGGCGAGCTTCGCTTCGGCCACGAGCATCCGCGCGAAGGCGGCGTCCCCCGCGAGCTCCGGGAGGATCTGTTTGACGACGACGAGCCGCGCGGCGCCGAGACCGGTCGTCGCGCGCGCGAGGAAGATCTCCGCCATGCCGCCACGGCCGATCCGATCGAAGAGCAGGTAGGGCCCGAAGCGTCGGGGCAGACGCTCCGCCGGCATGGACGGCGCGGACTCGGGCGCGCGCGCGGGAGAGGGCTTCGGTGCGGACTCGGACATCGGCGCGGATTCGGCCCTCGGTGCGGGCTCGCGAGTGGTCAGATCCCGACGGTCCAGCCGGCGTCGATGGTGAGCACGTGGCCCGTCATGAACGAGGCGGCGTCGCTCGCGAGGTAGAGCGCCGCGCCGCTGATCTCGTCGGGCTGGCCGAGCCGCTTGAGCGCCGTGCGCTCCATCACCTGCGCGAGCACCGCGTCGTTGGTCGTGAGCGCGCTCGCGAACTTCGTCTCGACGAGCCCCGGTGCGATGGCGTTGACCCGGATGCCGGCCGTGCCGAGCTCCATCGCGAGCGTGCGCGTCATCGAAATGACCGACGCCTTCGTCATGCCGTAGACGCCTTGGAGCGGCGAGCCCATCAGCCCCGCGACGCTCGCGACGTTGACGATCGCGCCGGGCGCGTTGCGCGAATACAGGTGACGCACGACCTCGCGCGTGGCCGTGAAGTAGCCCTTCACGTTGACCTCGAAGGTCTTGTCCCAGGCGCCCGCGTCGATGTTCATCATCGGCCCGAAGTACGGGTTCGTCGCGGCGTTGTTCACGAGCACGTCCACCTTGCCGAAGTGCGCGACGGAGCGCGCGACGAGCTCGGCGACCTGACCCTCGTGGCCCGTGTGCGCGGCGACTGCGAGCGCCTCGCCGCCTTCGGCCTCGATCTCCCGCGCGACGCGCTCGAGCCCGTCGAGTTTGCGCGAGGCGAGCACGACCTTCGCGCCGTGCCGCGCAAAGGAGCGCGCGACGGACTCGCCGATGCCGCGGCTCGCGCCCGTGACGATCGCGACCTTGCCTTCGAGGTGGATTTGCGGCGTGCCGTGCATGTCGAGTGCCTCCGTGGGGGCGCCGACCATAGCGCAAGGACCTTGCGGTGTGCAGCGCCGCAGCGCCGTGCGACACGCGCCTCGCGCGTCAGCGTGCGGGCTGCAGCTCGTTGTCGAGCACGCGTACGCCGCGCGCACGCTTCGCTTCCTCCGCGGCGGTGCGCAGACGCTCGTAGAGCGCGACGACATCCGTCCCAAGACCGACGAGCCGCATCTCGGGCGTCGTGCGGTCCATCGCCGTGAGCACGAGATTGCCGGTGCCCGCGAGGCGCTGTCCGAAGGGGCGCTCGACCACGAAATCGTTGATGCGATAGACGTCCAATTGGTCCATGCGCTTCGAGAGCAGGCCCGTCTCGACCACGACGCGTTGCGTCGTGATCTTGAAGCGCGTGCTCCGCGACCGCGCGAGGAAGACGAACCAGGCGAGACCGAGCGTCAGGACCACGATCACCCACGCGCCGATCGTCGGGCACGTTGCAGGATGACCCTCGAAGAGGATGGTCTCGCTGGTTGCGGGAGCGGATGCGGGAGCGGGCGCAGAGATATCCGGAGTCGTCACGGGCGCGAGCATCGCACGACGCGGGGCTACTCCGCAGCGTCCGCGCGCGCCTCGCCGCGACGTGTGATGCGCACCTCGGCGCCCTCGCCCGAGAGCACCAGCACATCGCCCGCCTGCGCACTCCCCGACAGCACGCGCTCAGCGAGCGGCGACTCCACGAGGCGCCCGACGGTGCGCCGCATCGGGCGCGCCCCGAGCTCCGGATCGAAGCCGCCCGCCGCGGCGAGCGCCGAGAGCGCGCTCGGCTCGACGACGAGCGTCACGTGGTGCTCCTTCGCGAGCACGGCTGCGACCTGCGCGATCATGCGCGCGGCGATCGACTCGACCTCCGCGAGCCCGAGCGGCGCGAACCAGAGCGGCTCGTCGATGCGGTTCCAGAGCTCGGGCGGCAGCGCGCGGCGCGCCGCGGCGAGGGCAAGCTCACCCTGATCGGGAGCGCTCTGCGCGCGGGCATCGCGATCGCCGAAGCCGATCGAGCGCGAGGGACGCTCGCGCGACGCGGCGACGCCGAGGTTCGACGTCATGACGATCACGGTGTTCGTGAAGTCGACGGTGCGCCCGCGGCCGTCCGTCATGCGGCCCTCGTCGAGGAGCGGCAGCAGCGCGAGCAGCACCTCGGGGTGCGCCTTCTCGATCTCGTCGAGCAAGATGAGCTGATACGGGCGGCGGCGCACCGCCTCGGTGAGCTGCCCGCCCTCGTCGTGGCCGAGGTAGCCCGGCGGCGCCCCGAGCAGCCGCGCGATCGCGTGCGGCTCGGCGTATTCGCTCATGTCGAGCCGCGTGAAGTCGCTCGCGGCGAAGAGCACCTCGCTGATCGCGCGCGCGGTTTCCGTCTTGCCGACGCCCGTCGAACCAAGCAGCAGGAAGGTGCCGAGCGGCCGCCGTCCGCGGAAGCCCGCAGCGCCCTTGCGGAGTGCGTCCGCGATCCGCGCGATGGCCGCGCGCTGGCCGACCACGCGCTCGGCGACGAGCGACTCGAGGCCAAGCATCCGCTCGCGATCACGCAGCATCAGCCGCTCGAGCGGCACGCGCGCCTGCTCGCTGATCACCCGCGCGACGGCCTCGAGATCGACGATGCGCACGCCGCGTCGACGCGCGCGCGCAGCCGCGAGATCGAGCAGACCGAGCGCCTTGTCCGGGAGCTGCCGCTCGGGCAGGAAGCGCACCGAGAGCGCGACCGCTTGCGCGATCGCGTCCGGTGCGAACGTCACGCCGTGGTGTTGCTCGTAGCGCGGCGCGAGGCCCTCGAGGATGCGCACGCAGTCTTCGGGCGAGGGCTCACCGACCTCGAGCCGCGAGAAGCGTCGTGCGAGGGCGGGATCGCGCTCGATGTGCTTGCGGTACTCCGCGTCGGTCGTCGCCCCGATACACGGCAGCTCTCCGCGGGCGAGCGCGGCCTTCAGCTCGCTCGCGAGATCGTCGGGCCCGCTCGCGTCACCGCCGACGATCGCGTGGATCTCGTCGAGGAAGAGCAGCACGCGCCCCTCGGCACGCGCGACCTCCGCGCGGAGCCGCGCGAGTCGCTCGGCGAGCGCCCCGCGTACGCCGGTGCCCGAGACGAGCGCGCCCGCGGAGATCTCGAGCAGGACGGGCTCGTTCGGCAGGCCGCTCTCGCCGCGCGCGAGCCGCAGCGCGAGGCCCTCGACCACGGCCGTCTTGCCGACGCCCGGCGGGCCGACGAGGAGCGGGTTGTTGGAGCGGCGCCGCGCGAGGATGTCGAGCAGCTTCTCGATCTCCGCATCGCGCCCGATCACCGGATCGATCGCGCCCGACTCCGCGAGCTGCGTGAGGTTCCGCGAGAGGGCGACCAGCGTCGGGAAGGTGCGCTCGTCGAGCGCGAAGCGGGACGACGCGGTCGTCGTCTGGGGCGCTTGCGCATGCGCAGGCCCGCTCGACGGAACCATCAGCGAAGAGGGTGCCGGTGGACGCGCGGATGGCGCACGCCCCGTCGTTCCCACGCGGGTCGTGGTGCGCGTCGGCGTGATGGGGGGGCCCTGCCGCGTGAGGCGACGCGTCGCATGCGGATCGGGGTGCGCCGTGGGGTGTGCGCTGCCCGCCGTGGGGCTCGGCATCGACGGGATCGGCGCCGGCGGCAGCGGCGGGCGGAGCGTCGTGGGGCGCGCGGGCGGACGCTCACCGCTCGCCGTCGCGCCGGCGTCGTCGCGACCCGGTACGACGCCGAGGCGCGCGCAGACGTCGGCGTGGATGCGTGCAGCGCCGACGCCGCATTGCTCGAGACAGCGGTGCGCGGCGCTCCGTGATTCGCAGGCGAGGGTGAGCAGCAGATGAAGTACGCCGGGGGTGCCCTCGCCGAGCGTCGTCGCGAGCTTGGTGGCGCGCTCGTAGGCGATGTTGACCGCGGTGCCTGGCTCTTCGCCGACGATTTTCAGCGCGCTCAGCAGTGCGCCTTCCTGCACGCCCTGCTGCGCGAGCACGTCGGCGGCTTCGCTCTGCGTCCGCAGCAGCACGAGCAGCAGATGCCCCGTGCTGAGCGGTTGCTTCCGCCCGCGTGCGACCTCCCGGGCCTGCTCGAAGACTCCGCGCATCTCGCCGCCGACGCTGCTGCCCATGGACCTGCCTCCGTCCGCCCTCCTATCCGGCCCGCCCTCCCGGGCCAAGTTTTCGGGTACGGGCGTTCAGCAGCGCGAGGTCGTCCGTAGGTCGCGCGTGTCACGCTCGCTCGCGCCGTGTCCGGCGCGTATCCGAGTGTGAAGTTCCACCTGCCTCGCGGCCGTGCGCGCGTCGTCCGCGTTGCGTGGCTCGCGGCGTGGATTCTCGCTGGCGTCGCGTCATCTGCGCGCGCGCAGGACGTGGCGCCGAGCCCGGAGCGTGACGCCTTCGTCCGCGTGCGGGGCACGCGCTTCGTCGTCGGTGATCGCGACTTCCCCTTCCTCGGCGCGAACGTCGCGGTGATGCACGGCCCCGCGCATCGCGGCGCGCTCGCGCCGGTGCTCGACGCCGTCCGCGACGACGGTCTGCGCGTCGTGCGCGTGTGGGCGCTCGGCGAGGCGGCGTCCGATGCGCCCGCCTGGTCGGGTGACTACGCGTTCCGCGTCGGCGAGGAGGGCTGGGTCGAGGCGTCCTCTGCACACCTCGATCGCGTGCTGGTCGAAGCGCGCGCGCGCGGCCTGCGCGTCGTCGTCGTGCTCGCGAATCGCTGGGCCGATTACGGCGGGATCCCGCGCTATCTGCGCTGGGCCGGTCTGCTCGCGCCCGACGACCCGCGCCGCGAGCCGACGGAGCTCGAGCTCGCCGGGTTCTACGACTGCGCGCGCTGCGACGCGCTCTACCGCGCGCACGTCGCGCGCGTCGTCGGCCGCGTGAACGCGCTCACCGGCGTGCCCTATCGCGACGACCCGACCATCGCCGCGTGGGAGCTCGCCAACGAGCTCACGGCGCACCCGCGCGACCGCGACGCGCTGCTGCGCTGGGTCGCTGCATCCGCGCGCTACGTGCGCTCGCTCGATCCGAACCACCTCGTCGCGGCGGGGCACCTCGGCTACGCGCGGGCGAGCGATCGCGCGACGTGGCTCGCCGTGCAGCGCCTGCCGGAGATCGATTACGCCGACGCGCACGCCTACCCGCTGCGCTCGGGGCGCGTCCGCACGCGCGCCGACCTCGCGCGCTTCGTCGACGACCGCGCGCAGCTCGCGCTGTTCGTCGCGCAGAAGCCGCTCGTCTTTGGCGAGGTCGGCTTCTCGACGTCGCGTCGCGCGCGCCCGGGCGGCACGCGCGCGGCGTGGTTCGCGTCGTTCCTCGCGCGCTGCCTTCGCGATGGCGTCGCGGGCGCGCTCGTCTGGCACTACGCGCCGCACGATCGGCGCGCCCTCGAGCACGCCATCGCGCCCGACGTACCGGATGACGCTTCCACGCGCGCTGTGCGTCGCGTGCTCGCTGCGGTGTCCGAGCGCTGGATGCGGCCCGTGTCGCGCGCGCGCCATCCGACGCTCGGCGCCGAACGCGGCGATGCGCCGATTGCGTCGCTCGACCGGGAAGCGCGCGTGCGTGCGGCGCCTTTTCGCGGCTGGCGCACGACGTCGGCGACGGAGCGCACGCTCGCCATCGACCCGCTTACGCCGGCGTACGCGCGTTTCGAGGAGCTGGGCGTCTGGCGCGAGGCGCCCGGCCCGCACGCGTGGGGCGCGGGCGGTGGTGAGGTCGTGTATCGCTT
>Ga0172373_10007489_pt1 | contig 14140 bp, 15 predicted proteins | sample Lak10m_2_FD_114546 | JGI IMG/M metagenome (GOLD analysis project Ga0172373, IMG submission 114546) | Freshwater microbial communities from Kabuno Bay, South-Kivu, Congo - kab_092012_10m | ecosystem: Environmental > Aquatic > Freshwater > Lake | place: Democratic Republic of the Congo... | reverse complement strand
GCCCTCGTCCAGTACATCGTCGCCAGAATCCTTCCCGCTGACCGTGGGAAACGACCATCGCCACCCCAGTTGGCTCTGCCAACATTCGCTGGCGACTGTGGCTAACAGAGGAAAATAGGTTCAATCGTCGTTTCGATTTGTCGTCCATCTTGAAGCGCCTGCTGGTTGCGGCGGTGAGGACACCGCCCAGACCCGAGCGATTCTTGAGGGCGGCTGAACATTGTGGCTAATCAAGAGACCCCATGAGAGGCACGGATACCCTTGCAAATTCATGCCGCTGGCACCATATTGGTGGCCATCGACGCCGTTCCGGAGACCCCCATGCCCGCCCGCCTGCTTGCCATCCTCGCCATCGCCGCCACCCTGCTCTCGGGTTGCGGCTACAACCAGATCCAGATCGAGGACGAAGGCGTGACGGCGTCCTGGGCCGAAGTGCTGAACCAGTACAAGCGCCGTGCCGACCTGATCCCCAACCTGGTATCGGTGGTGCAGGGCTACGCCGCGCACGAGAAGGAAGTGCTGACGCGCGTAGCCGAGGCGCGCAGCAACGTCGCCGGCATCAAGGCGACGCCGGAGCTGGTGAACGACGAAGCGGCCTTCGCCAAATTCCAGCAGGCGCAGAGCCAGCTCGGCGGCGCGATCGCGCGCCTGCTGGCGGTTGCCGAGAACTACCCGCAGCTCAAGGCCGACGCCAACTTCCGCGACCTGCAGGCCCAGGTCGAGGGCACCGAGAACCGCATCAGCGTGGCGCGCAACCGCTACATCAAGGCCGTGCGCGACTACAACATTTCGGTGCGCACCTTTCCCAACAACCTGACCGCCATGGTTTTTGGCTACAAGCCCAAGCCGAGCTTCACCGTCGAGGATGAAAAGTCGCTCGCGGCGCCACCCGCGATCCGCTTCGATGCGCCGCGCGGCGGCACTCCGGCGCCTGCACCCGCCGCCCCCGCCGTGGTACCGGCGCCGACTCCTGCGCCGCCGCCGGCTTCCGCGCCGGCGGCACCCTCGCCGACCTCCGCCGGCTACCAGTAGCACCGGCGTGCTGCGCGCGCTGCTGGCCCGGCTCTGCCTGGCGCTGGCCCTGGCGCCGGCCCTGGTGATTGGCACCGTCGGTGCCGCCGAGCCGGTGGTCGTGCCGCCCCTGCAGTCGCGCGTTACCGACCTCACCGGTACGCTCGACCAGGCGCAGCGCGGCCGGCTCGAAGCGCGCATGGCGGCGATCGAGCGCGCCGGCCGCGCCCAGCTCGCCGTGCTGCTGCTGCCGACCACGCAGCCCGAGACCATCGAGCAGTTCGGCATCCGCCTCGCCGACGCCTGGAAGCTGGGCCGCCAGGGTGTCGACGACGGCCTGATCATCATCGTCGCCCGGGACGACCGGCGCATGCGCATTGAGGTCGGCTACGGCCTCGAAGGCCCGATTCCCGACGCGATTGCCAGCCGCATCGTCAATGAACGCATGGCGCCGGCCTTCCGCCAGGGCGACTTCTTCGGTGGCCTCGACGCCGCCATCGCCGCTGTCGACCAGGCACTGGGCGGCCCCGCCGCCGATCCGCCCGCCGCAACGCCGTCCGCGGCGGGCCCCGCAAGGGGGGGCGACTGGATCGAGTGGCTGTTCATGCTGGCAATGGGCGCCGGCGTGCTGCGTGCCATCTTCGGCCTGTTCGGCGCCCTGCTCGCCGCGGCTGTCGGCGGCTGGCTCGGCTTCATGATCTTCGGCTCGACCGTGCTGGCGGTCGTCGCCGCCGTTGTCGTCTTCCTGCTCTCCTTCGTCAGCCTGGCCGGTGGCGGGCGCGGCGGTGGCGGTTTTGGCGGCGGTGGCTATTCCGGAGGCGGCGGCTTTTCGGGCGGTGGCGGCGGTTTCGGTGGCGGCGGCGCCTCGGGGAGGTGGTGAGATGAAGCTGTCACGCATGTTCGACCATCTGCTGCTGCCGGACTGGTGGCGCCGCCGCGTGTTCACCGCCGCCGACCTGGCGGCGATCGCGACGGCGGTGGCCGCCAGCGAAACCCGGCATCGCGGCGAGCTGCGCTTCGTCGTCGAGGCCAGCCTCTCGCCGGGCGCGCTGTGGCGCGACCAGACACCGCGCCAGCGTGCCGCCGAGGTATTCGCCGCGCAAGGGGTGTGGGATACGGCGGAGAACAGCGGCATCCTGATCTACCTGCTGCTGGCCGAGCATCGCGTCGAGATCCTCGCCGATCGCGGCATCGCCGCGCGTGTGCCGCAAGACGAGTGGGATGCGCTGTGCCGCGACATGGAGCAGGCGTTTCGCGGCGGGCGCTGGCGCCAGGGCGCCGTGGCGGCGGTGGAACGGGCCGGCGAGCTGCTTGCCACCCATTTCCCGGCCGGCGCCGACAACCCCAACGAGCTGCCGGATTCCCCCGTGCTGCTGTGAGCCGGCCGCGTCAGCCGACGCGCTGGAAGCGCTGGATGAACTGGTTGGACTGGCCGAGCACGAGCAGCGCGATTTCTTCCAGCGTCTGCTCGGTCAGCGATTCGGGCGGCACGTTGTAGGTGCTGCTGCCGAAGCGCTGCACGTTGCGCGTGCGCAGCTGCAGGGTGCCCTTTTCGTAGTCGGCCTCGAACATCAGGCCGGCCTTGATCTCGGGCTGGACGACAAAACGGCCGCGCTCGACAAAGCCCTTGCCGTTGCGCTTTTCCTCCAGCGTGAAGCCGAGGCCGAAGTCGTGCAGCGCCTTGCGCGTGGTATCGACCAGGTGGTCGGCCTTGTCGAGCACCATCGGGCCGCCGCCGCGCAGCACGTAGCGCAGCGAAACGCTGAGATAGGGCAGGTCGTCGGTCGGCCCCAGCTTGCGCCGGAAGTCGGCCTGGCTTTCCTGCCAGCCCGGCTTCTCGATGCGCAGGATGGTGCCCAGCGGGTAATCCGCCGGGTACTGCGGCTTGATCACATTGAGTTGCTGGACGAGGTCGTTGAGGTAGCGGTAAGCCGCCCGCAGGCCGCTGTCGATCTGGCGCAGGCGTGCCGCCTCGACGGCGACGCTCTGGGATTGCGCCGCCAGCTTCTCTTCGGCCTGGCGCTTGAGCTGCGCCAGCAGGCCGCCGGCCGGGGCTGCCGGCGCCGCTGCCGAGGCGACGGGTGCGACTGGTGCGGCGGAAGCAGGGGCTGCGGCCGGCGGTGTGGGAGGCGCCGCCGCCGGCCCGGGTGCTGGCACGGCCACGCCCGGACGAGGCGCCACCGTCGCGCGGGGCGCGATCGGCTCGCTGAGGTCGATATCCAGCGGCGCGCGCGCAAGGGCGCGCAGTTCGCTTGGGGTCAGGGTCGCGTCGTCGTGCGGGGTGCCAATGGCGAAATTCTCGATTTCGCTGAGTAGCTGGGCCTGCTTGGAATTCCAGTCGGGGGAGGATGTCATCCGCGTCTGCCTTTGGCAATTGCAAATCATTCTACCTAAAGGATTTTGGCGATGGCCGGGTATCTGTCAAAGCGCGGCTAGACTGGGTCCATGACCAGGCCACCCTCCCTGCCGCGCGAACTGCTGCACCTGGCCTGGCCGGTGCTGATCGCCCAGGCGGCGGTCATGGCCACCAGCGTGATCGACACCCTGATGGCCGGCCGGCTCTCGGCGCTTGATCTTGCCGCCGTCGGCATCGGCGCCAGCATCTATGCCACGGTCTTCGTTACCGCCATGGGCGTGCTGCTGGCGCTGACGCCGGTGGTCTCGCACCATTACGGCGCCGGCCGCTACACCGAGATCGGCGCCGATGTGCGCCAGTGCGCCTGGCTGGCGGTGCTGCTGTCGATTGCCACCTTCACGTCGCTGAAGAACCCCGATCCGCTGCTGGCCATCTCGCACCTGACGCCGGAGGTCGAAGTTCGGGTGCGCGCCTACCTCGACGGCGTCGCCTGGGCGGCGCCCGGCGTGCTCTTCTTCCGCGTCTTCTTCGGCTTTACCACCGGCATCGGCCGGCCGCGCCCGGTGATGGCCTTCAACCTGCTCGGCCTGTCGCTGAAAGTGCCACTCAACGCAATTTTCATGTACGGCCACTTCGGCCTGCCGGCGCTGGGTGGCGCCGGCTGCGGCTGGTCCACGGCGGTCACGGCCTGGATCATGACGCTGGCGGCCTGGTGGTGGTGCCGGCGCGACGCCGACTACGCGCCCTATGGCGTCTTTGCCCGTTTCGATCCGCCGCGCCCGCAGGCCCTGCGCGAACTGCTGAAGCTGGGCCTGCCGATGGGCATCACCTTCCTGGTCGACGTCACGGCCTTCACCTTCATGGCCCTGTTCATCGCCCGCCTCGGCGCCGCCACCTCGGCCGCGCACCAGATCGCCGCCAATGTCGCCGTCTTCGTCTTCATGGTGCCGCTGGCGCTGGGCAATGCCACCGGCGTGCTGGTTGGCCAGGCGCTGGGCGCGGGTGAAAGTCGGCGCGCACGACACGCCGGATTGCTCGGCCTCGGCGTCGCCTGCAGCATCGCCGCGCTCACCGGCGGCGCGATCTGGCTCGGCGCTGGCGCGCTGGCGCGCGGCTATACCACCGACAGCGCGGTGGCCGCCGCCGCTGCCAGCCTGCTCGCCATCGTCGCGCTGTATCACGCGGTCGATGCGGTACAGGCGGTGATGGCCCAGGTGTTGCGCGGCTACAAGCGCGCCACGGCGCCGATGGTCATCTATGCCGTGTCGCTGTGGGGCGTCGGCCTCGGCGGCGGCTACCTGCTTGGCCTCACCGATGCCTTCGGTCCCGCACGCGGCGCTGCCGGCTTCTGGATCGCTGCGACTGCAAGCCTGGCGCTCGCCGGGGCCGGCGTGACGGGGTATTTCCTGCGGGTGTCGCGCATTCGCTAGGGTTGCAACCGCCGTCCCGCCAGCGCCGACTTTTGTCTTCTATGGTTCGTCTGCCAAGGCATGCCACCGGTATGATGGTCGTGTTCGCATTAGGGAGGCGGGAGATGCAATTTCTTGCGCACGTCAGGCCGGGCAGAGGCGGTGACTGGGATACTCATGCGCTGGAAGAGCATCTACGGCAGGTCGCAGGCCTGACGGCCGAGGTTTCTTCACTCTTTGCTCCGTCAGAATGGGGACATCTCGCCGGTCTGTGGCATGACCTCGGCAAGTATCAGCCCGCGTTTCAGACCTACATTCGCTCCGCCAGCGGTTTTGATGCGCATATCGAAACCGCGCCGGGCAGGGTAAAGCATGCAATCGCCGGAGCCATTCACGCCGCAGATACTTATGGCGCTTATGGCCGGCTACTGGCTTACCTGATTGCCGGTCATCATGCCGGCCTGCCCGACTGGTATCCCGATGAAGCAGCGGGAGCCGCGCTGTCGCAAGAGCTCAAAGAAGAACGGCCCACCCTTGCCAACGCAGTATCGGGCGGCGTTCCGGCTGAAATACTTGATCCCGGAGTTCGATTGCCAAGGCCGCCGATCAGCGAGACAAGCGAAGTGCATTTCTGGCTGCGCATGCTCTTTTCCAGTCTGGTCGATGCCGACTACCTTGATACCGAGCGCTTCATGGATGACGCCCGCACCTCCCAGCGTGGAGACTATGCGGACATCGGCGTATTGCGGGATGCCTACGACCGCTACATGGCCGAGACTTTCGCCGTAGCCGACACCCCGGTCAAGATCCTGCGCACCGAAATTCGTGACGGCTGCCTCGCTCGTGCTGAAGAAGCGCAGGGCCTGTTCAGCCTGAGCGTACCCACCGGCGGCGGCAAGACCTTGGCATCCCTGGGCTTTGCCCTGCATCACGCCGCGCGGCATGGTCTCAAGCGGGTGATTTACGTCATCCCCTACACCAGCATCATCGAGCAGACCGCGGACGTATTTCGCCGCGTGTTCGCTGGCATTGAACCGGCGCCGGTGATCGAGCATCACAGCAATCTTGACGTAGATAACGAAACACCGAAGAGCCGGCTGGCCGCCGAGAACTGGGATGCGCCTATCGTTGTCACCACCAATGTCCAGTTCTTCGAGTCGCTATACGCAGCCAAGCCGTCACGGTGCCGCAAGCTGCACAACATTGCCGAAAGTGTCGTCATTCTCGACGAGGCGCAGTTGCTGCCACCTGAACACCTTCAGCCCATTCTCGACGGCCTGCGACAATTGATCGCTCCCCGGTATCGGGTTTCGGTTGTCCTATCGACGGCGACCCAGCCGGAACTGTCCAAGACTCGTACGCGTTTTGGTGAGAAGCCTCTCGTCGGCCTGGGCGACGCACGGGAACTTGCCCCCGATCCTGTCCGGCTCAGCCGCGAACTGGAGCGCGTTGTCGTCAGCCTGCCGTCTTCCGCCGAAGATCGCCGTGAGTGGAGCGGCATCGCGGACGAGCTGGGGCAGCATCGGCAAGCGCTGTGCATCGTCAACCGTCGCGACGATGCGGAAATGCTATGGCGCATGTTGGCGTCTGACGCCATTCATCTTTCTGCCCGCATGTGCGGCGCTCACCGCGCCGAGGTTATCGCTGCCATTCGTGAGCGACTCAAGGATGGCCAGCTCGTATGCGTGGTCAGCACCCAATTGGTCGAAGCCGGCGTCGATCTGGATTTCCCTGTTGTCTATCGCGCCATGGCGGGTCTCGATTCCATCGCGCAGGCAGCCGGCCGATGCAATCGGGAGGGACGTTTGCCCGGAAAAGGTGGCCGGGTGATCGTCTTCAACCCGCCAAAACCCTCGCCTAGCGGGCTTTTGCTCAAGGCCGAACAAGCCGCGCAAATAGTATTGTCGGGCTCACCTGGTGAGCCATTGAGCCCGGCAAACTATGCCCGGTACTTCGATCAGTTCTATAGCAACGTGAACAGCCACGACAAGGAGGGCGTAATGACTCTGCTGACAGGCAATGCCGCGCGAGGAGAAATCCAGTTCCGCACGGCGGCGCAGAAATTTCGACTGATCCCCGACGAAGGGCAGAAGTCGGTACTCGTGCGCTGGGGTCAGGGCGCCGATCTGATCGGACGGCTGAAAGTTGAAGGCCCCCATCGCGAATTGATGCGCCGCCTGCAACGTCATGCCGTCACGCTCTACGACTATCAGTGGAAAAAGCTGCTGGGCAGCGGCGATCTGGAGTTGCACGAGGATTTCCTGATCCAGAAGAGCGACGTGCTGTATCACCCGAGCCTGGGTTTGTTGCCCGCGGTGCCGGACTATGAGCCGTCGAGCTTGATCGTATGAAAGGAGGACAGTTGAAATCCTATTGCCTTGAAGTGAACGGCGACTTCGCCTGCTTCACCCGCCCGGAGATGAAGGTGGAGCGGGTCAGCTACGACGTCATCACACCCTCGGCGGCGCGGGCCGTGTTTGAGGCCGTGCTGTGGAAGCCGGCGATCCGCTGGCGTATCCGCAAGGTCGAAGTGTTGAAACCCATCCGCTGGATTTCCCTGCGGCGAAACGAAGTGGGCGCCGTGGTGCCGGTCGGCAGCGTCAAGAGCGCAATGAACAAGGGCACCGGCGACCTCGCACTCTATATCGAGGACGAGCGCCAGCAGCGGGCGGGCCTGTTTCTGCGTGATGTTGCTTATCGCCTGCATGCCGACCTGGAAGTGTTGCCCTCGGCAGGCGCCAACAATCCGCCGGCCAAGTTCCGCGAAATGTTCGAGCGCCGTGCCGGCAAGGGCCAGTGCGTAAATCAGCCTTATCTGGGTTGCCGCGAGTTTGCCTGCGATTTTCGCCTGGTCGGTGGCGATCAGGCAGCGGCACCGATAAACGAAAGCCGTGACCTGGGCTGGATGCTTCACGACATGGATTTCGCCAATCTGGCCGACCCCAAGCCGCGCTTTTTTCGCGCCGAATTGAAGGGCGGGGTGTTGGCGGTGCCGGATGCGGAAAGCCGGGAGGTACGAGGATGATCCTCCAGGCGCTCAACGACTATTACGTCCGCAAGGCAAGCGATCCCGAGGGCGGTCTGGCGCCCGAGGGTTTCGAGCCGAAGGCGATTCCCTTTGTTCTGGTGCTGGATGCGGATGGCCGCCTGGTGCAGCTTGCCGACCGGCGGGAGGGCGAGGGCAAGAAAAAGGTGGCGAGGGCCGTGCTCGTGCCACAAGGTGTCAAGAAGACTTCCGGGGTTGCCGCCAACTTGCTGTGGGATAGCGCCGAATATGTTCTAGGCGTGGATACGCGCGGCAAACCGGAGCGCGTGGCCGACCAAAAGGCGGCATTTCGTGGCGCGTTGATCGAGGCCTTCGGTGAAGCGCCTGACGATATCGGTTTGCGGGCGGTATGGTGTTTTCTGGACGAGCATCGCGATGAGGCATTGGAAAAGCTGCCGAGCCATCCCGCCTGGCAGGAAATCCTGGAAACCAATCCAGCGATGACTTTCCAGTTGAACACGGATACCGATCTGGTTTGCCAGCGGCCGGCAGTGGTTGCCGCGCTGACGGCCCGGGACGCCAACACGCCGGATGGCCTTTGTCTTGTGTCAGGCGAGCCGGATGCTATTGAGCGGTTGCATTCCGCGATCAAGGGTGTGTGGGGTGCCCAGACTTCGGGCGCCAACATCGTTTCCTTCAATCTCGGCGCCTTCAATTCCTATGGCAAGAACCAGAGTTTCAATGCACCGGTTGGCAAGCGTGCCGCTTTTGCCTACACCACCGCACTGAACCACCTGTTGGCAAAGGGCTCTCGCCAGCGCGTGCAGGTGGGTGATGCATCGACCGTATTCTGGGCAGAAAAGGCCAGCGGCGAAGTCTTCGAGTCGGCCTTTCTCGACTTCCTCGCGCCACCGCGCGACGACCCGGACGCCGGCACACAGGCAGTGGCCAGCCTCTATCGCAGCATCCGCGACGGCCTCCCCTTTACCAGCGACGACAGCCAGCGCTTTCATGTGCTCGGCCTTGCCCCCAATGCGGCGCGTATCGCGGTGCGCTTCTGGCATGTGGCTACCGTTGCGGAATTGGGGCGCGCCTTCCACCGCTATTTCGACGAAGTGGACATCGTCCGGCCGGCCTATGAGACCGGAGCACCACTGAGTCTGTTTCGCCTTTTGGCTGCCACCGCCTTGCTCGGCAAGGCCGATAACATTTCGCCGAATCTTGGTGGTGATGTCATGCGCGCCATTTTGCGTGGCGAGCGCTATCCCGAAACCCTGATGCAGGGCGCCTTGCGGCGCATACGTGCCGAGCGTGAAGTGACGTACCCGCGCGCCGCCCTGCTCAAGGCCTACCTGATCCGCAACCTGAACGACAAGGAGATTGCCGTGTCGCTGAACGAAGAAAACACCGATCCGGGCTACCGTCTCGGCCGCCTTTTTGCCGCCCTGGAGCGAGTGCAGGAGCGCGCCCAGGGCAACCTGAACGCCAGCATCCGGGAGCGTTACTACGGCGCCTTTTCCACAACGCCCGTGACTGTCCTGCCACTGTTGATGAAGCTGAAGAACCACCATCTTGCCAAGCTGCCGAACCGCGGCGAGGCGGTGAATCTGGAAAAGCTGCTGGGGGCCGTCGTCGATGGCCTGGGTGAGATTCCCACGCGGTTGTCCTTGGCCGAGCAAGCGCGCTTTGCCGTTGGCTACTACCACCAGCGCCAGGCTTTTTTCAATAAGCCCGACGCCCCTGAAACTCCCGATCAACCCGCTGCCTAAGGACTGACCATGAGCCTCAACAATCGCTACGACTTTGTTCTGCTGTTCGACGTGAAGGACGGCAACCCCAATGGCGACCCGGATGCCGGCAACCTGCCGCGCCTCGACGCCGAAACCGGCAATGGGCTGGTGACCGATGTCAGCCTCAAGCGCAAGGTGCGCAACTATGTCGGCATGTCGCGTGGCGAGCAGCCGCCCTACGAAATCTACGTCAAGGAAAAAGCCATCCTCAACCGCCAGCACGAGCGGGCTTACGAGGGCATTGGCAAGGCCGATCTGCTCAGGGGCGACGACAAGAAGCGCAAGGGTGGCGATGCGGTCGACGAGGCGCGGCAGTGGATGTGCAAGAATTTCTTCGACGTACGGACCTTTGGCGCCGTGATGTCCACCGGCGTCAACTGCGGCCAGGTGCGCGGCCCCGTGCAACTGACCTTCGCTCGGTCCGTTTCTCCCGTGGTCGCGTTGGAACATTCCATTACCCGCATGGCTGTGGCGACAGAAGCCGAGGCGGAGAAACAAGGCGGCGACAACCGCACCATGGGCCGCAAATTCACCGTGCCCTACGGCCTTTATCGCGCCCACGGCTTTGTCTCGGCTCATCTGGCAAAGCAGACCGGCTTTGGCGAGGACGATCTCAAGCTGTTGTGGGAGTCGCTGACCAATATGTTCGAGCATGATCGCTCGGCGGCGCGGGGCGAGATGTCAACGCGCGGTCTGTACGTCTTCAAGCACGAAGGCGAGCTGGGCGATGCCCAGGCGCATGCGCTGTTCGATCTGGTTCAGGTTGTGCAAAACGACCCGGATACCCCGGCCCGCGGGTTTGGCGACTTTACGGTCACTGCGCCAGTGACAGGGCCTTTGGAAGCTTTCCCGCGCGTGACTCTGGAACGACTCGTCGATTGATCCCGCGAACAAGCTGCTATTGTTTTGTCCCATGAGCCACAATTCTCCGTGAAGCAGATCTTCACCAAGGATCTCTTCGATGGCTGGTCTGGCGGGAGGCGACAAGCCTTCCCGGCCGAAGGACATCAAGCGGTTGCTGGAACTGGCCCATCGCCTGTAGGAGCGGAGCATGGCATCGACATCGATCAACCTGCGGCCTTGGGATTCGGCCGAACATCTGAAAACGGAAGAGGAAATGCTCCTCTACCTTGAAGTTTGTCTTGAGGATGGCGACGCGGCGCTTATCGCCCATGCCCTGAGCGTGATCGCCAGGGCGCTCGGCTTCAAGCTGCATGCCTCGCCAATGGCGTAAGCTTGCCGCTACCGTACAGGAGGCACCGATATGGACTGGAAAGACCGCATTGAAGCCACGCCCGACACCCTGGTCGGCAAACCGCGCATCAAAGGCACGCGCATCTCGGTAGAGCTGATCGTCGGCTGGCTGGCCAACGGCTGGACCTTCGAGCAGATACTGGAGTCCTACCCCAACATTGCGCGCGAGGATATCCTCGCGGCCCTGGCCTTCGCCGCCGAGATGCTGCGCGAAGAGGAATACATCGCCGTGCACAAAGCCGCCGCATGAGCTTGGGCGCCGTCAGGTTGCTGGCCAACGAAAACTTTCCGGGGCCGGCAGTCAGGGCGCTGCGTGAGCGCGGTGTCGACGTCCTCTGGGTTTCGGAATCCATGGCCGCCGCCACCGATACCGAGGTGCTGGCCCGTGCCCGTGCCGAGGGACGCTGGCTGCTGACCTATGATCGCGATTACGGCGAGTTGGTTTTTTCACGCGGCATGCCGCCACCTCGCGCGGTGATCTACCTGCGTCAGGAGGCCTATCCGCCACCGCGTCCGGCCGATCTCGTGCTTGAACTGATGGCGCTGCCGCAACGGGTCGAAGGCTTGTTTCTGGTGGTGACTGAAAGAGCAGTGCGCATCCGGCATTTGCCTGACGGCTGGAATGCGGGTGGATGAGCGCGACCCCATCCCGCTCTCGGCGCTCCAGCACTGGTGCTACTGCCCGCGCCAGTGCGCGCTGATCCACGTCGAGCAGGTGTTTGCCGAGAACCTGCATACCCAGCGCGGGCAAGCCGTGCACAAGCAGGTCGACCAACCCGGTGTCGAGACCCGTGCCGGGCTTCGCGTCGAGCGCGCACTGCCGGTATGGAGCGACCGGCTCGGCCTGATCGGCAAGGCCGATGTCGTCGAGTTCGAGGCTGACGGCACGCCCTATCCGGTGGAATACAAGCACGGCAGCCGCAACAAGGCCGCATGGATAGGCGCTTGCGACGATCTGCAACTTGCCGCTCAAGCCATGTGCCTGGAGGAAATGACCGGCAAGCCGGTGCCGGCGGGTGCCTTGTTCTATGCCACGTCCAAGCGGCGACGGGAAGTGAAAATCGACAGCGCATTGCGCGAACGCGTGACCGACGCGGCCGCTGCCTTGCGTGCACTGCTCGATGCCGCCGTCCTGCCAGCGCCGACTTTTGATAATCGTTGCGATAAATGCTCGCTGCGCGAGCTTTGTCAGCCCGCACTGCGGCCCATTCCTGCCGGCCTGTTCGATGCCGAAAGCTGAAGCCATGCAATTGCTCAACACGCTTTACATCACCACGCCCGAGAGCTATTTGCATCTGGACAACGATACCTTGCGCATCGAGATCGAACACGAAACCCGGCTGCGCGTTCCCTTGCACCATCTTTCGTCGGTGGTCTGCTTCGGTCATGTAATGGTCTCGCCCATCCTGATGCATCGGCTTGCCGATCAGGGAAAAAGTCTGGTGCTGCTCGACGGACATGGCCGCTTCAAGGCGCGGCTCGAAGGCCCGGTATCCGGCAACGTGCTGCTGCGCCAAGCCCAGTATCGCCGTGCCGCCAGCGCCGTCCCAGGGGATACCGCTGCGCATAACTTTTGTGTCGCCGTGGCGAAATCCTGCATCGCCGGCAAACTCAAGAACTGCCGTCAGGTGCTGTTGCGCGGCGCGCGAGAGAACGGACGCGAGGACGACAACGCAACGCTTGCCGCCACCGCCGACGAGTTTGCCCGCGCGCTGGCTCGCCTCGAACAAGCCGCCGATCTCGATGCCGTGCGCGGTATCGAAGGCGACGCCGCCAAGCGCTACTTTGGCGCGCTGAGCCTGATCGTGCGCCCTGAAGCGCGCCAAGCCTTCACCATGGGCGGCCGCACGCGCCGGCCGCCGCTGGATCGCATGAATGCGCTCCTGTCCTTTCTCTACTCGATGCTGATGAACGATGTGCGTTCCGCAATCGAGAGTGTCGGCCTCGATCCGCAGATCGGCTTCCTGCACGCAGTGCGCCCCGGGCGCGCGGCGCTGGCGCTCGACTTGATGGAGGAGTTTCGCCCGCTGCTGGCCGATCGTCTGGCGCTGACACTGGTCAATCGAAGGCAAATCGACGTCGACGACTTCGTCGAACGTCCCGGCGGCGCGTTTGTGTTGAAGGACGATGCACGCAAGGATGTCGTTACGGCCTATCAGGAGCGCAAGCAGGAGACGCTGACCCATCCGTTGCTGGAAACGCCAATTGCCCTGGGCCTTGCGCCCTTCGTGCAGGCGCGGCTACTCGCGCGTACCGTGCGCGCCGACGCCGAAATCTACTTGCCGTTCACCCCGAAATAGCCATGCTCATCATCGTCTGCTACGACGTTGCCACCGACACCAGCGCCGGCCGGCGTCGCCTGCGACGGGTGGCGCGGGTCTGCGAAGGCATGGGCCAGCGCGTGCAAAAATCGGTGTTCGAATGCCAGGTCAACCCCATGCAATTTGAGGACCTTGAACGCCGTTTGCTGGCCGAAATCGACGCCGCGGAAGATTGTTTGCGCCTGTATCGTCTGACTGAACCGCTTGACCTGCATGTACGTGAGCATGGCAATTTCAAGGCTGTCGATTTCGAAGGCCCCTTGGTGCTATGACGCGCGGATCGGAAGCAACGGGAAAAGTACGGAAGGTTCGCGCCGACGGCAAGTCGATGATTTTGCTTTCTGAAATTCGACAGGAGAGAATTGATGGCGCTTTGCGTCAGCAAAACGCCACACGGTTCGCGCAAGGCATGAAATTTTGTTTTATGACTCAATGCGATGCGCGGAACCTGACGCCCGGCCCGCGAGGGCCGGGCGAGGATTGAAACGGCACCGCAGTAGATGCGCAGGCCGGGAAGGTCAGGACGCCCGGCCCGCGAGGGCCGGGCGAGGATTGAAACTTCGAGGCGGCGCTGGCGGCCACCTGCGCCGCACCGACGCCCGGCCCGCGAGGGCCGGGCGAGGATTGAAACTACGACTACAAGCCGAATGAAATGTGCCCGCTCTCGACGCCCGGCCCGCGAGGGCCGGGCGAGGATTGAAACATGCGCCATCCTTCGCCGTGCTGCCACCGCCGACGACGCCCGGCCCGCGAGGGCCGGGCGAGGATTGAAACTGCATTCCGGCGATGTTGGCCTGCGTCCTGTGCAGGACGCCCCACGACGCCCGGCCCGCGAGGGCCGGGCGAGGATTGAAACTGGAGCGCGTGCAGCACATGAGCGAGGCCGAGTTGACGCCCGGCCCGCGAGGGCCGGGCGAGGATTGAAACCCCTGGGACGTGGGCGGCGAGGGCGACCCCATGACGACGCCCGGCCCGCGAGGGCCGGGCGAGGATTGAAACACCCGGAAACCGGG
>Ga0172373_10007488_pt1 | contig 14140 bp, 10 predicted proteins | sample Lak10m_2_FD_114546 | JGI IMG/M metagenome (GOLD analysis project Ga0172373, IMG submission 114546) | Freshwater microbial communities from Kabuno Bay, South-Kivu, Congo - kab_092012_10m | ecosystem: Environmental > Aquatic > Freshwater > Lake | place: Democratic Republic of the Congo... | reverse complement strand
GGAATATATTCCGTCCACAAATTCCCCTGAACGCCCTGAATATAGGTAGCTTCCTCCGCATTCAATGCTTCGGGAACAGGATTGAAGCTATATACTTTTTCTAGTGGCAGATAGCCGCCGATTGCGAGGGGCTCATCCGGATGGGTAGATTGGTAGTAATCGAGGTAGCAGTAGGAGGTCGGGGTCATAATGACCTTGTGGTGTTGTCGGGCAGCATCTATACCGCCTTCGATACCCCGCCAGGACATAACCGTGGCGTTAGGTGCGAGGCCACCTTCTAAAATTTCATCCCAGCCAATTATCTGGCGGCCTTTGGCATTGAGAAAGCGCTCCATACGGCGAATGAAATAGCTCTGCAGCTCGTGCTCGTCTTTCAGCCCTTCTTTTTTGATGAGCTCCTGAGCTACTGCGCTCGTTTTCCATTGCGTTTTTGGACATTCATCTCCGCCTATATGGATGTATTCCGAAGGGAAAAGGTCCATTACTTCTGTAAGTACATCTTCCAGGAATCGGAAGGTTTGCTCGTTGGGGCAAAATACGTCATCAAACACGCCCCAGGTCGTAGCCACGTCGATGGGCTTGCCGGTACAGCCTAGCTCAGGATAAGCAGCGATTGCCGCCTGGGCATGGCCGGGCATTTCGATTTCTGGGATGATGGTGACAAATCGCTCCTGGGCGTAGCGCACCACTTCGCGCACCTCATCCTGTGTATAGTAGCCTCCATAGCGCATGCCGTCAAACTTCCGGGGCTGATCGCTGTAGTGCCCAACTAACGTTTCTTTTCGCCAGGCTGCTACTTCCTGGAGGCGGGGATATTTTTTGATTTCGATGCGCCAGCCCTGGTCTTCCGTGAGATGCCAATGAAAGCGGTTCATTTTATAGCGGGCCAGCATATCGATGTATTTTTTGATAAATGGCACCGGAAAAAAATGCCGGCCAACATCGAGGTGCATACCGCGGTAAGGGAAGGCAGGAAAATCTTCTATTTCAACACAAGGAAGCGCGATATTGCCCGAGGGCTGACTTGGAAACAGTTGGATGAGTGACTGCACGGCATAGAATAAGCCGGCTTCCGAGCTGGCCTGCACGAGGATGCCGTCGGGGTGAATCTGAAGAAAGTAGCCTTCCCGGGTTCCCATCTCCGGATTTAATCGGAACACAATCCCATTTTTTACTTTTTTGAGGTTGTCGGGGATGCTGAGTGGAGTGCCCAGTGTCTGGGAAACAGCACTGTTGAGGTAGTCGGCCACCCATTGCAGGGATTCCTGCTGGATATCAATGCCCAGGCGGGTGGTGGGGGTAATCGTAAAGGTGCCTTGAAGAGGAACCAGTTTTTGTGGAACAGGTATGATGGGGAAACGAACGGGTTCTTTGGCAGTCTGGGCTGCTAGGTGGAGCGCGAGCAAAGAAAAGCAGAGCGCAGCGAGAAGTTTTCGGGAAAGTATCATATCGATCGATTTATGAAAAAATAGGAAAAACAGGTTGGCGCTTTTGGGGAATGGCAGAAGGACAAGGCGAAGATGGCCAAATAAATGCGCGAAGTCCTCCTGCTATCCCAAAAATTTTTGTGCCCGGGATATTTTCGATTCCTTATTTACCAAGGGGCTGCCAGGGGAATTTCCAGCGGCGGAAGGCTTCAATCGCTTCGTATTCCGCCAGGCCCAGGTTGCGGTAAGCTTGGGCGGTACCCCGGTTGCGGTCTTCCGCCCGTTGCCAAAACTCCCGTTCGTCGTTGCCGGGGAAGGGCGGACGATCTTTTTGCGATTGGTGCATAAAGATGGCCCTTCTTTTTTTGAGCAGCTGTTCGGGGCTGAACGGTACAGCCATTTCTATTTCATCGACCGCCCATTCGTGCCAGGCTCCCCGATAGAGCCAAAGCCAGGTATCCTTTATCCAAGGTTGTTCCTGGAGGGCATCAAATGCAGCAAATATGGCATCGAGGCATACGCGGTGGGTTCCGTGGGGGTCTGCGAGGTCGCCGGCTGCAAACACCTGATGGGGCTTGACCTTTTCCATTAGTTGTGCGACAATGGAAATATCTTCCTGCCCAATTGGGTTTTTGCGGGTTCTTCCCGTTTCGTAGAACGGCAAATCGAGGAAGTGGATATGGGCGTCGTCGAGGCCACAGAACCGCGCCCCTGCGCGGGCTTCACCGCGTCGGATGAGGCCTTTAATCGTGCGTATTTCCGGAAGATCAACCTGTTCGGGCGTTTTATGGCGCAAAAATTTGATGAGTTTCTGGCGCTTTTTATCCCCTTCCGGATCGGCCTCGGCAGCCGAAAACTCCTGGTAGAACTCCAGGTAGCGAAGGGCATCGTGGTCGTGTACAGCCAAGTTGCCGGAGGTCTGATAAGCGACGTGTACCTCGTGCCCTTGTTCTACCAGGCGTAGGAAGGTACCCCCCATCGAGATGACATCGTCGTCGGGGTGAGGGCTAAAGAGGATAACCCGTTTTTTGGCAGGTTTGGCCCGTTCGGGGCGGGTAGTATCGTCTGCATTGGGTTTGCCCCCTGGCCAGCCTGATATGGTATGTTGCAAGCGGTTAAAAATACGGATATTCAATTCATAGGCGGTGGCGTGTTCCAGCACGAGGTCGGCCAGTCCATGTTCGTTGTAATCCTCATTGGTCAGTTTGAGGATTGGTTTGCCAACCGTGAAGGAGAGCCAGGTAACGGCCTTGCAAATTAAATCTTCGTCCCAGTTGCAAAGGCCAACCAGCCAAGGTGCTTTGAAACGCGTCAGGTCTTCCGCAGCGGCATTGTCCACATACACCTTTGCATTGGGGTGGTTTTGGAGGAAGCTGGCCGGTAGGGTAGGCAGGATAGGTCCTTCCACTGCTTTTTGAACGACACTGGCTTTGTGTTGCCCCCAAGCCATGAGGTATATTGCTTTGGCATTCAGGATGGTTCGAATGCCCATGGTGATTGCGCGGTAGGGAACTTCTTCTTCAGACGGGAAATCTTTGAGGGCATCTTGGCGGGTGATGGAATCCAACCGCACTAAGCGCGTAGAAGAGGTTTCGAAGGATCCCGGCTCGTTGAATCCAATATGTCCCGTGCGGCCAATTCCCAATATTTGGATATCTATTCCTCCGACCTGGGCAATTTTTTTCTCATACGCGGCACAGAACGCTTCCACCTGATCGAGGTGCAGGGTGCCGTCTGGGATATGAATATTTTCCGGCTTGATATCTACCAGGTCAAAGAGGTACTCTTTCATGAAGCGGACATAGCTCTGCGGAGCATCGGGCTGCATGGGGTAGTACTCGTCCAGGTTGAACGTTATGACGTTGGAAAAGCTAAGTCCCTCTTCGCGGTGCATGCGCGCCAGCTCGCGGTACACCAGGATAGGGGAGGATCCGGTGGCCAGACCCAGGACGATATGTTCACCGTCTTGTTGTTTCTGCCGGATAGCCAGTGCAATACTCTTGGCAATGTGGGCGGCGCCTTCGCGGGCGTCGAGCCATACTTTGGTCGGAATTTTTTCCAGCGTTTTGAATTGATAGCGCAAGTGTTGCATATTCAGCGTGGTATGGTTTTGATGATTAAATGGAAGGCCACATCATGGCGGCGGCTCCGAGAATACCGGTGTCTTCTCCTCCCAGGCGGGAGGGCAAAATTTTACAACTTCCTTTAAACATGGCAAGGAGGTTCTTCTCAATACCGCGTTCCACGGCATCAAACAAAAAAGAACCTGCCTGAATAAGGCCACCGGCCAGGAAGATGGCTTCCGGATCGAGCAAGACAATCAGTCCGGTTAGGGCCTGACCCAGAATCTGCCCGGTTTGTTCAAAGGCTTCCATGGCGATGGCGTCTCCGGATTGCGCTGCTTCAAAAATGGTGCGTGCGTCCAGGGCGTGAAAGGGGATATGGCGCAGCGGGCTATCGCCTTTCTGGTGGGCCATGACGTCAAGCACGGTGCGGCGAAGTCCGGTAGCCGAAACGTATGTTTCAAGACAGCCTTTCTGGCCGCAGTTGCACTCCCGGCCATCCGCAACGGCGATGGAATGGCCGTATTCGCTGGCTAACCCGTTGCTGCCCGTGATTACCTGGCCGTTGATGAACAAGGCGGATCCCAACCCGGTACCCAACGTGATGAGCACGAAATGATTCATTCCTTTTGCTCCGCCGAAAGCGCGTTCACCCAGAATAGCTGCGGTGGAGTCTTTTACCAGGCGGGCTTCCATGCCTGTTTCGGCATGGAGAAGCGCTGCGAGGGGAATCGGTTCCCGAAAAGGCAGGTTGGCTGCGGCGGCAATAGTACCTGCATGTTCGTCCACCCCAGGAGCACCGATGCCAATACCTAATACGGGTAGGTCAGCCCCATGCGTCTTTACCATATCGCGGACGGCATTCGCCAGGCCCTGGGTAAACTGCTTGGCGTCATTCAATACCTGGGTATCCAGTGCGCGCCTGTCCAGTAATTGCCCGTGCTGGTTTACTAAGCCAATTTTGGAGGTGGTGCCTCCGATATCTATACCAATGGCCAACGCAGGCGGTCGTAATCCCTGGTTCATACGTTCTATTTTCATGCAAAAATAATCTTTTTAAAAAAACTGTGTGCGAACACAGCAATAATTATTTTTGTGTGTTCGTACACAGTCGGGAGTATGAAGGCTGAAATATGAGTTTAAAAAAATATGATTTTATATGCACTTTCGGGTTACGATTAAGGACATTGCGGCATTAGCGGGGGTTTCACCTGGAACGGTGGATAGGGTGCTCCACAAACGGGGCAATGTGTCGTCCAAAGCGAGGGAACAGATTGAACGCGCCATGCAGGAGCTGAACTACGAACCCAACTATTTTGCCAGTGCGCTGGCGCATAATCGGACCTTGCAGATTAAAGTGTTACTGCCGGATTACCGCAGCGATTTGTACTGGGAGCAGCCCTATGCGGGCGTGGAAAAGGCAGCACATGCCGCCCGGCACTTTGGGTGTCAGGTGGACTGGTTTTTTTTTAACCTCGACAACGCAGAGGATTTTTGTAAGCAATCGGCACAGATCCTCGAAACTTCCCCCGATGTGTTGTTGTTTGCGCCTATCTTTCAGGAGGAAGCAGAGCATACGCTCCAGGTATGTGCAGCCGCTGGGGTGCAGGCCGTATTAATCAATACCAACCTGGAAGACCAGCAGGCACTGTGCTACGTGGGGCAAGTCTCCTTCCAAAGCGGGGTACTTGCGGGTAAATTATTGGCACTAAGCGTATCTCCCGGTGATGCCTTGCTCATCCTTCATTTGGATAAGCAAATCTCGGATGCCAAGCACTTGCTGGAGAAGGAGCGGGGACTACGCCATTTTTTTGAACAGCATGCCGCGGTGGCCATCCATCGCATTGAGCTGGAATCCTTTGAGGATTCGGAATTGTTGCGGCATACCCTGCTCCTTTTCTTCGAAGAGTACCCAGCTGTGAAAGCCGTATTCGTGTCTAATTCCAGAGCTTATCGGGTATTGGATGCCTTGGGCTCCGATTTTCCAGCGGATATCCGGCTGGTAGGGTTCGACCTTATCCCTCCCAACCTCAACTACCTGGAGTCCGGTCAAATTGATTTTCTGATCAACCAGAATCCCGCCCAGCAGGGGTACCAGGCGATTATGAATGTGGTGGATTATTTCATTTTTAAGCGCGCCGTGGAGCGGGTTCAATACCTTCCGCTGGATATTGTCGTCGCAGAAAATGCCGCTTATTATATCAGCAGGCTGGAAGGGACAGAAGCATGATACTATTTCCCTTTCTCGAAATCACAAAAGGTGCGGATGTTGCTCATAAAGTGTATCTTTGAGCCGTATCTAATTTTAAGTTTATGCTAATTGACAAAAACAAGGTAGTGACCTTGCATTATCGCCTCCAGGAGGACAACGCAGAGGGTGAACTCATCGAAACAACCTTCGATTCCGAGCCTTTGGTGTTCCTGTATGGTGTTGGGCAGATGATCCCCGAATTCGAACGCCAGCTGGAAGGCAAACAGGCCGGGGATGAGCTTAGCTTTGGTATCATCGCAGCAGAAGCATACGGAGAAGCCGATCCGGAAGCATACGTAGAAATCCCTATTTCCGTGTTCATGATCGACGGTGAATTGGCCGAAGATATGCTGGAAATTGGCAATCGGGTGCCCATGTCGGATGAGGAAGGCAATCAACTGATTGGCACGGTACTCGCTGTTAAGGATGACGCCGTTCTGATGGATTTTAATCATCCCATGGCTGGACAGGATTTGTTCTTCAACGTTCGGGTTGAGTCCGTCCGACCAGCCACAGAAACTGAAATTGCCCATGGCCATGTCCATGGCCCAGGCGGACACCACCACTAAGCATCTCGCACTCTTATTTCTATATGCCGATGTTTCTTTTTCGACATCCGGCATTCCTAAAAATGCATATTCTTTCCGGAGAGTATGCATTTTTTTTTCAGGATAAACCATATTATTGTTTGCCCTTGACTGCGTGAGATACCAGTTTTTTCTGAAATTTACAGGGTTCCCCTCTTTATGCTGTCAAATCAACGTACATCACAAAAATAACCACCATGGCCTCAAAACATTCCGCTCTTTTCAGCTTACTCCTTGTCGGTTTGGTGCACCTTCTTCCGGCACAGGTTATCATTACTCCCGGTCAGGTAGCCACGCATCCGGGAGTGGATCCGGTTCGACTCCAGCGCATCGATAAGGTCATCCAGGAATTTACCGAATCAGGTAAGGTGGTCGGGGCAGTGGCACTGGTGGTCAAAGACGGCAAAATCCTGCTGCACAAGGGCTATGGTATGGATGACCGCAACACGGGCAAGGCCATGGCGCCCGACGCTATCTTCCGGATTGCGTCCCAAACCAAGGCACTCACCTCAGCCGGCATTCTGATGTTGATGGAAGAGGGGAAATTGCTCCTCAGCGACCCGGTACATAAGTATATTCCGACCTTCAAAAACCTACAGGTTATTGATTCTTTCAACGAGTCAGATACTTCATACACCACCGTTCCAGCCAAACGGGATATCACCATCAGGGACTTGCTCACACATACTTCCGGACTAGGGTATCCTTCCATAGGAAGCCCCATGATGAAAGCAGTGTATGCTAAGCATGGTATTTCTGCCGGCATCGGCGAAACAGGCGGGAATATGGCCGAGGCTATGCTGCGCCTGGGCACGCTCCCACTCGAACACCAGCCCGGTGCCCGCTGGACCTATGGTATTAATTCGGATGTCCTGGGGCATATCATCGAAATTATCTCTGGTATGAGCCTGGAAGAATTTTTCCGAAAGCGGATTTGTGATCCCCTGGGAATGGCAGATACTTGGTTTAACCTGCCTGCCTCCAAAAAAAGCCGGTTGAGCCGTATCTATCTTCGACAGGGTCCGGGTGCTTTCACCCTGCTTTCTAAAGAAAATGCGGGGGTAGATCCCGATTTTCCGCTTCTGCCCAAATCCTATTTTTCAGGGGGAGCAGGCCTGTCCTCCACCGCCATGGATTATGCTAGGTTTCTTCAACTTTTCCTGAATAAAGGGGAGTATGGTGGAAAGCGCCTCCTTTCTCCTGCAACAGTAGCTATGATGCTGCGCAACCAATCTGGCAACCTCTACCCGGAAGGGCATTTCGGGTATGGATTTTCCGTAGTTTCCGAAGCCAACCCGGATGATATCCGAAATATCGGTTCGTTTGCATGGGGTGGTGCTTTCGGTACCCGGTATTGGGCCGATCCTAAAGCCAACCTCATCGGGATTATTATGACGCAGCAGTATGTACCCGGACCAGAAACCGGCGAGCTGATGGATAAGTTTCGCAATGCGGTCTATCAGGCATTAACCAAATAGAAGTTGGGGCTTATGGTTGGGAGAAGTGGTTTTTTCCTATCCTGCTGATACTGTTTGGTAGTTCAGTCACCTTCGCACAGCCGGGAATGTGGCACTTATTGAACGTGCGCTTCGCGTTGAATGCCGTTTGGAGTGTCCAGGCTGAAACACAGGTGCGTACATGCCTCCGGTAGCACCGGCTTTGGCAAATGCTATTTTTTTAGCCCCGGGGATAAGGCTACGTTCCCTGCCTATTGGTATCAATAATCTTAATTCATAAAACGATGAAGATTAAATTTATTCTGCTTTTCCATCTCTTGATATTTACCCATTTAATGGCACAACAAAGGGATAATCGATTTTTCGAGTTGCGTACTTATTACACCCATGATGGGCGTATGCCGGCCTTGATTAGTCGTTTCCAAAACCATACGTTACAAATTTTTGAGCGCCATGGTATGACAAACATTGGTTATTGGGTTGCCTCTTCAGATTCTAACAAACTTATGTATATCCTGGCCTATCCAAATAGGGAGGCAAGGGATCAAGCGTGGAAAGATTTTTCGGCAGATCCGGAATGGCAAAAAGTGGCTACGGATTCTGAAAAAGACGGTAAAATTGTGGCCAAGGTGGAGTCCGTATTTATGACGCTTGCTGATTTTTCACCTGCCTTAATAGTGAGCGACAATCATAACCCATCCAGAGTTTTTGAACTTCGTATGTGCACCATGCTGCCGGGAAAATTTCCGGATATTGTAAAGCGCTCTGCCAATCAGACGAAAGCGCTGTTTTCTAAGCATGGTATGACCAATGTGGCGTATTGGATTTCAGCGGAAGGGGAGGGGCAACAGCCCAGGCTAATTTACATTTTGGCCCATGCCTCCGAGGAAGCCGCCAAACAATCCTTTGCAAATGTTAGAGTTGATCCGGAATGGATGAAAGTAAAAGCCAAATTGGAAAAGAATGTTGCGTTTACGGATAAAATTGAATCCCAATACATGAAGCCATTGGTTTTTTCAAAGATTAATTGATATCCAGTAGAATACCAAAAAAATATGTTTAAAAAGTTGTTTCAAATTCTGCGGTTGCCGCTTTTTATTTTTTCAACCATTATCCCAAGTTGGTTTTCCCCATTGGCTGGTCAGGAGCTGGATTTCGTATTCAAGGCGGGTGAAGGGGGATATGCCTGTTTCCGAATCCCCGCGTTACTGGTAAGTAGTGAGGGCGTTTGGCTCGCGTTTGCAGAAGGCAGAAAAAAAGACTGTGGTGATTCAGGGGATATTGACTTGGTAATGCGGCGTTCTATGGATCAAGGCCAGACTTGGTTGCCATTGGAGGTAGTTTGGAGCGACAATGGAAATACCTGTGGCAATCCGGCTCCTGTACTGGAAGAGAAAACAGGCGATATTGTACTGTTAGCTACCTGGAATTTAGGCATAGACAAAGAACCTCAAATTATTGCAGGTACCAGTAAGGATACCCGACGGGTATTTGTGTTGCGCTCAAGGGATGAAGGGAAATCTTGGTCGTCTCCAACAGAAATCACCACTCTGGTTAAGCAGGATAATTGGACCTGGTATGCTACGGGGCCAGGAACCGGTATTCAGGTTCGTAAAGGTGCGTATAAGGGTAGAATGGTGGTTCCGTGTGATCACATCGAGGCTACTACAAAAAAATATTATTCCCATATTATTTTTTCAGATGATGGGGGATACACGTGGCAATTGGGTGGAAGTACAGCGCAGGATCAGGTCAATGAATGTGCGGTTGCAGCCCTTCCGGATCATCGGCTTATTTTAAATATGCGGAATTACAATGGTACCCGGGCAAGGCAGGTTGCCTATAGCTCAGATGGTGGATTGCAATGGTCTGCTATTCAAGTAGATTCAAACCTTATTGAACCCGTGTGCCAGGCTAGCCTGATATGGGCTGATACAGGTAGAAAGTCGGGATTTTTACTATTTTCTAATCCGGCCAGTACCGATCGAAGGGAAAATATGACCTTGCGCCGTTCGTTTGATTTGGGAAAATCGTGGGAATCAAAACTTATTTATCGAGGTCCTTCTGCTTATTCCAGTCTTGCATTTGTACCTCCTAGTCAGGTGGTCTGTCTGTTTGAGGCAGGAGAAAGTAGCCCCTATGAAGGCATTGTTTTGAAAGTACTGTCCTGGTAGGCAGTTGAGAAGGGGTGGTCCCACCAGGAATCGAACCTGGATCTAAAGTTTAGGAAACTTCCATTCTATCCGTTGAACTATGGGACCGCTTCCAAATGGAGTGCAAATGTACACATCCGAGATGATTTAGCCAATATTGTTTTTTGGTGTTTGGCGTTTTGCTCAAATCGTTAAGATGTAATCGGAATCGAGGAATATGCCTAAAATCAGGTTATTTTTCATCAAAAACAGAGAAGTGAAAATTCATCTTCTATTCACTTTTGAATAACAAATACAAAATGAGTTATCCAACTTCAGACATATTTAGCCGAATGCTCGCGGGTGGGCGGATTCCATTCAGCAATCCGGAGTACCCGAAAATATTTGATGTTCCGGCGAATGTAGTCGTGGGTGGTGTTCCTGCCCGAATCCTAAGAACGTTTGGCGAGGAGTAAGGCTCCAACAAGAAAATATTTGCCTGATTCAAAAACCTCGAAAACCACCTGCTATGCATGCGGAATCTTTTTATGCCTATTGTATGGAAAAACCAGGTGCGGAAGCCTGTTTCCCTTTTGACGAAACGACACTGGTATTCAAGGTGGGGGGGAAAATGTTTGCCCTTGCTTCACTGGATACAGAAAAGTTTCGGGTGAATTTAAAGTGCGACCCGGAACGTGCTATAGAATTACGGGCGAGCTGGCCGGGTGTCACACCTGGCTGGCATATGGATAAGAAACATTGGAATACGGTTCTTTTTGAAGAGGGCATTCCCGATGATTTTTTACGGGAGCTCATTGACCATTCGTACGAACTGATATGGAGTAAGTTGCCCAAAAAAGTAAAGGAGGGAATAATTTAGGAGACTGTACGAAACGGGTTCTATTTTCAAGGCACGGTCCGAAAAGTCCTTTGGCATGGTACGATTTCATATAATATTTGTTTATACGTCTATCATTCTGCCAAGCAAAATGATAGACGTATAAACAAAAAGTCTTCTACCGGAATTATTGGAATTACCAATCAACTCAATAACCCGGGTTCTGCACCAGATTGCCTCCACTCAGTGCAATTTCGGTCTGCGGAATTGGAAAAAGTTCGTGTTTTCCGGCGACGAAATTTTTGCCATGGGCTTTCATTACGGAAGCAGCCTGACCGGTTCGCAGCAGGTCAAACCAGCGTTGTTGTTCCATGGCCAGTTCGGAGCGTCGTTCTTTCCAAATCAGGATGCGGAGCTGATCTTTATTGGTGATGGTAATATCCGGAAGGACATTGCGTGTTCCACGCGCTCGTTTGCGGACTTGGTTGATGAACGTGAGCGCCTGAGCCGGCTTGCCGTTTTCGTTGGAGGCTTCGGCGGCGACCAGCAGCACATCGGCATAGCGGAGCATTCGGAGGTTGCTGGGGCCATTGTCCTGGAGCAGGGGGTGGCTGGGTGTCCAGGCTTTCTGATTGTAGCGTTCGCCTTCTATTTCTTTATTATCCTGTACAATATAGGAACCATCCGGTAGCGCCTCGCCTACATCGAGAATGGTGGCATCGCGGCGTGGGTCGCCGCGCTCATAGGAGCGCACCAGGTCATCCGAAGGCAGGTTGAAACCCCATCCCAGATTGGGGTCTCCCCGAACGCCCTGCACCATATTCCATGCGGTGGAGCCATTATAGCTATCGGCCAGCGCGGTGGCCTGTACTTCCCATACCGATTCAGACGAATTTTCTCCTTCTGGCAGGAAAATTTTGGTGTAGTCGGCCAGAAGGGCATATTGCCCGGAGTTGATGAGCTCCAAGGCATATTTTTCGGCATTGGCAAAGTCTTTATTCGTTAGGTACACCTTGGCCAATAAGCCACGGGCGGCGCCTTTTGTCACCCTACCCAAATCGACCGGCGCATAGGCAGATTTCTCCGGGAGTGCTGCCACCGCGTCCGACAAGTCGGCAATAATCTGGGCGTACACTTCCGCGACAGGCGTACGCTTTTGGGTGTAAAATTCTTCTTGCGTGAGCTGGGTCAATACCAGCGGTACATCGCCAAACCAGCGCACGAGGTTGAAATAGAAGTGTGCGCGCAAAAACTTTGACTCGCCGATTAGTCTTTTGCGAAGGGTTTCATCCATTTGCGGTACGCGGGGGATGCCGTCGATGGCGATATTGGCACGGAAAATTCCCTGGTAGTGCGCCTGCCAGGTGAGTCGAACATCTTCTGGAAAGCGCGCATCGAAGGTGAACTCATCGAAGGTGGTCAGGCGCTGGGCATCCGCTGGAAAGCTTCCTTTGGTAGCATCATCAGATACCATATCGGTCATTGCCAGCCACGGGAACGAAGCGAGGCTCCAGGTGCGCAATTGGTTATAGACTGCGTTGGTGGCCCAAACGGCGTGGTCGCTGGTTTGAAAGTAGTTGCCTGCATTGATTACCCCTTGCGGTTTGACATCCAGGAAGGTAGAATTTTCACAGGCTGGCGCAAGTGCTAAAGCGGTCGCCAGCGAAAGTATCTTAAAAAAGGGATGTGTTATTTTCATTGTCTCGAATTTCAGTTCTTCAATTAGAATCCAACCTGTACGCCCAACAAGACGGTTTTTGAAATGGGGTAAATACCCCCGTCAATACCTACGCGTGTCACGCTACCGCTTCCAATTTCAGGAGTATAGCCTGTATATTTTGTCCATGTTTGCAGGTTGTTGGCACTGGCATACACCCGCAGGGTACTCAGGCGAATTTTCTTGAGTAACGCGCTGTCGAACGAGTATCCAAGAACCACGCTGCGCAGGCGGATAAAGGAACCATCCTCGATATAGTTGCTTGAAACCGAGAAGTTGGGGTATCCGCCATTCATGATTCGAGGTTCTGTATTGCTGCTGCCTTCGCCTGTCCAACGATCGAGGAAGGAGGCTTCGTAGTTGGGCAATCCAAAGCCACGGGCCAATTTCTTGGAATTGAGAATTTTGTTGCCATAAACGCCATTGAGGTCGGCGGAGAGGTCGAAGCCGGCGTACTCCAGGTTCAGGTTAAATCCAAAAATCAAGGTGGGGATAGGGCTTCCCAGATAGGTCCGGTCCTGGCTATTGATGATACCATCTCCATTGATATCTTCGAAGCGCAGGTCACCGGGTTTGACGGCCTGCTGGCTGGGATATTGCTTGACCTCCTCGGCATTTTGGTACACGCCGGCTACCTGGTAGCCATAGAAGCTGCCGATTGGTTTTCCGATGGTAGTGAGGGTAGCAAATTCACCTGTAATAGCGACATCCTGGATAGTATCCTGGCCGGTTCCCAGTGAGAGCACTTCATTTTTAACGGTAGAAGCGAGAACACCGAAGCGATAATTGAATTTCCTGGCTTTTGAACTATAATTTAGGGTGACATCCCAGCCGGAGTTGGCTACATCGGCGGCGTTCACATAGGGGTCGCCGGCGCTGCCCACATAATCAGGGATAGGTACCGGAACGAGAATTTTCTCGCTCTTCCGGTAATAATAATCGGCCTCGAGGGTAAGTCGGTTGTCGAGCACACCGAGTTCGAAGCCTGCATTGGAGCTGGTTGTTTCCTCCCATTGCAGGAGCGGGTTGGCCAGGTTGATAATCGTGGCGCCAAAGAGGAGTGATTCATCCGGGCCAAATACGGCGCTTAGGTTGTTTGTGACTGTAGGAATAGCCGCATTGGAAGGGAATTTATCGTTGCCAAGACGACCCCAGCTTGCCCGTATTTTCAGGTTATCCAGTGCTTTGTTGTTTTTGAGGAATGGTTCCTCTGTTACTCGCCAGGCCAGCGCGAGGGACGGGAATGCGCCGAAGCGACGTTCGGATCCGAATTTAGAGGATCCGTCGCGGCGCCAGGTACCTGTAAATAAGTAGCGGTCGAGCAGGGAATAATTGAGGCGGAAAAGGGCGGATTCATAGCGTTCGGGCGTAAATCCGTAGTTGTAGTTGGTAGCTGTTTCGCTATCTCCGGAGTTGAGGTAAAAAAACTCTTCCGTATCTCCAATGAGATCGAGCCGGGAACCGCCGATTACGTCGCCGCCTCTCGCCTGACGGGTATAGCCGGCCAGCGCGTTTATGCGGTGTATCCCAAAGTCTTTGGAATAATTGATGGTATTTTCCCACTGCCAGTCGTAAAATCTGGACGCCTCCACATTCACGCGGCTGTTGAGGTTTCGCTGGCGGTTGTCCACCTCGAATTTTGGCTCAAATCCTTTTGAGCGGTTATTG
>Ga0172373_10007485_pt1 | contig 14143 bp, 30 predicted proteins | sample Lak10m_2_FD_114546 | JGI IMG/M metagenome (GOLD analysis project Ga0172373, IMG submission 114546) | Freshwater microbial communities from Kabuno Bay, South-Kivu, Congo - kab_092012_10m | ecosystem: Environmental > Aquatic > Freshwater > Lake | place: Democratic Republic of the Congo... | reverse complement strand
GCGTTCGGCATTTCAGGAACTCGCGGGCAGTGCATCTCGCCGTATGCCGCGCATTGCTTTTGCGCACGGCGCAACTCGATTACCGTTGCCACCCATGTATCCGTCAGTACCGTGACGGAATCTGACTCGGAAAGGACTCCATGCGTCCCATCCAGCAGTTTCTCGCGTATCGCGTCAAGCGACATCGCCAACCTTGTCCAATCGTTTTCGTCATTCATGTGTTCCTCCGTTCAGTTCGTAGCATGGCGGGCAAAGCCCACGCATCAGGCAATGGCATACCTCGCCGCAAATGTCGCATCGTTCTTCGCGGTCGCCTGGCTCGTCGGAATCAATAGCCGAACCAGCAGGTTCAGGGTACGTCGCTTCGCTCCGCCCCTGACCTGCGGCGTTGTGCGTCAGTATCGTGCAGACATGCCCTGCCGCGCCAGTTGCTTCGCTCACTTCGTCACCCCTTCCTTCCTGCTCTGCAACGCACTCCTAACACATGCGCTGGCATTCGTATTTTCCATCTTCCAGTTTCCCAAGTGCCCGCACCTGAAGTGGCAACCATCGCGTCTCAACAGCGGGTCACACAGCGTAATGAAGTTCGATTGATTCGTGGCGAGGTCCGGTCGCACATGCACAGGAATCCGATGATGCACAGCGCAGCGTGAGTAGTGAACGACGTTCGTGTTGTAGGCGTGCTCACAGGTCGGATGCGCCATTTTGTACGCCCGCATCTCGCGGCGGTAATCGGGCGTGTCGCGGACGGACTGGATGGTAACGGCGGCGGCAACCAGCGCGACGGACAGGGCTGTTATGGTTCTCGGTCGCATAGGCTATCTCCGCATCACTCTTCAACCCAGTTGTCTTTGCGGGTCCACTTCCTCACCTTACGCGACAAGACGCGCTCGCGCTTGGCCGTATACTCCTCGCCTTCCCATGCGAACTTGAGCGTCTTGACCTCAACGACCTCCGTGGTCTCGGTCTTCTCGGTCGCCTCCTTGGTCACGCTGCCGGGGTCCGGTTCGCCGACGCCCCACGAGAAGCGGAACGGACTCCGTTCCTCGTTGTTCCAGTGCGTCACGTTGGTTACAATGCAGACCGCCTCCACGAGCCGCGTCATGCACCCGCCTTTGTCCAATCGGATTTCGTCAATGCCGGGTCCCACCACACTCCATCCAGGTATATCGGTCGCAATCATCAAGTTCGTCACTATTGCCGCTATCAGGTTTGTCATGCCCCTCTCCTTTCGATTTACTTGCCGCCTGTCAGCGTTGCGTTCGGCATCATTGCCCCTCCGGCCACGTAAACGCCTCGGCCTTGCCGCGCAGGACGGCCAACGCCGCCCGAACTCGCACCCGCAGCCCGTACACGCCGGTCAACGGTATTGGACGTGCGGGCACCCACTTGCCGTTGATGTTCGCCGTCGTGCTTTTCGCATGATTTATCAGACCCCACAGTGTCCACATTGTCATTCTCCTTTCGATGGAATTGCCAAACAACCAGCTTCACCGCGACTCGCTACCGCTTGCTGTTCTTTCGTCCGCGCCGGTTCGTAGGCGTTCAGCGCGTCCCGTATCAGTTCGGCGTCATCCTTTTGTTCGCAGATGGTGAGGATGCGATCATCGTCCTCGGTATCCCCAACAATCCACATGTGCTTGGTCTCCACCAGCGAGCACGCAATGTATCGTCCCGGTTCCATGTTAGCTCTCCTTTCGATTTACTTGCCGCCTGTCAGTGTTGCGTTATCTCCGTATCTCCCAGAGTTCCTTGCATTGGCGCGTGTGCATCTTGGCATTCATGGAAACCTGCCCCTGATACCCGTGCCCGAAGCCCCACGACTGTTCAATCGACACCCACGGCCCGTCTGGAATCGGCGTGCCGCCCAAGTCGTACATGAGCGACGTAGCCAGAACGCAGTGATACCCTTCCCGCTCCGCGTTGGCTTCGGGAGAGTGGTCGAGGCATCCGGTTTTCGGGTCCGGGTTGTACCAGCCCTTCGTGATCTCGTAGACGGCGATCACCGGCTGGGTCGCCATAGTCCGCGCAAGGTCTGTGGCACGAAAAATCGTGGCGCTATCATTGAACCATTTGCGTTCCTGAGCCGCCGCAAACGCCCACGGTACGGCAAGGCCAGACTCTTTATTCAGGCCGCACATTTCGATTCCGGTTCGCCACACGGCAACCGCTTCGTCGTCGCTGATCGAGATTCCGTCCATGATCTCCAACCAGTTGGCAAGCGTGAAGCAGGTACAGGCCGGAGACTGGCGTTGATTGTCGCCAGCCCGAACCTTCCGCAGCCACGAGATGTTAGCCCCTCGCGTTGCCGGAGCAGCAGGAATTGGAGCCACACAACATAGGATGACATCACTGCGGAACGACATGGACGGCCTCCTGAGTCACGGGGTCGATCATCACGTTGGTCGGGTACGGGTATCGCTCTGAGTGCGGCACTACTGGCGGCGGCGTGTGCCTGCACCCTGCGAGAACCCAGGAGAGAACGGCGGCAATGATGATTGCTACAACAACAAACGTCGCCGCCATCCGGCGTACAGAATGAATCGGTTGCCAACGGTGATAGTCGGGCGGCTCACACTGCTGACAGCCCCAATAGCGTGAAGAATACTTGCCCTTCCTGCACGTCAGACAACCCTTAAACTGTTCGTAGATCATTGCATTCTCCTTCCAGCAACGAACCCGATCACCAGCTCGACCACCAACGGCGGCACGGACAGGCAGAACGCCGCCTTGATCGTGAACAACTCTTTGACGTACTCAAGCACGACGACGCTCCCTTCGCGTTCTGATCGCTTTTCTACGCGCAGCCTTGCTCGGTTGCTTCGTGACGGCAAAGCCCTTCCTGACGCCCTTCACCGAGCCGCCCTTGGCTCCGATGCAAGCGGGGCATTGAAGCACGATGTCTGTGTGAATCGGGCACGTCGGGTTCGGAGGACACGATAACCTGTCTGCCATGTCACCCATTTCTATTCCCTTTCTCTCGCTCACGGAACAGAGCATCCCACACTAGCCGCTTACGCGCAAGCCTATTTAGACTTTTTCTTTTGCCCGTCCGCAAGGGTAATCATGTCAGACCATTCCTGCCATTGAGCCATCGGAACCTTGAGTCCATAGCGGTCGCCTATCTCTATGCCGCTCGACTCGCAGTAGCGCATGGATTCCACGAGCATGTCCCTGAGCACGTCACGCTGACGCAGGGCTTCCTTGACATCAATACTCATAGCGCTCCTTTCGCTTCCTCCACCCAGTTATTATATCTGCGGGCAGACGCTGACGCTTCGCTTCTCGGTTCTTCTTGTCGCGGCAACGGCGACACTTCTCGAATCCTTCAGCATCCTCTCCGCACGTCACGCACAATCCGTTCGCTCGCCTGAAGTCGCGTTGTGGACGGCTCATACCGCACCGCCTTTCGTAGAGCACGCGCTGGCAATCTCGATCTCAACCTCGTCGCCTTCCTTGAGCGGCGAAGCGTCCACTTCCGCCTCGTCTGCGATCAAGCAGATGGCGTATGTTTTGGACTGTTCTTCGTAGTCTCCAATCATCATCACGCGAGCCTTCATTCCGCACCGTCCTTCTCAGATAGACGCGGCAGGGCCAGAGGAGCAGGAGTAGCCAAGAAGCACGTAGCTCCTCTTGTTGACCCTCCCAAACGCTCAACCAGCCCTGCCGTCATGTTCGTTATTCTCTCTTCAGCACGGCGGTCTGCGTCGTGCTTTTTGTGAATCGGTCACGGATGCTGACGATGACGTACTCGCCATCTTCCAGCTTCTCGGCTTCCTTGCGAAGCTGCTTGATCCCTTTATCTGCCCGAACTGGAATCCATTTGCCTACACCGTCTTGCTCTATCTCTGAAACGAGCACGAACGACGTGTCACGTCGCGGCTTGCGTGGCTTCTTCTCAGGTATAGTGAAGGTTCCCTCAGCCATTGTCTTCACCCTCCGCAGCTTCCTCGGCCTGCTTCTGCTCGAACAGAGCAAGACCGCGCTGGCACTCGTCAGAGGTCATCGGGCGACTCTCGACAACCGCATCAAGACACAGCGGGTCCATGTCCGTCCGAACAACCCGGATCGTTCCAGCCGTGAAGTTCTTCGTCACATGGCACTTCACGGTGCGGTGATCGTACTTGGCGCGAACCAGAGCGCACAGTCGCGCAAGTTCGCCCTCGACCGCCGACACCTTCGCCTTGTGTACAGACTTGATCTCGTCAAACTCTGCCTCAAGGTCGCCAAGCCGACTCTGCTGATCCGCCATGCGTTCGCCAGCCGCAAGCAGTTCGTCCTGCGTCAGCTTGACCTTGCACAGAACGTCAGCCTCACCGTACTCGATCACTTCCCGCTTCTCCACTTCCTCTTTCCCCTTCTCGCTCATGCTACCCTCCCTTTGTGTTTTGCTTCATCCAGCTTACCGCGCAACTCCTCCACGACTTCGCAGAGGAAACCGATTGCGACGTGCGCCCCATGCGTCCTTGCTATACCCATGTAGTATTCCTTCCTACGGGACATCTGCCCAACTTGGGACACCGACTCCAACTTCGCTGACAGTTGACTGCTGCCTGATTTCAGAGAAGCGACTGATGCGCTTGTCGAAGTTGATCGGGATGTCTCCCGTTGGCCCGAACCTGTTTTTCGCGACGATGGCTGACGTTTCATCTTTCTCCGTTCTGTGTATGAACACGACTTGCGTTGCATCCTGCTCAATCGCCCCGCTCTCGCGCAAGTCTGACAAGCGCGGCTTGCGATTCTCCTGTTCGTAAGAGCGTGACATCTGCGCCACGAGCAGTAGCGGGACTCCAATCCGCTTCTGAGTCTCACGCAGAAGATTCATCCATCCTGCAACTTCCTGCGCCCTTGACTCCTTGAACTTCGCTGAAGAAGTGATGATCTGCAAGTAGTCAATCGCGAGCAGTTGCGCCCCGTGAATCTGTACCTCGGCAGACATCCATGAACAAATCTGCTCAATCGTCATGCTGCAATCGCTAATCCTCAACGGCCATTCGGAATGCTCCTTCGCACGCTCCACCAACGCCATGAAGTTGTCGTCAGTGATATTCCCCGTCTGCGCCTCGAAGCTGCATACCGATGCCTGCTCGCACAGCATCCTCAGACGGAACTGTTCTTCAGTCATCTCGTGCGATGCCAGAGAGCACTTCATCCCGCGAATGCAAGCTCCTGCCAATTCGTTCGCCACGAAGGTTGACTTCCCCGCTCCCGGTCGTGCGGCGATTACCGCGATGCCCTTGTATCCGCCAAGCATACGATTCACTGAAGGGATGCACGACGGAACGCCGTACACTCCGTTGCCTGACCTAATCTTGCTCAACTGCGACAGAATCTCGTCGTAGACCTCGCGAGGCTCGCGCTGAATCACACCGCTCAACGCGCCCTGCATCTTCATCATCGCGCTCAACAGCTTGGATAGCGAAGCCGTTGACTTCACAGAACCGTCAACAGCCATGTTCTTTGCCTCTGTAGCGAGCTTGACAAGCAGACGCCGTGTGTAGGCGTCCTTCATGCTCTCGACGTGCTGGCGAAGGTGGTGGACCGTCCTACCGGCAGAATCAGAGCACTCGTCGGCATCCTTCATGCCGAAAGCTACGCCAGCCTTCCGGCATTCTTCGGTCATAGTCAGCCCGTCAATACGGTCTGACGGCATCGCTGACACAACCGACCATACCCCGGCAAGCGTTGCATCGCTGAACCAATGCCTGCTCACACCGTACTCTCCGCACACAGACATTGCGCGAACAGCATCAAGGCTTATGCACCCGATCACGGAACGTTCGCTGGATGGAGAACGAAGAATGTCTTCGCTCATTTCGCACCTTCGTACTTCTCGGCGTTGGATAGGTATGTGTTCAGCGTCCTTGTGGCAGATTTTGGAAGGGATATGGCGCCCATCATATCCCTGACGAACGACTTGACGGCCTTTATCTGTGCAGCCCCACACGGCCAAGATTCCAACGTGTTCTTGATTGCCGCGTCTGGTATGTTCCTGAACTCAGGAGAGATTGCATGTATGGCTGAAATGATCTTGCTCATTTTCGGGTTCTCGTCATTCAGGAAATCTGTCAGCACTTGGTTCGTGCGACCATCCCCTTCCCCCACACCCCTTTCTTGAATACCAGAAGAAGATAGAGATGGAGTTAGATACTCTAAGCCATTGGCAACTTGTAAGTCACTTATAGGTTGCTTATTGCCATGCCATCTCTTAGACATGGCAGACTTACCGCCGTTGCTCTGAAGTGATCTTTGCTTCATCACCTTGCAGAACTCAAAGTACAGACGGTCGTTACGTAGTTTTCCGGGCCGGTCTGGAACTGCGTCGAAGCAAGCCTTAATCTTCGGGCCAAGAGTTGCCCAGCGTCCGTTCAGACGTGACAGTGAAGCTAGGTCTTCGTCTGAATCTGGGATGGTCTGGTCTTCAGAGTTCCATTGGTATGCCAGCAAGCGGATATACGGGCCTTCCTGTTCTGGAAGCATTGAGTTTACCCGTGAAGACCCAAGCCAGTTGTTCGTGTAGAACGGAAAGCTGGGCGGTTTCACGCGGCACCTTGCCTTGCCGCAACGTCACGAAGATCGTCGTGTTTCATCCTTGCCTTCTCCTTGCTGTTTGATGACCGCTGCAATGTCCTCGAACACGTAGCCGAATGATCGCAGTATGTCTGCGCGAAGTTCAGGCGTCATCTTGCCGGTGCGCTCAAGATGGTCAAGAAGTCGCGCCGTCTGTCTGCGTCTGATCTTTTCTATCTCATCCATGCCGTGTCCTTTCGCTCGCAACGCCACGTACTATCGCAGAGTGCGCTTGCGATGTCAAGCATCGAGCAGATATTTAACCGTTTTCTTTATCGAAAAACATTGAATATCTCAAAAGGCTTGCTTCCGTGTTGGCAAGTATGGCAATATGCCTCCGTTGAAACACAAGGAGGGATTGAGATGCCAACGGCAGAGTTCTTAGCGAAACGAAAGGTGTGGACGGAGAACCGGAAGCGAAAGTTGTTCGCGAACAAGTGCTGCAATTCATGCGGCAAGCCTGACCCTGACTTCGACAAGCACCCCGGCAAGATGTGCGATGCTTGTCTGGCGCGTATCAGGAACAAGATCGGTTACAACCCTTGGAGGCCGGGCGGCAAGGGCAGACCGCCTCGCTCGTTTGTTTCTGCTGACGACAACATCATGCTCCGCAGTGAGCGGGACGAACAGAGGTAGCATGAATGTGCTGGTTGGCTTTCTGATCGGTATGTTGATTGGCCTGCTCTGGCGACCGACCGTGCTTCGGATCGGGGAACTGTTGTTTATCCGGCAATGTCGAGAACGGTTTTCGCTCTGCCTCGACTGCGAGTTGCATAACCGATGCTCGCGCTACTCGCGGCACTGTAAAGCCAACATCCCGATATGCGTCAAGGAGCCGAAGTGAAAAAGATTCTCGGTCCTGTCCGCGTTACGGCGCAACCGTGCGAGGTCAACAAAGACCTGTTTGAGATTGTCACCACAACCGAAGTCTACCGTGACGAGAACCTGATAGGCGTGTCCGAGTTTAGGCGTATGCTTCCAATCGCAAAGGTAAGCGAACTATTCGACGCCTGCATGACCGACGCAGCCGACAAGATGCGCCGACAGGTGCAGGAACTCTGGAGTTACACATGAAAGAAAAGCCGGTAAAGTTCGACACCAAAACCAAGTCCATGATGGATACGTGGCTGGACGACTTCAAGATGCACGGCATCATCCAGCGAGCCTGCGACAACACGGGCATTGACCGAGAGAAGGTTGAGAAATGGATTGAGAAGCACGACAAGTTCAGGGAACGCATGGAGCGAGGCAAGCGCATGGCGGCTGACTACCTTGAGGCTGAACTGCGTGATCGCGTCCTGACCGGACGTGTGCCGAAGCGTGACTCCAAGGGCAACATCATCCCCGGCGAGTACGAGCAGCATCGGGTATCCGACACGTTGGCAGGCGAGATGCTACGCGCCAAGAAGCAGGAGGAGTACGGCAAGGACGCCAAGGCGAAGACGTTTGAGTTCGCCCGTGTCATTGTGTTCAAGAGCGATGTTCCGATGCCGACTGATGACCAGACGGCAAAGGTGAAGGAAAGGAAATAGCAATGACTGCATGTGATGTACAGAAGTGGGAGAGAACAAAAGAAATCGCTATTGCGTGCGGGGTGACGTGGAAGCTCCGCGACACTATTGAACTCTACGATAAGCGCGGGATAAGCCTTGGGTATCTTTGGTCTGTTGACACGGCATACGCCTTTTTGTGCGGATACGAACACGCTGTATCGAAAAACAGGGCAAAGAAATGACAAGGAACAATCAGGCTGTGAGCCGCGACGTTACCGTACCTCACGTTCGCCTGTTGTACCTTGAAGGCAAGTGGCGTCTGTGCGGGCACAATCGCAAGCCTCTTGTTCACGCCAAGACTGGAACGCCGGTAGACGGAGGCGGTCACGTATTCAAGGCGAAGGCTATGCGCCAAGCCAATCATGTTCAGGACTGGTACAGGAAGGAGTAGGCAATGCAGATCAAGGTTGGAGATGCGTTGATGTTTCGTGGAAGCGGAGAGATGTACGCAAGGTGGCCTGTGATCGTGAAGGCGGTCACGGAGCACTTTGTTCTGATAGACGAACATTATCAAGAATCGTGGTATAGTGTTCGCACTATCGCCAATAACCAGCCAATCCTTGTCGGTCGTCTTGAGCCGAAACGATGGTGGAGAAAACAGAAGATACGATACCTTTCGGTCGAGTCTGTTGACCTTGAGCAATCTCAGAATGAAGGACCTCATTTTCGTTGCGTTTGTAACAGGGTTGGTGTGCTATATTCAAGGATACGTTACGGGAACAAAGAAGGCATACAGAAGCGCGAGCAAGATGATTGATGAACAGATTGGGCCTCTACTGAAAGGAAGGGAAGGCAAACATGAGTAACAAAGACAAGCCGCGACGAAACGAGCCGTGTTCGTGTGGTAGCGGCAAGAAGTTCAAGAAGTGCTGTCTGCCTTGGGCTAGAGAAGAAAGGCAGAGAAAGATGATCGCGCAACGGAGGCAGCGGGAAGAGAATGCCACGCTTCACGTTCAGCCCGGACGCGAAGCGGGAGGGCTGTAACGTGCAAGCGATGGTTCGCAGATTCATTTTCGCGCCAGACAGGCCGCTAGGGTTGATTCATCCGATCGTCGCGGTACTGCTGGCAAGGGTGATTGATTGTCGGGGATTCATGCACGGATTCACGGTCTGCCTGTTGATCTGGTGGATTTGGGAACGGTGCACTTCTGCGAACAAGGAGGTCAGTCATGCCAGTGCATAAGGTCAAGGGCGGCTACAAGTGGGGCAACAGCGGCAAGACGTACAAGGGCAAAGGGGCCAAGGCTAAGGCGCAGCGTCAGGCACGCGCTATCTATGCCAGCGGATATAGGGGAAGATAGACCATAGGAGAAAACGCAATGCCGAAGCGAAGCATACATGCCAACTTGATGATGCGAGAGCCACCTGTCTACAAGGCAGAACCGACTCCGCGTAGATTCCATATGTCTAGCGCAATGGTGCGATGTCTTCGCGGACCTATCGGCACCGGAAAATCATCGGCATGTGTAGAAGAACTCAGGAGACGTGCGTTCGCCCAGAAGCCATACAACGGGATAAGGAGTACGAGGTTCGCGGCTATTCGTGAAACATATGGAGAGCTTGCGCGTACAACCCTCAAGGATTTTCTTGAGTGGATACCGCCGGGAGATGCGCCCGGATACAAGGTAACAGTTTCCTACCAACCGCCAATGGTTGTGCGGATTATAGTGAACCTTGAAGATGGTACGACCGTAGATTCCGAGGTCATATTTATCGCGCTCGAATCTTCTGATGATGAGAAGAAGTTGCGCTCATGGAATCTTACGGGCGGCTGGATCAACGAGGGACGCTACATCGAGTACAGCAACTTCGTGGCGCTTCGCGAGCGTATAGGTCGTTACCCTGCGATGAAGGACGGCGGCATGTCGTGGCACGGCATCATCATTGACACCAACCCGCCGAGCAACAAGCACTGGATATACGATCTATTCGAGGTACAGAAGCCTGCTGGATACGAGATGTTTACCCAGCCTCCCGCCGTTCTTCCCTTGCCCAAGAAGGACAAGAATGACGTGCAGTTGTGGGTCGCGAATCAGGGGCAAGACCCGCGATGGCCTGCCGCTGAGAACGTCAGAAACCACAACAAGGGGTTCAACTACTGGCTGGATTTGACGGTAGGCGTGAGCGAAGCCAAGATTCGTGTGGACTTGATGGGCGAGTACGGGACGCTGAACGAAGGCAGGCCCGTGTTCCCTGAGTACAACGACTCTGTTCACTGCAAGGATGCGGTGCAGATGTTGAACGGAATACCGTTGCTGATTGCGTGGGACTTCGGGCTGAGTCCATGCTGCCTGTTCGCGCAGTTGACTCCGTTCGGTCGGTTGCAGATTGTTGACGAGTTGGTGAGCGGTCTGACCGAGGCTGACATCGAACGACTTCCAAAAGGGAAATACTTCGGACAGATGGGCATTCGGCAATTCGCCACGACTATCGTGAAGCCGTACATGCTCAATCACTTTGCCGGGATACCTTTCATGTCCGTTGGCGATCCGGCTGGCAGCCAGCGCGGGCAGACAGACGAACAGACCTGTATGCAGATACTTCAGGAGGTTGGTCTGCCAACCGAGAGCGCACGGACGCAGAACTTCATTGCTCGTCGCGAAGCGGTTGTCGGATACATGCAGCGCAACATCGAAGGGCCGGGGTTCCTTGTTGATTCCAAGTGCCACATCTTGCGGGAAGGTCTGATCGGTGAGTACAAGTACCGCAAGATGATGGGCAAGGCCGACGAGTACACCGAGGAGCCTGAGAAGAACAAGTACAGCCACATCTGCGATGCGCTGACGTATCTGGCGATGCGTGCAGAGGACGGTGGCGCAAGCGGGTTCGATCACATGACCGGGCAGATGACGAACATGCGTAGCGGTCGTAGGCGCGTTGTTCGCGTGAAGTGCTCTCCCTAGCAAAGTGTCTCGCGACTGTCTCATCTGTCTCGTTTGTCAAACCTGAGACACGCTGAGACACTTTTTTCTTGACGTTGCGAAAGTGTTGTGGTAGCGTCTGTCTCAACCAAAGGGGAGGTGGGCGATGCCGCAAGGCTTGGCGCTTCAGTTACCCGTTCCGAAAAGCGAGATCACGCGAGACACGTCTAACGGCGTCAACCCCCTTTTGCTCGTCAAGTCCAACGACCAGCTTGACCAAGATCGCAACGCCAAGGACGCCGCCAACGAAGCCGCTCAACGTGAGCAGCCGGAGAATCTTTCCAAGCTGGCTGCATTCGTCAGGGATGGCTTTGAGGATGCCAAGAAATACCGCAGCGAGTCTGGATCAGACGATTCGGTAGACGACCTCCTGCTGAAGTGCCTGCGTCAATCCAACGACCAGTACGAACCTGACATTGCGGCAATCCTTTCCGACCGTGGACAGAGCGAACGCTTCCTTGGCCTGACCGGCAAGAAAGAGCGCGATGCTCAGGCTTGGATCATGGACGTGTCCCGCGTCGAAACTGGCGTCCCGTTCAAGGTGTCTCCTACCCCTGTCCCTGACATGGGCGAAGAACTCACCAAGCAGGTTGCCGATAGGGTGATGCAGGACTTGATGTTCCACGTTGAGAAGACGGGAGAGCCTGTAACTCTCCAGACCATATACACTTACGCTGCTCAGTTGAGGGATGAGGTTGACGGCGACATAGAACGCGAAGCTAAGATTCGCTGCAACCGTATGCAAAGCGTTATCATGGACACGCTTGCACAGGGTGGGTGGGCTGAAGCGTGGAACGGGTTTGTCCAGAACTTGACTCAGTTCCCGACAGCGTTCATCAAGGGTCCGGTCATGCGGAAGAAGGTTGTTCTCGCGTGGCGCAAGACCTCGTTTGGTATGCAACCCGTTCGGGAGAAACGGATTGTGCATACGTTTGAGACCCCTTCTCCATTCGACATCTACCCATCCCGCGAGACTACTGACGTTCAGACCGGCACGTTCTTCGAGCGCATCAAGCTATCCCCTGCTTCCTTGTCTGACATGATAGGCGTTCCGGGGTATCAGGACGATGCCATCGAGAAGATTCTTGCGCTTCACCGTCCCGGCGTGTACCGCGAGTTGACATCGACAGACTCCGACCGGAAGGCTCTTGAGGACAAGGGTAGCAACACCTTCCAAGCCGCTGACTTCATCGAGGGCGTTGAGATGTGGGGCATGGCTACGGGCGTCATGCTGAAGGAGTACCAGATTGAGGAGGACATGGACGGAGAGAAGATCAACCCGTTCAAGGTCTACGACATCAACGCCATTCTGATAGGCAGCGACATCATCTATGTCAGCCTGAACCCGAACCCTTCAGGCGCACGCCCGATGCACATGACATCGTGGGACAAGCGGCATGGCTCGTTCTGGGGTCGCTCCATCCCGTCTATCATGGATGGGCTTCAGGGCATGGTGAACGCTACAGGGCGTTCGATTGAGGACAACGAGAGCGTGGCGTCTGGATTCCAAGTCATCTACAACGACATCAGCCGCATACCGGCAGGCGAGGATATTACGAGCCTGTACCCCGGCAAGATTCATCAGTTCGTCAACACGAACCCGACGAATGCCGCGCCTCCGATGACGTTCACGCAGCCTGAGAGCAACGCCGCAGAATTGATTTCGGTCTATCAGCAGCTTGCCACAATGGTTGACGAGTACACGGGAATCCCCGCCTACGTCTCTGGCTCAACGAACGTCAAAGGTGCGGGGCGAACATCCTCTGGTCTGGCAATGTTGATGGGCAATTCGGCGCGTGGAATCAAGCGCGTGTTGCTCAACATCGACCAAGACATTTTCAGGCCGGTCGCTCAATTCGAGTTCGACTGGCAAATGCTGTTCAGCGAAGACGAAGAGATCAAGGGCGATGCACAGATTGTGTGCGCCGGAACCCTTGCCGAAGTCATACGTGGCGAGTTGAACGCTGCGAGGCAGACGTACTTGCAGACGACCCTTAACCCGATAGACGCTCAGATCATTGGCGTGAAGGGCAGGGCTGCAATACATCGAGAAATCGTGCGTTCACTCGAAATGCCGGTACATGACATTGTGCCGGATGATGAAGAGCTTGACCAGCGAGCCGCGAGTGCGGCTACGGCTGCACAAGGTCAGGGACAAGTTCCCGCTATGGAGGCGGGGCAATCAGAAGGAGAAGTGGCATGAAGCGGTTCATGGCAGTTGCGGTTGCGTTTGCGTTGGGAATCTGCGGGCTTGTGCTCGCGGAGGAGTATCAGGAGCTTGGCGTCAAGGAACTCACGGTTAATAAGCTGCGAGCATCCGACCGTGCGGTGATTTCCGTGTACGACAACACGGCCATCTCGAACGCTACGTTGAAGCTGTACTGCTCCAACATCGTCGTCAAGGCAGGTGGAACGGTAACGCTTCCTTCTGGCTCTGTAGACGCGGCTGGACTTACCGGAAACATTCTGGTTGCGCGCATGACAAACGCCGTCACGGCGACGGGTACTCGCCTGACCAACGACGTACTGGTTGCGGGCGGAGGTACGAACAGGTGCATTTATGAGGCGTTCGGAAACAAGTATCTGCTCATAAGCATCACGGGGCTGTAAGAGGGAACAATGGTTGCATCGCAGCAAAGTAACGCGGTGACGGAGCGCAGGGATGCTGTTGCCAAGATCATCAGCAACCTGAAGGCTTCGCCCGCTTGCGCGGAGTATGAACGGCTACTCGTCGAGCGCCTTGCTGCGAGACTGAAACAGACATTACAGCTTACGGGCGAACAGATGCTGCGCGAGCAGGGTCGCGCCCAAGAGCTTGAGGAGCTTGTTGCGGAACTGTCGAGCGCGGATGCGGTGCAAGACCGGGTGGTTGAAGCACTGCGTAGGCGCGTTCAGCAGTCCGCTCAGGGAATGGTAAGCAGAAGTCCTATCGGGGGTCGATAGGCAACAGTGAAGTACGAACCATGTGCAGCCTGATAACAGAGGCCCTAAGAGGGGGGAAGATCACGCAAGGGCGCGAGCGCGTAAGCGCATCCGTGTCCGCTGTTCTCCTTTCCTCAACGGGTCAGCCTGATAACAGAGCGCAAAGGAGAGTGCGAT
>Ga0172373_10007483_pt1 | contig 14145 bp, 9 predicted proteins | sample Lak10m_2_FD_114546 | JGI IMG/M metagenome (GOLD analysis project Ga0172373, IMG submission 114546) | Freshwater microbial communities from Kabuno Bay, South-Kivu, Congo - kab_092012_10m | ecosystem: Environmental > Aquatic > Freshwater > Lake | place: Democratic Republic of the Congo: South-Kivu... | reverse complement strand
ATTTGATGACGTTTTGAATAAGTTGCGCAGCAATCTGCGCATGACTCAAGACGAAATGAATTTCCTAGAGGAAACAATCAATAATATTCTTAATAGTCCCAATACAACCGAAGATGTTCGTGATGCAATTTTTGACCTGCAGCAAGACATTAAGAAATGGAAGAAGGGCAAGAACAGCACTAGGACTCAGCCCGACAAACTAACTTCTGGTCGAAATCGTGGTGACAATGCTGCATCCGACAGAAATCTTGAGATTGAGGGACCCAGACTTAATGATAGACAAGCCAACAAAATCGCTAATGCAGCGCAAATGCTTGACGACGACGGCGTTACTGAAATTGGTTCAGCAACCAATCTTTCTCGAATTGTTCCCAAAAAACAATACAACGCGTTGATGCGTGCATTAAAGCGAGAGCAGAGAAAAAACCGCGAACGGATTGCAAAAAATCGCGATGCGGCACAGCAAAAAGAACGAGAAAGAAGGGCACAAAGAGGAAAAGAAACTACACGAGCGCTTACGTCTGGTAGGAACCCAGAAAAAACACCAGACATAACCGACCTTTGGTCCCAATGGATGCGTGGTGAAGCGCTGGATTCAAACGAATTGCAAACTTTGGTTGGTGCGCTCAATAACATTATTGAAGACACCGATACTGATGATAACGAAAAAGATGAACTTAAAGCATTTAGGGACGAACTGCAGACAGAACTAAAAGCCCCCAAACGCAAGTTTGACCCATCTGAACAGGCTTTGACATCTGGTCGTTCAAGTAAGCCACGCAAAGAAGTTGCAGACCTTATTAGCAGTTCTTATGGAAGCATGAAACAAGGTGGCGATGATTTTGATACGGGAATAAGACTTCTTGCCAATGACATTGGAATCGAATTACAGGGCCCAACAGAAACTGACACCGACAGGGCCTTTAAAGAACTTGTTGGCAAACTATTCAAAATTGATGCCAGAAACAGAGTTCCACATAGTGGTAAAAAGCCACTGTCTTACAACATAGACAAACGACGCGAATTTGCCAAAGAACTTGTCGATTCCTCGCTCAAGGGTTTGATTACCGATAAGCAACGCGATGCCCTTGCCGAAGGTGTCCACGCAATGCTAGATGCCATGGAAGATGATAAGGGAGGCAGACTCACTTCTGGTCGTCGCAATGCAACGCGAGAAGACATGATTGAAAGTTCGCTAGACCTTGCCGACAATGACGACGGCGTCAGTGACGATATGCGCACAGGTTTTGAAAAGTTAAAGGAGGGTTCTGGCGTTCTTACCGATGCGGAAAACAAAGCAGTGTTAAAGGCCCTGAAATACAGAAGAGATTATGAAACGTCCACGCCAGACCAGCGTGACGTATTGGACGACCTTATTGAAGATGTTAGGTTCTTCCGCCAGGAAGCAACGGACAGACAAGCGCTTACTTCTGGTAGAGCAACGCAAGAACCCTCTGGACAAAACCTTAAACCAAAGCCAAAAAACCCAGCAAGAGACAAAGATGGAAATTTGGTAAATAGATTTGACGACCGTGATACAGAAACCCTTTTTGACGACCTAGCACGGGCCGAAAAATTAGTTAAGCAATTAGGAAAATGGTTGGACGGAGACGGACCTTTTCCAAAATCACTCAACGATTGGTACCGTGACCGCACAAGAGCCGCAAAATTTTTTAACGAGTTACTGCAAGACCGACGCCTTATAAAAGAAGCGCTACAAAACAGAGGTTATAAAGAACCGAACGAAGCACGAAAAGAATTTAATCGTTCTAAACGGAAGCCTCCCCTTGGACCCTTTGAAGTTGATGTATCAAAACTTACTCCCGAAGACTTCGACACGGAGGACAGGAATTTCTATGGGACAAGCAGAAGAGACGGAAAAATTGGCGAAATGTACGACCCGAAACAAAAGTTGGACGAACGGTTAAGAGAAATGGGTATTACCCGAGAAGGGGCCATTCGGGCATACGAGAAATCTACCAACCGTCGTCTCACCTCTGGGACAAATCGAATTGTAAACGACGCTGTCGAAGATGTTGATGCGCCACTAATTGATGCAATTCGACGTTTTCAGAATGGCGAAAGAATAACCCAGGAAGAAAGCAATTCGATAAAGCCAGTTCTTCGAGAATTGTTGGATAACAATACCCAACTTAATGAGGACCAGCGGATTGAACTAATAACAATGCTGGACAGACTCAACAAACAATCTAAAGATGCCACAAAGTTGACCTCTGGTCGTACAGCGGCGAATTTGCGTGATGATATTGAAAAAGTTGTTGGCGAAGACGAAAACGAAGTTGACAGATTGGTGAACGCTGCTGCAAATTTTGTACGCGGTCAGGTCATCTCGCCAAAAGACAATAGAGACTTAAGAAACGTTTTGCGCGAAATTTTGGACAACAGTTCAGCGATTGACGAGGACGAGCGTGACCGCATATTGGACATAATGAACGACCTTGAAAAGGCGCCAGCAAATCCATCCAGAATGACGTCTGGTCGAGTGGCAAGTAGACGAGGCGGTCTTGATATTCCGCAAGGAGCCAGGCGTTCACTTGCGACCATGCAGCGAGCCGCAACACCTCGTGGCCTTGCTTCTGGGAGAGACGGGCGTCGTCCAAGCCAGGAAGATGTCATGCTTTCTGTTGGCGGTGGTGTTGGCGGAACGATGAATAACACTGGGATGCGCAAGCATCTTGGAAGAACACTACTTGAAGGAGATGGCGAGTTTTGGGATTCCCTTACGCCAGAGCAAAAAGAAGAAGTAAAGAAAGCACTTGTTGAAAGAAGAAAAGCGCTTGAAAAGTCGCTAAAGGGTGGCGCGTTTGGAAAATTCTGGAGAGGCCAGGTGCGTGGTGCGCAGAAACAATCAGCGCGCGCAGTTCGCAGACAAGTTCGCGGAACTGGTGGAACCTTTGACCCGCGTTCAGAAGATGCGCAATTTGACGCAAATGATATTAGAGAAATGTTGCGAATCTTGGATAGGGCGGTTGCAAAACCCGACGACGAGAAGGGTGCCGTTCAAAAGTTTGTCATGAATGAAGACGGAACGCTCAAGGTTGATGCTGACGGAAATGTCGAACTCAAAGATTCTAGTTCCAAAGACACTGGCGAGCAAGCAACCAACTACACAAGAGCAAGACGAGCGCTTGACGACCTACAGACAATCATGAACATGATTGAGGATGATGATTTTTCTGCTCTCGAACATTTGCATCCAACATCAAAGGGCGCAATAGTTAAGGCGGCTAAGGCCAAGGGCGCAAAAGCGCCAAAGGGTTTTTCGACCAGCGAATCATCGATTGCCAAGCATGCTGGTGGTGAGTCAAAGTTCAAGCCACGCACATCGGTTGATGACAAACTAGAACTTGGAACCGCAAAGGACGAAAAACGAGCACTGCGGATTAGCCAGCGTCTCTTGAGAATGAATCCAGAGAGAAGGGCACGAATCAGGGCGCGCGAACAACGACGAATTCAACAAGGAAAACGAGTTGGTTACTTGGCGGACCCCACACTTGAAATTAAAAAGAGGAAGTTGCGTGGCCGCGCCATGGCTCGCGCCTTTAGGTCGCGATTCCAAAAAGACCGTGACCCAGATGAATTGTCACGGGCAATCAATGAACAAAAGGGTGTGCTTACGCCAGTAAAAGTGTCCAACGATGGAACGGTAACCATTGACGACCAATTCCTGACAACCATGCAATTCATGGACAAGCGATTGCAAGAGGCACAGAAACTTACCAATGCGGGTGAGAAAAAGAAAGTGTACGACCAGTTGTTGGCAACACTATGGGTAAACATGGGCTTCAGCGAAACGCCAACTCTTATTACCGAAGATGAAGCGCGCGCATTAATTGCTGCAGGGTGGCAACCAGTCTTGCGGGGAACTGGCAACAAGGAAGTGGAAAGCGAATCTTACGTTGAGCAATTCCTTACTAGCCCAGACAGATTTATTCCTGGCGAAGGAATGAGGGCGTTTGGCGTTGGTGAATACTTTGCATTCCCAGGTACGCGATGGGGCGGGTACGCGGGCGATGCAGATACCGACCGCCACAGCATGTTGGTCCTCATTCCACCAAGCGCGGACATCGTCAAGGCTGGCGAACTGCAGCGTGAGCGCGACAAGATGAAAGACCTAACAAAGCGTGCCAATACTGCTCTGCGTAACGCATTTGGTAATACGCGAGAGGGCGTGGCTGCCAGGGAACCAGGCGAAATTGCCGAAACCCTTCGCAGGGAACTTTCGAATATCGACAACGAGAATTCGCGCAGCGGGCAGATTGTTCGCTCCCTAATTTCAAAAATGGAAGACCTAGAAAAATTGCCAAGAACAACTGACGAACAGCGCGCAAAAGTGAGTGATGAAAAGAAGAAAATTCTGGACACTCTGGACTATTTGGACAGATTTACCGACAAGGCGCAGGGTTCAGAACTGGGCTACTTTGCACCAATCATCGGAGTTGACGGTATTGATACCAATGACTCTGATAATCCAAGCGCAGAAGACCCGTTCTTGTTGCACAACAGAAGTGGAGTGGTTGCTGTCCAGCGTCCAATGACATACAACAATGCCAAGGCGCTTTCCAGAGACAAAGACGGCAAACTCCCTGGGCGAACATGGTTGTCATGGAATAGAAGGGCTGACAGAAGTCGCGAAGGCGATGCTGTAAAAGCAAGTCGTTCGCCGATTCGAAAGGCGCGACGCAGTAGGGGAAGTGATGGCGGCAAGGACTCTGGTGATGGTGCCACAAAGCCAGACACACCAGCACCAGTAACTGATTCAACTTCACCTGCGGCACCCACCCCAAGCGCACCAGCCGCAGGTGGTACACAAGCGATTGATTCTTGGTCTAGGAGACGAGCGGGAATGGGCGGCTCGAATCCTGCGAATATTTACACGGCGCCAGATGGAACGCAGTACTACGGGAAAGTGCCCAAGGGCGGCGAAAATCCAGCAACTGCTCAAAAGCGTCTTGAGACTGAAGTTCTTGCTGCCAAACTATATAAACTCGCTGGAATACCCACCGTCGACTCAGAAATGGCCACTGACAATGGTGAGCCCGTGATGATTTCCAAACTGATTCCAAACGTTCGCGGCGCTGACGATAGGGATAGCGCAGAAGCGCAAAAGGGCTTTGTTGTCGATGCATGGCTTGCCAACTGGGACGTGATGTTGAATGGCAATGTTCAAATGGATAGCAAAGGTAATGCCGTAAGAACGGATGTCGGTGGTTCCTTGGACCACAGAGCCCAAGGACAACTAAAAGGAAGCGGCAACTCAACACCGTTTGGTCCAAGCGTGGGCGAACTACGGACCATGGCCCACGATAGGGGCGACTATCAATTGAGCAATATCACCCCACAAGAGATAAAGCGCCAAGCCCAAGCATTGTCAAAACTGACAGACGATGACATTCGCAAGACAGTTATGGCGGTTGTCAAGGACCCACAAAGAGCAGCAGAACTTGCGGATATTCTTATCAAACGACGCGATAATATTGTGAAGAACTATGGCTGACAAAAGCAAAATCACGCAAGCAATGACGGAACTGCGCAAGCGGCACCTTGAACTTGACGACCTCATGGACTACCCACCGTTTAACGATATTGATGATGGTATTGGTGGCTGGGACAGCGATGGCAAAACTCCAAATTGGGGATTCCCAATACGAACTGAACGTGGACACGACTTTGCTGATTCAATGCAAGCAGCATTTAAAAAAATAACCATTGACATGCAGGATGGGGACATTGAATTGTCAATAATTGACACTTTGTTTGATGAATTGGAAGAAGAGTTCAAAGATGACCTGGCTGAGGCTCGCCTATATAAAAAGCGCCATCCGAACAACTATGTTGAGGCATTGATACAGGCTCACAAAACTGTAGAGAAGTAGGTTTTGCTCATGACTGATGAGCAATCAAACACAAATTCCAAATTGTTTGCGCTTCGTGCTGCTCAATGGGTCGGGTGCAATGGGGCACACAAACATGAGGGCAAGTGGATGCCGTGCGAAACACACGAAGAACTGTTGAAACTTTCTGGAGAAGCAGAACCAAAGCGCAAAACTGCATACATTGACTTACATAAAAGATACGGAACGCGCAAGGCCAAAGGCAGAAAGAAAAAGCGCGGTTGGGAAAACTTAAGAGAAACAAAACCCCTTGGTGGGTTTGCCACACTTGAGGGTGGCGGCATAGTTTCAGCACCAATAAACTCAACGATTTATTCTGGTGGTATCAAGTCATATATACCCAATACATCTCCAAGAGATAACGACCCAGACGTTTTCACAGATATTGAGTCGGCAAGAAAACGAAGCAGAATGTTGGGCTGCATTGGGGTTCGTCGCATGCCATCCGCAACTGGAAGAACCGTGTGGTTGCCATGTACGAATAACACCGATTACGCAAGGCTTGCTGGAACAACGTTTCTGGGAAGACGCGGGCAAGCAGAAGCAAATAGGCGTGTAATAAGAACGGTTGTCCGTAGAGAGTTACAAGACCAAGCCCGCCGCTCAAAGATAAAAAAGAAATCTTTGTATGAGGAACTTAATAACAAATCATTTTTGGGTAGAGCAATCGGAAGTGCAGGAAATGTTGCACGTGGTGCTCGCCGTGCGATGGGCAAAATTGAAGGAGTTCTTGACCGCAACAAGCGCAGGGACGCCAACAATAACGGGTTGATTTTTGACGGCACTTGGATGGAAATGCCAGACCCAACACCGAATGTGCCGAAACTTGCTTCTGGCGGAAGACCAAACATGATGCCGCCAGGTGGTCCAAATTGGTGGGCTACCGATGCAGACAATAGATGGCTAACGCCCAAAAAGATTAAAAAGGGCGGTGCGCTAAAAGCATCAGAATTGCTCAATTACGACAGATTGCGAATGAGAAGAAATAGGGACGAACAAGCCAGAGTGCTTGGTGTTCCAAGAGCAACAATTGATGCGATGTACGAACCAGATGCATCACTGACACCCTATGACGCAGACAGATTAACAATGAGTGCTTTGGACTTGCACCCAGCACTTATCTGGGGTTCTGCGTGGCTTGAGTCATCTGGTCCAGAAAGCAATAGGGATAGATTGCCAGCGCCACAACGGACCGAAACGGCAAAGACCAAAAAGACATCCCTGGACGAAAGGGACAAACAAATACTCGACCTTAGAGAACGCCGTAAGACATTCCAGGAAATCGCCGACCAACTTGGAATTTCCAAACAACGAGCGGAACAGTTGTATAGACAGGCACTGACATTTGACAGAGAAACATTGACAGATGACGACGACTCCAATAAATTGAAATCTGGACGAACCGCCAGAATAGGACAGATAGAGCGAGATGAACGCGGAGTGCCAATTCTGGAAGAAGATAAGCGTGGCGAAACAATAAAGAAATCTATTCAAAAAATGAGAGATTTGGGTCTCACCGAAGAAGAAATCAATCTTTTGTTTACTGGAGACAGAAACACACCGCCAGAAACAGAAACGCCGACAATCAGCCAAGAAGATTTGCGCAAGGTAAAACGACAGGCTTCGGGAAGAGCGCTTCGTTCTGGTCGTGGGCCCATGACGCTAAAGGAAATGGCCGACAGCAAGCCAGATGACTGGCCCCAGAATCAAAAAGTCCACATAGCCAATTGGGGAAACTCGAAACCCTCATTTAATGTTCCCTACAGCATTGCAAGGAGGTTTTTTACAGAAGGAAGTTTGAGTGACAGAGATTGGAAAACTTTGCTGCGATTTTATACGAAGTACGGTCCTGAGCAACGACTAAGGTCTGGTCGCTCTGTTGATTCACGGGATTATACGGATGTTGGTGCAGAGAGAATGATTGAAATTATTATTGACAGGGTTCCGCAGGTGGATAGAAAAAAACCATCTGGAACAAGAACTCATTTCAATATCATCGGCCCTGGTGGAATGGGGAAAAGTACGCTCGTCCCATTTCTACGAGATGCTGGTCTTTTGCCATCCGAAACAGAAGCAGCCCATGTTGACCCAGACTTTATAAAGTTTGGTGTGGAGGGCTACAACGGCGGAAAGGGCTCCCCAGGCGAACAGTTGGCAGTCCACAAAGCATCTGCGCGTGCAGCCACGCGCGCAGTCAACAAGGCGGCAGATGAAGGTATGGACATTATTACCGAAGGTACTGGAATGAGATTGCATGAATACAAAACTATCGATGACCCTTCATACAGGAAGGTGGTTCACGTTCCTTACACCCCATACAGCATTGCGGAACAACGAGTCAAAAAACGTAACGAAACAGGTGAGCGACAACTGCCAATCAGCGAGATTCGCGGCAAGGGATACGGTTTGTATGACACAACGACGGAACTCGCAAAAAATGGCGCAACAGTTTACATTTGGGATATGGATGTACCCAAAGGCGCGGCTCCAAAAGTAATTGCAAAAGTTGAAGATGGAGTTTTTACCGCTTTTGATGAACCAAAATTTAAGGCATGGTCAGAACAGCATGGTGGAAGCAAGGGTGGAGATAAAAATTTGGAGCACTACAAGAGCAGATTCCCTGCTGCAAAATAACTTAATTCTTTACACATATTGATTTCCCAAATTAGTTACACCGTAAAACCAGTATTTTCTGTATCTTAGATATCTAAGGGCTGGGTGCTTACCTGAGCCATGAAGCAACAAGTCCAAATACTCAAAAGAAAGCAAGTCAATCACATGTCTACTCAAGACACCAGCAGATTGAACGAACTGCAAACAGCACTTCGTTCAAAGATGGCGGACAATAAGGCAATCGCCGATTCGTTCCGCGTCGAAGACGGCACCGTTGTCGTCTCTTCGGCACAAAAGAATGCGTTCGACAAGAACATGTCCGACATTCGCGAAATCAAGTCGCTCATCAGCGGCCTTGAGGCAATGAGCGAAGTCGAGTCATGGGGCGGTTCGCAGGCCAAGGAGTCGGTTGCTCAGGCAGCCGCCGCACAGGCCCAGCAGTTCGGCCAGGTCGAGACGCGCAGCATTGGCGAAGCGTTCCTTGCGTCGCCAGAATTCAAGTCGTTGCAGAATGGCCGCGCGGGCGCCAACATGGCCGCTCCGTTCCAGTACAACGGTGGAATTCAAGTCAAGGACGTGTACACCACGCTCCCGACTGGCACTCTTGGCAACAACGCCAACGCAGTGTTCGGCACCGTGCAGCGTGACCCGATGATTGTTCCGCCGAAGCGCACCAAGAGAGTCCGTGACCTCTTCCCAGCGCGTTCGACGACCTCGACAGTCATCGAGTACTTCATCATGTCAGGCTTCACCAACAACGCCGCAATGGTCGCGGAGCGCGTTGGTAACCAGTTCGGCATCAAGCCGCAGTCCAGCATGTCCTTCACGGGCGCGCAGACCTCGGTCAAGACGATGGCCCACTGGGAAGCAGCACACCGCAACGTTCTCGCCGATGAGCCGCAATTGCGTGGCATCATCGACAACGAACTGATGTACGGTTTGCGCCTGCAGGAAGATGCGCAGATTCTGTTGGGCGACGGCACGGGCGAGAACCTTCTCGGCGTGTTGAAGACCCCAGGAATCCAGACCTACAACTGGTCGTCGGGTGCATCTGGCGCGAATGCAGCGGTCAAGGACTCACGTGCGGATGCCATCCGTCGTGCGCTCACCCTGTCGTTGCTCGCCTACTACGAGCCATCAGGCGTCGTCATTCACCCGAATGACTGGGAGAACATCGAACTCGACAAGGATGCCAACGGGCAGTATCGCATTGCCACGTCGGTTGCTCTTGGCGGTGAGCCAAAGGTGTGGAGAACACCATTGGTTGAGTCGGTGGCAATGCCAGAGGGCACGGCCCTTGTCGGTTCGTTCGGTCAGGGTGCACAACTCTACGACCGCGAGCAGGCAAACATCCGTATCAGCGAGCAGCACGCGGACTTTTTCATCCGCAACGCGATTGTGATTCTTGCCGAGCAGCGCCTTGCGCTGGCCGTCAAGCGTCCAGAGTCGTTTGTGCGTGTCTCGTTCGACAACGCCCCAGCCTGATAACGGCTGACGCGCAATAAGCGTCGCCCCCGCCCTAGCCGAGAAACATTCGGCGAAGGCGGGGGCAATGCTTTATACTGGCACATATGGCAAAGCAAAAACGTTTCACAAAACAAGAACGAGACGTGATGCTCGCCAGTTTTCTTGAATGTGACGGTGAACAAATAGCAAAGGCAAAGCAGGTTGCCGCTATGTTGTGCGAAGAAGAAGAAGACCCACAGGATGCAGCACTTGCCCTAACATTTTATTACAGTAGGCCAGAAAATAAAAAATATCTTGACGAAATAGCAGAACGTCTTTACATAGTAGAATAGATATATGCCAAGAGAATTCATTGGCCAACAGCCAGAACACACCACTGAATTTGGCAGATATGCGTTATCATCCAAGGGTGTTCCTGAACATTTCGAGGAGTGGATGACATCGATGTATGGCACACCACCAAAAACGAAAACCAAAAAACGAAGGAAAAGACAATGACGACGCCAGCACTTCAAGGTGAAGCACTTGAAGAACATATTCGAATGCTTATGGATTCAGTTGCTGACTTTCCCAAGGACAGCCATTATCGCAATGAGGTATTCAGAAGAATACATTATCTTCGCAATATTGGGCAACCAGGCTACGACGCAACTGGTTCCTACGGTGGATTATTTGACCCGCGTGGAGAAGACGGCTGGCTAATCGACTCGACCAATCCACCTCCTGACATGTCGCGCCCCCTATTGTTTGACAATGATAAATCTTCTGAAATAAAGAAGATGTCTGACCTTCTTTTAAAACTTGACAAAAAGAATCAGGCCAACGATGAATGACGAACCCAAAAACCTTGAAGAAATGATGGCGCGATTTGGCCGTGCTGTGATAGTTGTTGATGACGAATCAGACGGAATCAAAGTCATGGGCATGGGCGGCGCACACAGCGTCGATTTTGACGGAAAGCCCAAGGCTGGAGTTAAAAGACCAAAGAACGATGGTTTTGACCCAGATGAAGACGAAACCGTAGAAGCCAAAGGTGATGGCTTCATGTGCAAAGCCTATAACAAAATCGTTGACACAGCATGTCCAGAATGCAAAGGTGGATGCGAAATGATGGGATACAAGCAGGCGAATAACATAAACGCGCACAATGAAGACGAAGAAGAAATGTATATCAACTGGAAACAAAACCAGAATGAACAAGAACTAAAAATGATTGATTACCTTGAATCACTCGATGATGGGAAATTTGATGAATTTTTTCCATTAGAAAAAGATGATGATTCCTCTCTTGAAACCAAGGTGATTTTTGATGTTGCAACTGCTTTTGCAAGAAGAGCACTTACGAACAGAAGAAGAAGAAGAAAGAGAAAACTATTCAAAGACGTTTCTGACGACACTGAAATAAAAGGCGCTGGGCCATGCTGGCCTGGCTACAAACAGGTGGGAATGAAAAGAGGCAAAGGTGGCAAAATGGTGCCGAATTGCGTTCCTGTTGACGGCAAATCAGAAGAACAAGAATGCTGTCCTGAAGATGCAGAAATTGAAACAAAAGCAGCAAAAAAGAAACTGAGAGACCCAAAGGGTGGCCTCACTGCAGCGGGCAGGGCTCATTTCAAGCGCACAGAAGGAGCGAACCTAAAGCCTGGCGTAAAAGGCGCAGCGGATACACCAGACAAGATGCGCCGTAAGGGCTCGTTCCTTACACGCTTCTTTACGAATCCGTCTGGTCCAATGAAAGACGAGAAGGGCCGCCCAACAAGACTTGCACTTTCTGCTGCGGCATGGGGCGAACCAGTGCCACAAAATGCCGAGGATGCATCAGCGCTAGCAGCCAAGGGAAGAAGAATGCTGGAGCGTTACGACAATGCCAAAAAGAAAAAGAAGAAATAAATGCAAAGATTTTGGTATAGCGCTAAGGTGCTCAACGTCGTCGACGGCGACACCATCGACCTGATGATTGACCTGGGTTTCAACATTCATCACAAGATTCGCGTTCGCCTGTATGGGGTGAATACGCCAGAATCAAGAACCAAAGACCTTGCCGAAAAAGAGATGGGCCTGAAGGCCAAGTCTTTCACCAATGACTGGCTCACACGCCATCAGTGGGTATTTGTGAATACCATCCCCGACAAGAACGATAAATATGGAAGAATTCTTGCCAAGATTTATTCATCCGAAAAAATCGACAACCCCACCACAGCGTGCTTAAACACGGACATTATTCAGGCTGGCTTCGCCAGAGAGTATTACGGAGTTGGTGATAAGACATGGGTGGAGTTCAAGAAGGAGAAGTAAAACAAGTCCTGTCGTTTCTTTTGGAATCAAAGGGCGACGAACTTGACAAGGCCTTCAATGACGGTGTTGATGGTGTCGGCGTCAAGGACGCCAAGGCAGTGCTGAAAGCATTCAGAATCGAAAATGGATTTGGTTCATACGCGAACCTGCTTACCCTGCCAGATGTTCAACACAAACTGAAGAAGTCCGAAATTTATACCGTTGGATTAACCATCCAGCACGCGAACGTTTCAGGTATTGAAACCTGTGCTTGGCGCGGCCACTGCACGAGCGTTTGTGTGTTGGATAACGGCAACGGCAGATATTCGAGTGTCCAAAAAGCGAGAAACGTCAAGACTCAATTCCTTGCAAAGTATCCCGCTGAGTTCCTAAGAATTTTAGGTTCTGAAATTAAAAAGCACTCCGACGAAAATGAAAAGGTTCTTGTTCGCCTCAATGTGAACAGCGATTTGCGATGGTATCAAATTCTCACCACGCTCTCCAATGGACATCCCAAGATGCCGAACGTTTACATTTACGACTACAGCAAAAACCCTGCAATCCTGCATGGCGACGGCAAAGTCGGCAACAAGTACAGAATTATCTATAGCGTCAACGAAAAATCCGACCTAGCGAGAGTCCGTTCGTTTGTATTAAGGGGCGGAACTGCAGCATTGGTGACCAATAGGAAAAAGAAAGGAAGAGTCTTGCAATCCTTCTTGGGTATACCAGTCGTAGATGGAGACCTAAGTGACGACAGATACCACGAACATGGCGTTTGGGTTGACCTTGCCGCTAAAGGAAAAGCACGACAAATGCCCGATGTTGGGTTTGTAAAGAAAATATACGAATAAAAAAATACGCACTTTGCCCTGATTTTATTGACTAATTTGCAGTCAACAAATGTTTGAATAAAGTCCGTATAAGTGTTGTCTTAAAAGTTGCAATGTGTAGGGCTCAAGTATGTTACTCTTTCATGTAACAACGATTCCATAGGAGGAATTATGTCAAGTCAACCGACTGCTTATCCATATCCATCAACCGTTACTGCTCAGATTCCTGGCACGCTGTCGACTTCGTCTGAAGTCAGTTTCGTCATGCCGTTCAAGGGTCGTCTTGCTGGTGGCGCTGCCGCCGTCACGACTGCACCTGCTGGTTCGGCGCTGACCCTCGACATCAAGAAGGGCGATACCGTCATGGGTGCGTTCTCGATTGCTGCTTCTGCCACAAGCGATACTGCAATTGAACTTTCGGCAACTGAGGCCAACACCACGTTCGCCGCTGGTCAGGTCCTCACCGTCGATGTCTCGGCTGTTGGTTCTGGCACTGCTGGTGCAAACCTGATGGTGACCCTGGTCGTTGACCAGTACAACCTGGACGGCGATGGCACCAACGAGTACCTGCTCACCTTCCGTCGTGGTGGCCATGACGGTGGCGTGCTGACCGCAGCCAACGTGAATACCTACCAGGAGAATGCCGTCACGACTGCTGGTGCAGCGACTGGCAAGACTATCTGATTAATTTCAGATAAATAGTTCGCCCTACTACCTTAGGACGCTCAGGGACCTGGCTGAAAAGCCAGGTCCTTGTGTTTTATAATGGTAAGGTGAAAAAGTTACTTATTGCCGCGTCTCTGGCGTTTATTCTGGCTTCGTGTGGCTATCAAGGCAACTACAGATACGAATGCCAAGACCCCAAGAACTGGGACAATAAGGAATGCAATCCGCCAATATGCGAAATAGAAAACGTTTGCTGGAAAGATTTGGTTGGAATAGAGAATGAGTAGCACGCCGCTCGGAATCCCCGAACAAGACTGGAAGATAGTCAGGAATGTCTGCCGCAAGCACGGCGTAGACCCGATACTCATCGTCGCTAT
>Ga0172373_10007480_pt1 | contig 14151 bp, 17 predicted proteins | sample Lak10m_2_FD_114546 | JGI IMG/M metagenome (GOLD analysis project Ga0172373, IMG submission 114546) | Freshwater microbial communities from Kabuno Bay, South-Kivu, Congo - kab_092012_10m | ecosystem: Environmental > Aquatic > Freshwater > Lake | place: Democratic Republic of the Congo... | reverse complement strand
ACCAAGATTAAGGGTCTGATTTTGAATAATCTCAAATGATACGCGCAATTCTTGCTGGAAGTTTGGTCGTAAACGCAATAACTATAGGAGCATTGACTGACGTAGCGAATGGCGTTAACGAACCACCTCCTGATGTCGATGCTTCTATTATTTTATCTGAATTGAGATCTGGAAAATATTATGAGGTATACAAAACCATAACTAACTCCTCCGTCTCATTCCAACGACTCAAAGAGCAATATCTTGAGGATTGTAAACACTTTACAGAAGCAGGCTTACACTATCCTTGTAAACAGACTGTATTTCATAATACTATCTCTACGAAAGAAGCGTGTTATGCTGAACTGATAATACGAAGGCGCTACGGAACTTACATTAAGGCGCGCTACATTCCGGCGATGTTGCCAAAAAACTTATGAATTTCTAATTTTGAATAAAATCATCTATAACTTCTATAACTTCTTTAACTTCTTCGATATGGCTGCTAATCCAACTGAAATTTTATCTTCTGTCCGATCTCTGCCTAGACTAATTGAAATTTTATCTGCTATCCGATCTCTGTCTCCTAAATTTGTCATTGACATTGAAAGTTCTGGAAAGACTTGGGAAGACCATCTTTTTTTGATTGGGTATACTTACAACACTCGCGATGGTAGGATAATCAAAGGATTCATCGCGTATAATCCTCTGTCTGAAACTGAAATGCGGATGTTAAAAGAAGGGATGTTGGACTGGATCGACTTGTGGATGCGAAAAGGATGGGAGATGCGTTGCTATAACGAATTTTGGCATAACCCCCAAAAACGAGATCTTCTACCTACTTTGGAAAATTTATTGTTCCAAAGTGAAAATGTGGTCAACGACGAATTTGAATTTGCGGCAAGATTCAACCGTGTTCTCAAAGACGCTGAAACGCATTGGGGTGGAAACCTTCAGATCATCACCAATACCACAGCGTACGATACGTGTTGGGTCCACAATCTTCTTGTCAAGCACCATTTCCAACCTCTCGATACGACGCGTACTGGAAGACATACGTGGTCTTACGATTCTGATAGTGCGCTGATCGGTGCAGTTGGTATCACTCCTCATACCACTGACTGGAATAAGTACAATACGTTTCGTGATCATATTATCACGAAACTTCCTGGAGACGATATTGCGCACGACCATAACCCAGAAAACGACGCACATCACATCTTCGACCGTTGGCAAAGATTTGAACTCTTTCAAAGTATGATAACCGTCAATCTTCTTGACGTATTGGTATGCTCCGAAGATAAGTTTGAGGAGAAACTGGCAGTTCATATGGATGAGTACGTGAAGCGTATTCATCTCCTCCGACAATAAGTTACATTAGATACCTTAAGATACTTCAAGTATTTCACCGCTACCAAAGTGAATTTCGATCTATATTTGGAGTACTTATACGTATTATATGTGTAATCCACTGTTAACTTGAAAATCTCATTCTAAGAACTTAAATTCTAGGCAATCACTACAGATCTCTTTCTCCTCGTCATTCCATTTTACTATTTTGGTGTCAAACTCGCACTTACATACGCTACACACCCCACAATTCCCCAATTTTGGTACTTCGTTTAAAAATAAAAATGCGTCATGGAGATCTTCTCTTCTCTTACTCTTCTTTAACTTCCATTCTTTTTTTACGTACGTATTTTCTTCATTTCGTGTCTTAAGATAACATTTCCTACAATAGGGTCTTCCCATCCCTAATCCTTTCCTCTGTAGTTTACATCTCAAACATCTGTCGCGCATTACGAACTCTCCCCACGTATCGAAGTATCTTTTTTTGGTAAGTTGCCACCCATCTACTACATTTTCAAAAGGTGATTGAAAAGATCTAATCACCCATCTTTTCTTGTTTCTAAAGTAGTATCCGTATTGCGCTTCATCGAGAAGACGATAGATAGGTTTGGGGTAATACGACTTCACACGATAGTAACCCAATCTTCTCGCTATAAGCCTAAAGTTGATACACATATCATTTTCGAAGTCGCATAACCTATCACTACGCCGATCGTATAGCGTAATCGATTTAGGAAAAGGAGTTACGTCTAGTGCGTCAAGTATTTCATACGCCCTAAATTCATACCAAGCATAATTTTTTCTGGCTTCCAAGTTGTCAGTGATGTGTCGATAGCAGACCTCAAATCCTACTACAACGTTATCATCTACCATTCCCGCGATATCAAATATTCCGTTCTTAATTTTGACTTCTGAGTTGTACTTTTCACATCTCCGTACTTTTTCTTTGGTTGTCGTTCCACACTTCCGGCACCTCTTTACAACCCTCAAGTCTCCTTTACTCAAGAAATTTACAAGTAATTCTTTCGCTAACTTATGCGTCTCTGATTCGCCTGGATTCTCAATATCACAACGGTCTTTTAAGATGTGTCTCCAATACGGCATCTTAAAATCTCCCCAACACAATACCATTTCTCCATGACAGCCGCTACACTCCGATCGAGGTCTCGGGTAACTCCTTTCAGACATTCACAACTCTTATATGTAGAACACTTGTATTTTATAGTTCGTAATTAAGCATAGATATAACAGAGAGTTATAGCATTAGATACCCCAAGATACTTCAGATATTTCACAATATTAAAGGTGAAATTGGAATTATTTTTGAGGCATTTATTCGTGTAACCCACTGTAAGTAGTGTAACTTTCAATATAATTAGCGTATGCGTAAAACATGGAAATGAAAAGTATAGTAGCGGACAACACAAATGTAAATAAAAGTAAGAGCGTATACACAGTGCGCAATTTTATCCAACCTCTTTTGTACAAGTACCATACTCGTACAAAAGCACAGAATGTCCAACCAAAACAGATTGACAAGATCGATTTGATAGAGCCACTATTTAAAAATAAGAGTAGAGAACACAACGTCACTATGCCTCCTATGAAAATTTGCTTTCCACCCGTCATAATTTAGGAGTTACACAATTTCAAGTATCAATGGAATATGATAAAAGTATAAGTGAGATATTCAACGCTGTAAGTTTTTGTATGCAAGTTCTTCAAAATAACAGATGCCGATTTAGGTCTATTTCCAAAAATGAAGAATTTGAGAAAATATGGCTTTTCATAGTGTAAAAATGGCTACAATTTATTCTCCAGGGTCTTTAGTGAAACACAAACAACGTAGTGATGTTGATTATTGGGTCGTGATCGCGTCTAACTACCCCAGTGCTCATCTTTTAAGAAGTATACCAAAGAAAGATTTAGATGGAGATTTGGTTTACGAAGTCATTAGGAGTAATGGCGAAAATCTTACTTTAGTCCTAGGGGACTTTCATTTCAAGCATGGCGTGCATGCATTAAATGCATCAACTTATGTGAGTTCGAGTTAAAAGGATTACTAATTTTGTATACGTATCTAAACGTATCTGTATTTGGGGATGTTCCTATCTGTAACTTTAATTTTATATTAACAGATATTGGGTTCATAACAGACACCTTATCTTTAACGAAAAATATCGATACGTAACGTATAAAATCTGACAGTACAGAAAATTACGTTAAGGATAAAGTATACGACTTGAACTCAACATCTATGAATTCGAAAGACTGAAACTCTTGGTCTTCGTATAACTTTTTGCGTTGTTCTGTGACATCATCCAATTCTGCTTTCGTCTTCAATATTTCATTGTCGATCTCCTTGAAAATCAAGTCGTACTCTTCTTTGCGTTGCGTGATGGAGTCAACAACGCGATCAATGTGAGATACGCATTCTTCGCGTAAAGAGAGAAGATGTGATAACAAATCATCGACCGATTTGTTATCTTCGAGATTGGCAAAGTGTTGCTGAAATTGCCAAGGCCCCTGCGCAAAGTGCATAGGGTGTTTTTCCGTAAATTCGACAAACTTTTCGACGGCCTTAAGACGTCTTATTTCGAGAACAGTGAGATTGTGATAAACTTCGTTGCTTTTACGACTTAACAATGTGAGATCGTTAAGATTGGCAGAGCGATATGCAGCAAGTTTGCGTAAGTTAGCATCAACAATGTTATTTACTCTTTCTCGGTAAGGAGCGAGAACTTTGTTGATTTCATAGATTCTGTTGATTGCTTTGTGCCTCCACGTTTCATCTTGAGATAAAGCGTCTTTAGCCGCCTTAGCCCGCTTGAGGCTTTCAACTTTAGTAGTAGTGCGAGTAGTGCGTTTACGCGATGACATTTTGACTTAGAGAATTTTATTAGACCTGAAAACGTAAATTTTGTAAAATATAGTTTTTCAGAAATTAGGAAAGCATAAGATTATTATACTTTCATGCTAATTTCTTGAGGCAGGCGCGATGTAAGGAGAAATCGCCAGGTTTATCGATCTTTAAGACTTTGTTACAGCCTTCACACTTTTCACCACGTCCGCTATTCCATGCTTTCATGATTTTAGCTTGGCTTTTCAACATCTTGGCAATTTTGGGAGTACACAATTCTTCAAGTTTTTCTTGTGTTTCAGCTTCGATGCTTTCTCGAAGATCGATAACGTCCAAGTCGGCATTCTTTGACTCTTTTTTAAGATCTTTGCGCATCTTTTTTACCAAGAGCTTCTTTTCAGCGAGTTTCTTGTCGATTTTTTCAAACTTGATATCGAATGTTTTTTTACGAGATGTAATAACATTGCGAACAGAGTTAACTTGACAGTTGTAAGAGACAAACAAAGAATGAAGAATATGATAAGATGTTGTAACTTCGCGAACAGAGTAGGATTGGCGGAGGTAAGAGATAAACATATGTTGAAGTACGCGATGAAGTAATTCGTCTGTAGAGGCGTACTTTTTTTGAGATAAAATATCCTTCATATCGTTTGCAGAAGGTATCGTTTCGTCGTATGTAACGAACTTTTGAACTAGAGAACATCTTTTCTCTTTCAAAGCCTTAAGTTCGTTTTTCTCTCGATCAAGATCGATGATAAGTACTTCGACTCCGCCAAGGATCGCAACTTCCATTTGTTCAAGCTTTTTTGCCTGAGAAATCAAAGTACGCTTCAAAGCAACCTTGTAAGGGTATAACTCATGGTAATAATCGCTGAGCTTTTTGCAAGCTTTCTCTTGCCACAGAACACCATCAGATTTAACATCAGTCGAAGAAGTTGAAGCTTCTTCAAAGGCATCATCACTAAGAGCCCAAATACGAATTTTTTTCACAAATTCGTCATCTTTGTCGTTGACATTAAGAGTTAAATTTGGGAAACGGGTCTTTGCAAGCTTTGCATCAGCATCAAACGTACGACACTTAGTGGAGGAAGTAGTACGTTTACGAGTAGACATTTTTAGCGATCTTTAGAATTTTTATTGGGATAGTAAATAGCAAATTTCGAAAAATATAGTTTTTCATGTAAAATAGGATTTTAGCTCTTCTGTGACGTCGTGGTACGCGCACACCATCTCTGGAGGGAGAATTTTATCAGCCTGTGTAGTGAAACGACGCTTGTAATGAAGGGAATAGTTGGGATCATATACGTATTCAAAATCGAAAAATGCGATGTCAGTATACTGACAAAAGTTTTTGAATATAGAAAGTCTGGTTGCAACGGATCTTCTATCGTCGGTTAGCTTACGCACATAAACATTCAAACCGCCCTTCGAATACAAATCTCCACGATGTACCAGCTCCAAACCCAAAAGTAAAGACCTCATACTTGCCACATCATAGGTCACAATTAGCAAGGAACAACCATAAGAATACTCGGAAGGTTCTTTCTTTCCAATGATTGCGTCGACTATCATTCTTCCGCAGACGAAATTACCGTTAGGTTTTCCGTCCGTCAACAAAATCTTCTCCAAGAAGTCTTCTTCGACGTGCGCTTCATTCTTCAATACACCCTGTATATAAGAGTAGATGGAATTTGGAGTACGTACTAAATTAAAATCGCTAGAACAACTTGTCGCAGTCGGTTCTTCTTGAGTAAGAAGTTTTATCTTTGAAATGATAGAAGTTAACTCCGCAATACGCAAATCTTTAGAAATCGTAGCAGCTTTGAATTGTTCTAATTCTGAAGTTAACTCCTCGATACGCAAATCTTTGGAATGTATACTTTCTCGAATCTTTTTCAGTTTGGATGTAAAATCTGAAATGTGCCTATGTTGAAAACCAGATACGTCTTGTAATTCTCTGATTTTTGAATCAAGATCTTCAATATGCAAGTCTTTGGAAGTTACACACTCCTGTGCCTGTGTAAGTTCATTTTTCGTCTCTGAAATTATATCGCGACACACTCCAAGTTCTTCATCAGACCGCTTTACACGTTCTTTGAGAGTATGATACTCGACCATAAGCGCCCGCAAGTCTGCAATAATATCAGAAGACATCACAAACAGACAATAGGATCAATAAGAAAAGATGTTTCGAACGTACGTTCGAATTTATACCTTCAAATATGGTAAAATAATCGAAACTATATGAGTTCTAGTTAAGAAGATCCTCAAAAAGTTATGATACGTATCTGAACGTATACAAAAATAAAGCTCTTCTTATCCCAAACTTGTATAGGTGTTTGTCGCTCTAACTCTTTTCGTATCATCGAAATTTGTTTATTTTGTAAGTTTTTCTATAATTTAGAGACTTGTTCAATGTAACTCTTGGGAGTTATGATGTGGGTTGACCCGATGAAGATCTCGCGATGAAGAACGGTAGATAATTCGTATACGGAACGTATTTCAGATTGCGTAATGCCGCCAAGTACGAAAATAATAAGACGTGGAGATGATGTACGTGACGTATCGTACCCATCTTTACGTGACTTGTACTTTTTAACCCATTTCGTATTTGAAGAAGATGGTACGGAAATAAGTTCGGGAGCATCACCAATATACGGAAAAGCGGAAGTGTCAAGCATTCCAACATTGAACTCGTCAATGATATTGCCTATCATAGGTTTATACCAAGATTCCATGGCGTTGTCGTTTGGTTTCGGACGGTAACTTTGTACTCCGAGTTTAAGCAGGTTCTCGATAGCACGTCTCTCTTCGGTGGTCATCTCAAAGCGCTGATATAAAGCGCCACGCTCTTCATCGGAAAAGGAATGTGTCAACAAAAAGATCGATAACACACGCAATCGGTCTTCACGATGCGTTACGTATCGTAATACTTCGGCAAGTTTTACCAACGTAACTTTCTTCTTGCCGGTTACGCATTCTTTTTCAAAAGCTGAAAGTGCGACGATATTACGGACGTCAGTTTGGTCGCGACATGCGCCCGCGATGTTGAGATGCAATGAGTACTTGCTGTACATATCACGGAATTGCGGTACCTGATTGACGGCATCGCGGAGTTCACGCGTATCGACTTTCTTTGTGAGATCCGCATTCGCTTTCGTAAGCTCCATGGCGCTTTTGTTAGCCGCTAAGAACTCTTGAAATTGGCGACTTAAAAGCGTACACACCGAAGCGGTGTGTCCATGACGAAATTGTACCCACAATTCATCCTCTTCATTCAACAAAGATTTCTCTGTGGAGATTTGTTGAATGTTATTGACAAAAGTTCGTTCGTAGGTGTGCGTAGTAGGGTCAATACCCAAGAGGTCGTAAGCCATCGCCGCGTAAGTAAAATCATGAATCAACGGTACTATAGGGTCAATGGTACGGTCAAGTATGATTATCGTAGATCGATTTTCAAGTGATTTATCAGAAGGATAAGAAGTTATGGAAGCGTTTCGAGAATAAAGATGATCCTTAAATAGATCCGCAAAGTCACCGCACATCGCAGAACTATTCGCGTAGCGGATGTATGGAAATTCATCGAGCGTTACACAAAAAGTTCCGAGAGATATGGCATTTTCACGGAAAAGATCGCCACGACCTTGTATGTATTCCAACCCTTGCCCAAATAATCGAGGAATAGGGGATGTAACACCCATACAAAAGACCTGACTTTCGTATACGATAAAATCAAGATTCACCTCTTTCAGAGTGCGGATGTTTTGACTTAAGGCAGAAGGGCCTATGATAGCCAACAAGTCATCGCTTAATTCAGAGAGAAATATGAGATGCGCGGAACGATAGAGCTTAATGTTCCTTTTTTTGTCAACATCAACACGGAAATCGTCAATGGCCTGTTGAACCGATTCATAAGTTGGGCGTACGAGATATACCGCTTCGATTTTTTCAAGAGGTTCACGCCTTTTCGTAAGACTTTCCACAAGGCTGATATTTTCTTGCATAATATCGAACATCGTGCACACAGAATTGATCATCGCAAGACTAGGAGCGTCTACGATAAGTATTTTAAACGCAGAAGATTTACCAAGAGGTTCAACCGTTCGAAGAACCTCGAAAAGCCGTTGCTTGCAGATATCTTTTAACCCGCGACCAGAGAGAAGTATGCCATCCGTCTTCTTAACAACAACAGAAACTGTTTTAGATTTTTAGATTTAGAACTCATATTGCCGATATTAAAGTAAAGTTCCAATTTCACTTTGGTAGTGGTGAAATACTTGCAGTATAATAAGATATTTGTTGATGCAAGTCTTTGCAAGGTTGTTCTAATCAAAATTTTTAAAAATATAGTTTTTTATTGGGAATTTAGTTTATAGCGTTGCAAGGTAGGATCTTCGGGTCGGAAATATACGTGTCTGGTGGTAGAATCCATTTTATCCAGTAAATCCGCACTCACTCCTACTTTTTTCATGGCGTAATCCGTCAGCGCGGTTACGTCAAAATGGATAAACTTTTTTCCGTCGTAGATTGCACAAGAGTCAACATTGAACGTATTGCGCACATAATGAGCAAAATACGACTTGTCAGGTACAAACAAATCGCCACTGCCAAATGAAAAAATCTTGCATAACGTATCGCCACGAGAGTAAGTGCCACAAGGATCAACAACGAAACCGTGCTTTTTTAAAATGCGGTCGGTACTAAAGCGATCAAATGTTAAAATATTCATATATGGAGATATTATTTTACTCCCAACAATAGAATTGGTAATAAGGTAACCCGCTAAGGCGTTATGAACACCTTTGTACGAATACGCAACAAGTTCTTCGATTAAATCGTAATCATCTTGCGATACGCCCTTTTTGAGAAAATCGAGTATAGTCTCTCGAGGAGAAACAAGTTCTTTCGTCGTCAAGCCATAATCGCGACGGAGCTCGTCAAGAGACTTTGAAATCGTATCGAGGCGTGCACAAATCGATCGTGCCATTTGAAGCTCCTCGTTTTTCTTACGGAGAAATTCAATTTCTTCTTTTGACTTTTCATTTTCTTTTCGTAATTCAACGAGCTCCCTGAGTACGTCAGATAGTCCATCTGAAAATTCTTGCAAAGACATTTTGGAGTTTAAAGTTCTAATCTTCCAAATAGAATTTTAAGTTTTTATTGCTGAAAATTCTTGCAAAGACATTTTGGAGTTTAAAGTTCTAATCTTCCAAATGGAATTTTAAGTTTTTATTGCTTTAATTGGGCTTGCAAAGTAAGACGATCTCCTTTAAGAACCAGACGGTTGCTATCGAAACTGCAAGATCCAATAGACGGTTTTTCTTTAAGATTTAAATAGATGGCTGTGTACTTTTGTAAAGTATCGAGGTCAAAGTGCTCAAAATTTGTACCATCATAACATGCCCATGAATCTTTGTTAAACGTATTTTTCATGTGAGCGAAGAGGGTAGCATAGTTTGGTTGAATGCATTTAAAAGGGTAAACGACAAAATGATTCCTTTTCCCACCCTTGTCGGAAGAGTACGTTCCATAACCGTTCTTGACGAAACCATATTTGTTCAATATGTCCACGACACTTGACTCGTCAAAAGTGAAAATATTTATAGGTGAATAGGCACAACACTTACCGATAATCGCTTCAGCGACAACCCTTCCTACTATCAAAGTAGGAACTCCTCCACAATTTACTCGTAAGATTTCTTCAATCATAGCGTAATCGGTTTGTGATGCAACGACTTTCTTTTTGAAACATTCCAAAACAGTCTCACGGGAACTTTCGACTGAAGACGGTTTGTCTACGTCGTCAAGAGAAGATGAGAGAGCAGTTATACATTCACCAACACGATGCTTATATTCAGTCTTTTCATGCTCGAGAGATGTTATACGTTCACGAAGTTTTGCATTTTCTTCACGTAATGCGGTAAGTTCACCCAGAACAGCCACCAATCCATCAGAGAATTCTTGTACTTTATCGATTGACATTTTTTCAATAACAAAAAGTTGGAATATGTGAAATAAGTAAGTTTTTATTTGGAAGATTGGGATAAAAAAGTTAAGATTTCATGATTGATTTGAAAATAGGACTCTTCACGGCGATCACTTCCGTAGTTTTTGCACACGTACGCAAAATCTCCCATACTTGTATCGAATACTCTGTGTCGTTGTACGAAACCTTGTAACGTAAGAGTCTGAATTCGTTTACAACGAGAGCATTTTACGCCTTGTCTCTCGTTCCATTCTGTTACGATGGTTTCTATTTCATTACAGAGCTTTTTTACTTCAGGCGTAACTAAAACTCTGTGCATTTCTTCTTGGAGATTGTTACCAAAGTCTTGCACTTTTTTCTTTCTGTTTTGGTAAAAGTCGTCTTCCTGTTTCTCGAGAGCTTGTAATTCTTGTAACAAAAATTCAATTTCCAAATCGATCAGTTTTAAGTCGGAAGCGTTAGATTTGCTACGCTTATCTCCAAGCATACGAAGACATTTTTGTATCGGAAAACTTTTTTCAAACAAAGACTTCTTCTCCTCTTTAAATGAAGATTTATAAGCCAAGACTTTCATATCGATTTCTTCTTGCGCTTCATCAATTTTTCGAAGGTGTGGTAAGACAACTCTATATTTAATTTGAATAGTTTCTATGGCATCTATACGCCATCGCTCAGAAGTACGCATATCTCTTTTACGTGAAGACATTTTAGCGAATTTAATGAGTGAATAAAAACACAAATTTTGAGATTTATAGTTTTTCATGTAGCATAGACTTATAAAATATCTTGTCTTACTTTTATTATTTCACCATATTGAAGGTGGAAGAGGAACTATTTTTGATGCATTTTTTCGTGAATTTATTGTCGAAACCATGGATGAGGATATAACATACCCAAAACGTTTTTGTCGCATGAATAAAATGTTTCGCCGCCACGGTATTGTTCATGTAATAACACATAACCGGCAATAGATAGTTTCTGTATTTGACCACACTTATTGCATTTTTCGCCACGACCTTCATCCCATTCTTTTACGATGGCGTTGATGTCATCGTAAATCTTTGCAATTTCAGGCGTACGTAGTGCGTCAACCTTTTCTTTCTCTTCTTCATCAAGTCTTTTCTGTAACGCCTTGTATTGTTCTTGGTAGATAGTAATGTTTTCGTTTCGTCTTGCAACAAGAGATGTTTGTTCTTGGCAAGTCTCTTCGATAAGAATGTCGAGCTGGTGGATTGTATTTTTGAACTCTTCTTTGCGGCTTGCAATCTGATTGACTATGTGGTCAATGTGTGCGACGCAATCTTCGCGTAACTTTGATAGATGTGACATAAGACTATCAACAGACTTATCTTGAAGTTCTTCAAAGTGTTTCCTGAAAGTATAACGATCGCGAGGGAAGTGTTTTGGATTTGAGTCGGTATAGGATAAAAAGTCTTCAACTGCGTTACGACGTTTGTAATGAAGGTCGGAGAGCTTTCTCTGACAGATCGTAATCTGATGATATAACGGGTTATGAATGGTAGCGTACGCTTCTTCTCTGAATTTTGCAAGTTGCTTACTTTTTTCACAAGCGATATCGTTCACTTGTTTTCTGTAAGGCGATAAGAGCTCTTGGAGTTTATCGACCTTGTCAAGTGCGTCTGCCATCCATTGTTCCTCTTCTCGTTCGGCATCGCGAATAGCTTTGAGTTTTTTAAGCTCTTCAGCTTTAGAATTGGTACGAGCGCGTTTAGACATAGCGGGAATAAATTTTTTATTATAGATAAAAACGTAAATTTTGAGATTTATAGTTTTTCATGTAATATAGACTTATAGCATTTTTATACTTCAAAGACATATCAGTATTAATCGTGTAACCCATTGTAAAATTATGAATGTTCTAAGTCTACAGGCAATCTCGCGTTCATGGCTTCTCTTTTGGTGAGAAGGGTTGAATGGCAATTGAAAAAATTAATTACACCTTTCTGTAATAGTTCTGAACCAAAAAAGTCGCTTCCGCATTCACCGATGACGTTTTCGGCATAAGAGAGCAAAGCGTCAGGTGCGAGGTGGGTAAAATGTACTCCGTTGTAGAAAACGCGCAAAGGTTTTTCCAGATGATTGTTCATATGGGAGACATAATGTTGATATGAAGGAGAAATGCTCATAAACCCATCAACCACGAAAGAATAGTCACCTCTTATGTAGACTTTTTGTTCACCTACTAAATTTTCGACAAAACCATAATTTTTCAATATATTCTCGATAATCTGTTTTTCGAAAGTATAAATACGAAAACAACGAATTATAGACTCTGATTTTCCGATGATAGAGTCGAGAATATATTGTCCGCCGATGACATTGCTCACTCCCAAACATTGTCGCTTGAGAATAGTCTCAAGCATAGTTCTTACGTCTACCATCAGATACCTCTTGAAAAAATCAATGGCTGTTCCTTTTCCAGAAGCACCGGTCTTTGCATCCGCAAGATTGCGTATTTCCAAAGTAGAACAAGCAAGATCGTCGAGACGTAAACCGATAGAACGAAACGCATCATCCTTTTCGTTATTCTCCATTTCAAGATCGCCGATACGTTTGCGTAATAAACTGATTTCCTCTTTTAAGTCTTCATTTTCCTTGATTAGCGCATTTAAATGCGCTATGTGTTCTTTGATAGCTTCGCTTGACATATTTGAGAATTTTATGAGTAAGTTATATTTTAGAAATTGAATTTCTTAAGTTTTCACCTTTGTCATATCTTGTTATATTTTAGAAATTAAATTTCTTAAGTTTTCGCAATTCTCGAACTTTAGAGTTTATAAATGGATACGTGCTTGATATTGGGATGATGTGAAAATTGCTCTATTAACTTGAAATAGTCTTCCCATCTTCCTCCCGCCAATCCGCAACCTATGCCATAAGGGAATGCGTAAGACTTATCAGGAGGAAGATGATCGATGATAGCCTGTAAACACAATTCAAACCACCATAATCTCAATTCCTTCTCTTTTATCACTGCTTTTCCAGGGAGGTACTGCGCATAAAGATTGATTACACCACAATCGAGAAATACGTCAATGGTACCTGGAATAGATTTGTGAAGATTGTGATTTTTGTACGTATTGGTGTTTGGATACTTGCTGAAAATCGATGATGATAATCCTTTTGATTTTGTCGTTACGCAGTTACATTGGTGACACTTAAAGTCTTCCGTAGCGTCAAGAAGATTACCAGAAATTATAGTGAACTTTGACATATATGAAGAATCATGAAAAACTATATTTTTCGAAAATTGCGTTTTTAGGGATATAAATTAAACACTAAAAATAGGCTAAAAGATGAGCGCTAAAAGACAGAGAACATCCAACGTTGTCATGCGTAAAATATATCCAGGGACTTTGAAAAGATATACAGAAAATAGTTTTTCTCTTACCTTGGTTTTTGTGGTAAATGGTTCTTCCTCTTACTCTGTTATTGTTGGGGGTGTTTCGGTCATCCAATTAAATTGGATCGACGACCTTTTAAATTCTCAAGAATTTCGGGATTACGGTGACAGTAACCTGCTTGTGCAACTCATCGATATCTTTAATCCTGATCGAACTGTGTTTAATAATCACACCAACTCAAAAGGTAAATACTTGTTCAAGTATATGAGAAAATGGATGGGAGATTATACTTTTTGCGAAATTTTCTTAATGCCAAGCGCTATGAAACGCATCACCTATGAAAAAATAGATGAATCGTCTATTTTTAACGAACACCTCCTCAATAACGTATCTATTCGTTGGCTTACCACACCCTAAATAAAGAGACTTGACCTGATTTTACACATAAAGAGATGAAATGACTTGATTTTACGTATAAAGAGACTAATAGATGTTGAGCTCAAGTCGTATACCTTATCCTTAACGTAATTTTCTGTACTGTCAGATTTTATACGTTACGTATCGATATTTTTCGTTAAAGATAAGGTGTCTGTTATGAACCCAATATCTGT
>Ga0172373_10007479_pt1 | contig 14152 bp, 11 predicted proteins | sample Lak10m_2_FD_114546 | JGI IMG/M metagenome (GOLD analysis project Ga0172373, IMG submission 114546) | Freshwater microbial communities from Kabuno Bay, South-Kivu, Congo - kab_092012_10m | ecosystem: Environmental > Aquatic > Freshwater > Lake | place: Democratic Republic of the Congo... | reverse complement strand
CCGTTTCACCATCCCAGCCTCGCCCTCGGATGGTGAAACGGTGTGAATTCAGGCAAACTGGGATATTTCAGTTCTGCCTGCCAGTTGACAGCTGTCACCGCGATCCCTTGTGCAGGGACTGTTGGTTTCTCGCAAAGGCGCAAAGACGCAAAGGAAAGACAGAAGGTTCAAATTTCCAACATTTCCAGCTTTACGCCTTGGCGCCTTTGCGTGAGGTCAGAGTTGCTGCAGCAAGATGCCAGGCGGCGCGTCTGCAAGAAATCCGATAGACGATCTCAAGTGTCCTTAACACCGTTTCGTCATCCCAGCCTCGCCCTCCCAGGGTCTTCAGCTGTCTGTTCAAAGGATTCCAGAGAACCTCAAGGCAATTGGGCGGCGGCCCGGGGGCCTTGATTTTGTCGTCTTTCGCTCTGCGAAAGGACCTGCAATGCCGTTCTTTCGCGGAGCGAAGGACGACTATCTCCGCGGATTGATGCGCAATTCGCGTGGCCGGGTCACCGCAATTCCTGAACGCCGGGCTCTTCGGCCATCCGAAACGGCGGCGCGTCGGGCAGGTTGGTCGTCATGTCGTACATTTCGGGCGCTGGAATGCGGGCCGGGTCGCGGACAACTTCCAGCTTCAACAGGACGGCCCAGGTCAGGACCAGCAGGAGTCCCATGGCAACGCCGTTCGGCAGCGCGTCGTCTCCCCACACTTTAAGAGCACTGCCGGCCGACTTAGCCAGACGCACGCGTGCGCCGTCCCACTGCACGCTGTAGACTTCATCCAGCAGCAAATGCGAGAGAAATCCGACGCCGACGCCCAGACTCATCAGTACGCGCACTCGCAGCTCAGGACTGGGATACACCAGAAACATCAGCTCCGCCGCAATCAGCAGTGCCGGAATGCTGTGAAACATGCCGCGGTGCACGGTGAGTTTTGCGAGCAGAAACGTGAAGCCGTAGCGGACCAGTGCCCAGACGGCGATGCCGGCGAACATGGTGTGGTCGTCCGAGACTCCCAGTGCGTGAGCGTGCTGCACGACGAGGAGCGGAGCGAGGGCAGACGTGAGCGCGGTGAGTTCGCGGATCGGCCGCCCACCCTCCGCATCGAGGTCGGGCAACATTCCCGAAAGCCACGTGAGCACTGCGGCAACGACCGACTGCATCAGACTGAAGTCTCCCAGCAGAAACGCTGCGGACCCCCAGCCGACTCCCAGCATGCCACTGACCGTGATGTGCTCCCGATATCCCGCCATCGACCTGTCGTCATTTCACTTCGTCAGTACGGACCGCCACAGACCGCTGTGACCGCTGGAGTCCGGGCTGACGCTGCAAACCGATTCTACGCCGACGTCTCTGACTCTCCCACATGCATCCGGCGTTTATGCGACTGGGTTTGCGATTCGTCGTGCGAAATTGCCGCATCGTCAAGGATCCGGACTTCCGATCGGCAATTCCCGCCGAATGTCAGCGACTGCGTCGCTTTGAACGACCACCTCCGGAACGCGGCGGCTTTCTGCGACTGCCGGAACTTTCGCCGGAACCGATCTTACCTGTGGAGCCTTTGTGTCGCTTTCCCTTCGCGCCCGACCGCTTCTCGGGGGCTGACCGCTTCGCTGTGCCCGATCGCTTCTCGGGGGCTGATCGCTTTTCCGTGTCTGACCGCAGCGGCGGAGCGGCAGACTCCTCGGCAAGTCGTCTCACCTTCGCGAATGCACGCACTGGACGCAGCTCCATTTGCCGCCGGTCCACATCCACGGCGACGATCCAAACTCGCAGGTTATCGCCGAGCCGATAAACGTGCCTGGAGCGTTGTCCGGTGAGCGTTCTGCCGACCGGATCGAATTCGAAGAAGTCATCACCCAAAGCGGAAAGATGAATCATGCCTTCTGCGGGAATTTCGAGTCCCTGGCAGAACATCCCAAAACTTTCCACGCCGGTAATCGTTGCTTCAAGTTCGCTTCCGACACGTTCGGCCATGAATCGCAGGAGTCGGATGCGAATTAAGTCGCGTTCCGCCCGCTCTGCGCGACGCTCTGTCAACGAGCAGTGTCTGGCGAGTCGCGCGAGCTGTTCGGGGGGTGTTTTGGGAGCGCCACGTCCGTGAATGAGCCGATCGAGCAGACGATGGACGGTCAGATCGGGATACCTGCGAATGGGACTGGTGAAATGGCAGTAGTCGGTTTCAGCGAGGGCATAATGACCGGCAATTTCCGGTGAGTATTCGGCCTGCTTCATGCTGCGCAGAAGAGCAAAGTTGACAGCACGTTCGAGTGGTTTTCCATGGACACGGCGAATCAGTGCCTGCAGTTCAGGGCGGCTTTGAGGCTTTCGCAATGTCAACCCGAGTCCCTGACAGAACTGCTGGAAGGAGTTCATTTTGAGTTCATCGGGATCGCTGTGAACTCGTCGCAGAAAGGCAATACCTCGACTGGCGAGCAGCTTTGCGACGGCGATATTGGCCGCCAGCATGAATTCCTCGATGATCTCATGACTTTCGTCGTGGTGCCGCTGTCGAGCGCCTTCGACGGCGTTGTTGCGGTTGAACACGATTTCGATCTCCGGGATGCCCATCTGCAGGGCTCCCTGAGCGAACCGGCGTTTCCGCAGCAGCATCGCCAGTTCGTGCATGCGCAGCAGCAGCTGTTTGACGGCTTCGCTGACGTCAGGGAAGGTTCGTTGCGGCTGTTCGATGATCGGCATCACCTCTTCGTAGGCAAATCGTCTGGCAGTACGAATGACGGTCGAGGCGACTTCTGAACCGCGCACGGACCCGTCGGCGGAAAACTCGATGAACACTGACTTTGTGTACCGCAGCTGTCCCTGCTGCAGACTTGCCAGACCATTGCTGATGACTTCCGGCAGCATCGGAATCACGTGCCCCGGGAGGTAGACGCTGGTGCCTCGCTGCTGAGCATCCTGGTCGAGTGCTCCGCCTTCGGGCACAAAGTGCGAAACATCGGCGATGTGTACTCCGAGGTGCCACGAGCCGTCTTCACTGCGTTTCAGCGAGATGGCGTCGTCAAAGTCCCGGGCATCGGCGGGGTCAATCGTAACGATCGTGTCACCCGTGAGATCCTCGCGGCCTGTCAATGTTTCTTCGTCGAACTTCTCAGCCTGAGCTCTCGCTTCGGCAATTGCGGCTTCGGAGAACTCCACTGGCAGGCCAAGACTGTGAATGACAGTCTGCGTGTCGATTCCGGGGTCGCCACGTCGCCCCAGTACCTGCGTCACCACGCCTTCTCCGCGGCGACGGTCTGTGGGAAACCGCAGCATATCCAGCACGACCTTGTCGTCTGGCCGAGCCCCTTTTGCTCCCGGATCTCCCACGTGTATCGGACTTGAAAAGACCGTGCCGTCCACGCGGACGTAACCCTGACCACCCGTTTCAAAATAAGTGCCCACAAACGTGGTTGAGGCTCGTTCAAGCACCCGATCAATCACACCGCAGCGCTGGCCACCGCCGCTGCGTCTGGATAACAGCCTCACCAGCACCTCATCGCCGGTGTGGGCGTCCCCCACATCGGCCGCGGAGATGTAGACATCCGCCCCGTGCAGCTCCGGAATCCGCTGCGATGGAATCACGTAGGCTGCGCCGCTGGTAATTTTTCGCAGCACTCCCGTGATCGTCCCCAGACTGCCCCGCGGTTTCAGACGTCCCCGCTTGTCTTCACGCAGACGCCCCCCCGAGACCAGCGCTGTGATTGCCTCGGCAAACTCTTCCAGTTCATCGCGTTCCACACCCAGCTGCTGTCGCAGCTCCTTTGCCGTGATCGGCGCGTAATCGACCGACTGCACCGCGGTTAAAATTCGCTGCTGCAGAGAACTGCCACCTGACGCATTGCTTTTAAGTGTCACGCCACACTCCTGACGAATCCACCAGCACATTTACGAGCCGCTGGATCGCTGACTGACTTCGCTCCCACGGCTGATTCGTCAGCACCACACCCCAGTTGCCAGAGCGACGGTCGGCCCACATCAGGGTACCCGTGGCGCCCCAGTGTCCAAAGGTGTCCGCCGGGAGCAGATCGCTGAAGCAGCCGGAATGATCCAGCCAGTTCAGTCTCCAGCCATAGCCCCACGCACGCCGCAACCGATCCTGCTCGCCCAACCCCGCCGAATGCTGCGTCTGATTACTCACAGCCGCCTCCACAACGTTGAACGAAAGGACCTGATCGCCGTCACCGCTGCTGCCACCTCGCAGCAGCATTCCCAGCAGCTCACCCAGATCCGCAACAGTGCTGATCAGTCCTCCCCACGGTGCACCAAGGGTGCGCCAGTAGAGACTGTTCCAGTGCCAGTCAGAATCGGCCGGCTGGCTTTGTGGAAGTTCACAGGGAACCGTGTGCTGGAGCAGCCTCTCAGCATCAGATCGAGGCAACCCGAGCCACGAGTCCCGTAAGCCGAGGGGTTGGAAGAGCAGCTGCTGAAACAGGTCGGGGAACGATTGTCCGGTAACGGAGCGAATCACGGTCTCCAGCACAGCAAATCCCATGCTGCAATAGCTCAGACTTGTGCCTGGCTGAAATGCCGGATCAATTCGGGAAACCGCCTCCGCGAATTCCGGCACTTCGGCGTGTCGCGCCCGCAGCTGTTCATTTTCAGGCAGCATATCGGGCAGGCCGGATGTGTGAGTGAGGAGGTGGCGGAGCGTGATTGTGCGGAGCGGACCACGGGAAAATGATGGCAGAAATCGGCGGATCGGTTCATTGAGCCAGAAACAGCCCTCAGCCGCCAGCTGCACAGCAATTGTGGCGGCGAACGGCTTCGTCAGTGACGCCACGAGGTACCGCGCTGCCGGGGGTGTCGCGGTACCGGTGGCGAGGCTGCCGGTCCGCTCCCCGGCGATTCGACGCCACGAATACCACGCCGACAGACCCGAAGTCGTCCCGATGGCCATGTCCGCCACGCACACATCCGATGCCCCAAGAATTCGCTTCATGCGGGCAATGTGCTGTTCTGACAAATCCATAACGTCATCCGAAAATCAGCGATCAGTCGAACGGTTTTTGATTGACGAAAGGTAATAGACCATGTTTTGAGGCAAAAGGCGAGTGGTGGGGGGTGAGATGGACTTGCCAGGAGTCTGCGGATATTCTTTCAGGTTCGAAGAATTTCGAGGAAAGCTGAAAACGAGCTGCAAACCAGGTGCGAACGAGCTGTGATCGTCATGCGGGGGCGGATGTGAGGTTCAAACTTGAATTTCCGCTGATGAAGCGTGAGGCGATTCAGCTGTCGCAGCGGCGACGGCTGTGGATCGTGCGTGCGCTGCTGTTGCTGGCGCAGCTTTCGACCGTCCTGCCGGCCTACACTTCTTTGATGTCCAACTCCGCCCTGTCGGTTTTTGGACGCGGACATTTGTTGTTCCAGGCCATCCTGATCTGTAATCTCGTGCTGATTTATCTCATGCAGCCTTTCGCTTCGTGTTCGATGATTGCGTCGGAGCGGGAGCGTCAGACGCTTCCATTACTGCTGATTTCCCGCATCTCGCCAGCGTGGCTGGTGTGGGAGAAGTTTTTGTGGAGTCTGCAGCCTGTACTGTCATCGATCGCCGTCAGTCTGCCGGTGATGGCAATGATCTATTCTCTGGGTGGACTTTCAGGAATCCAGCTGGCGACCGGAACATTCGTGATGCTGCTGGCAGCATTGCAGGTCAACTCGACGGGAATATTCTGGTCCACCGTGTATGCGACTCCTCTGCAGGCATTCTGGGCAACGCTGCTGACGCTGCTGGTTCTTCTGCTGGGTCCTCCAGTGCTGGTCATGGCCGAGATCATGCCTTTTGATGCGAGGCTCTTTGGGTTCCTGCCGGTGGCACAGCTGTTTTCCGGATTCTGGACACTGGTGGAGCCAAATTTTGCGGGAGCGGGTTTGTTTTCGGGGCCTTCCCTGTTGTTTGCAGCGGTGCTGGTGCTGCCACCGCTGGGCGTTTCGCTGCTGTTGCTGCTGGCAAGCACCTTCATCGTCTCGCGGTATCGCTGGGAAGCGCCTGCCACGCTGTTTAGACGTGCCCTTCGCAGTGCGTGGAAGAAGCCGACGGCTGATGCGGAACGGGTGGTGGGGACAAGGGCGGTTCGGGCGTTGCCGGTGGCTTCGCAGTTGCCGGGGAGAGTGGTGGAGGACGGGAAGTTCCGGCTTTTTCCCGATCGACCGCTGGCTGCGCGTGAATGCAGGGCGTCTGTCACGGCGAGGCCGATCGCCCATGTGATTCTTGCAGCGTCACTGGCAGTGCTCGTTTGGCTGATGGTCAACACGCGTTTTCAGGCGGCGACATTTGCGGCCAGTGTGGGGCTGCAGATGTGCACGCTGTTTCTGGGTGTGCTGCAGGTGCAAAGTCTGGCATCGCGGGCGATTGGTGCTGAGCGGGATCGGGAGACACTGGCTGTGCTGCTGACCGTACCGATTTCGTCTTCAGAAATCGTGACTCAGAAACTGGCGGCCGCCTCACGGTTTCGGAATCTGCTGATGCTGCCGCTGGGAGTGCTGTTGCTGATCTCTCTGTTTTTCGGCACCACGTTTCCGGCCATGTGGGACGAATTCAGTGTGCCAAACTACCGACTCGAGAAATTTGACCAGTTTGGGGTTTTCTGGGGAGCACCGATTTCGCACCTGCTGCTGCTGGTGATTTACTGGCAGCAGCTGACACTGGCCCTGAGGGTTGGTGCTGTTTGTTCTTTGATCACAAAGACCACACTCCGAGCCGCCGCTCTGACATTTGCGTTACTTTTCGGCTACTGTGTTGCACATGTATTCTTTCTGATCCTGCTGGAGATCGTTCGATCGCGGAACTTTGAGGCATACCTTCCCATGGCGCCACTGATTGGCATGGTTTGTGTGATCGCGGACAGCCTGTCGCCGGGCGGAGAGCACGATTCCGTGGGGTATCTGTCGTTGTTCAGTGGCGTTGCGGTGATGGGGCTGCTGCTGACAGTGCTGAGGTTGGTCACGGCCAGGCGCGCGGCGGAGTGGCTGCAGCGTGCGGACGGGCAGCAATAGTTGTCCGCACTGTTGTTCAGCCGATATCGGCCTGACTGAAGACACCGTTGATGCGTCTCCAGACTCCACCCGGATTGCGATCCTGGAGGACGGGTGGCAGGCGGTGCTGTCGAACGGCATCGAAGGACTGGAGCATACCGAAGCGAGTGACGGAGGCGGGCACGCCGACAGCCGTGAAGCCGGGATGTCCGGTTGCCGGGAACGGTCCGCCGTGGTTCATGGACGCCACCACGGCAACTCCGGTGGGCATTTTATCGTTGAGCAGTCGGCCGACTTTTGTGCGGAGGGCACTGGCGAGCGGCAGATAGTCGGCTTCGTCGGCCTGTTGTGAGTCGGAATAGATGGAGCCGGTGAGGTTGCCTTCGAGGAGTTCGGCGAGCAGAGTCATTTCGGTGGTGGAATCGGCGTGCACGATGAGGGAGCCATTGCCGAAGGCTTCGGTCTGGAAGGTGTGCGGATCTGTCATGAAGCGTCTGGCGGACACTTTGAGCAGAGTGTTGCTGCAGGAGACACCGGAGCTGCCGTGGGAAGCGCCGCCTGTGATCAGTTCTGCACCGGCGGATTGCAGGAGCTGGATGGCTGCGAGGAAGGCGGAGCGGACGCCTTCTGAGAGCATGATGCCGGGGGTTGCAGCGGCGAATCGCTGGGCGGCTGCGGCGGTGAAGGCGTCTCCGAGCTCACCGGCAGGAACGACAATCAGTCCTGGGTTGGTGCAGAACTGACCGGCTCCCATGAGGCAGCTGGCGGAGAATTCGTCTGCGATTTTCTGGAGTCGTTCGCGGAGCGCGCCTGGGAGTATGAAGACGGGGTTGATGCTGGAGAGTTCGAGGTAGATGGGTTTACCGGCAGCGTCAGCAGCGGCTTTGAGTCGCAGTCCGGTCTGGCGGGCACCGGTGTAGCCCACGGCGCCGATTCTGGGGTCGGAGACGAGTCGCAGTCCGTCTTCATGGCTGGTGCGATAGATGAGCTGTACGAGTGCCGGTGGCATACCGCAGGCGTGGATGGCGGCGAGGACAGCTTCGCCGAAGATTCGAGTGGTTTCGGGGTGGCAGGGGTGGCCTTTGGCGATGACAGGGTTTCCGGCAGCGATGGCTCCGGCGAAGTCGCCACCAGCGATGCCGTTGTAGGCGTAGGGGAAGTTATTGGGGCCAAAGACGACGACGGGACCGATGGCACCGAACATGGAGCGGATGTTGGTGGCGGTATCGATGACGGGAATGCGCCATGATTCGTCGCGGGCGGCTGCTGCGGCCTGTCGCAGCTGATTGGTGGTGCGCGGAAGTTCTCCGTCTTTGAGTCTTGGGGAGCGTGGCAGTCCGGTTTCGGCGTGAGCGGTTTCCACGAGCAGTTCGGCGCGGGCTTCGATTTCGTGGGTGTAGTGTTCGAGGAATTCAGCGAAGCGGGAACCGGGCCAGCCGCGGATTTCGCGGGACACGTCGGCGGCCGCAGCGATGGCCGTGTCGATCTCCGACCATGGGCTGACGGGGAACACCTGCGGCAGCGGCTGCTGAGTGGTGGGATTGACGGCCTGAAATGACGCAGTGCCGGTGCTGGATGTCCAGTTGCCATTGATCAGAACGGGCTGCATGGAGCTGCTCACAGTGAGATCCTGTTGAAGGGATGGATGTTGAGTTTGTGAAGGGATTGTGTGTGCGTTCAGTCCGAGTTTTTCGGGGAGAGCTGTGTTTCGGCGATGTGAATGGCTTTGAGGAGAGCGCGGGCTTTGCTGAGCGTTTCGCGATACTCCATTTGCGGAACACTGTCGGCCACGATGCCGGCTCCGGCCTGAATATCGATGCGGCCGTTTCGGATGACGAGAGTGCGAAGTGCGATGCAGGTGTCCATGTTGCCGCAGAAGTCGAAGTAACCCACAGCGCCGCCGTAGGGGCCGCGTTTGTGGGGTTCGATTTCGTCGATGATTTCCATGGCGCGAACTTTGGGAGCTCCGGAGACGGTGCCGGCGGGGAGACCGGCGCGGAGGGCTTCGACGGCTGAGAGTTCGGGACGAAGCATTCCGGAGACGTTGGAGGTGATGTGCATGACGTGGCTGTAGCGTTCGACGACCATGACATCGGTGAGTTTGACGGAGCCGTATTCTGCGACGCGTCCGATGTCGTTTCGAGCGAGGTCAATGAGCATCACGTGTTCGGCGCGTTCCTTGGGATCGGCGAGGAGGTCGGATTCGAGAGCTTTATCTTCGGCGGGTGATTTGCCGCGTGGGCGGGTTCCGGCGAGCGGTCGAATGGTGGTCTCTCCCTGATCGACGCGAACCATGATTTCCGGGGAGCTGCCGGCGAGATGTGTGTCGGGGGTTTGCAGCAGGAACATGAACGGGCTGGGATTGACCATTCTGAGGGCGCGGTAAATATCGAGCGGTTTTGCGGGGGATTGGCAGGAGAGTCTCTGGCTGATTACCACCTGGAAGACGTCTCCGGCGCGGATGTATTCGCGGCAGCGTTCGACGGCCTGGCAGAAGCTGTTTTCGGTGAAGTTGGACTGCACCTGCGGTGCCGGTTCGACGGTGAGGTCAACGTCTGCGAGGCTGACATCACCGCCGGTGAAGGCGAGTTGTCGGCAGAGGATGTCGAGGCGTTCTTCGGCGCGAGCGCGGGCTTCTTCGGTGTCACCGTGACGAAGATCGGCGAGTGCGGTGACGAAGATGACTTTGCGAATGTGGTCGAAGACGACCATGGAGTCATAGAAGGCGAAGGCGAGATCCGGGAGTTCGCGATCGTCCTCGGGGATATTTGGCAGATTCTCTGTGTAGCGGATGACGTCGTATCCGGCAAAGCCCACGGCACCTCCGAGAAAACCCGGGAGTCCCGGGAGGGCGACTCCGGGGCAGTCATTCAGGAGTGACTGGAGTTCACGAAGAGGATCCGTGTTGGGGATGCTGCGAGTTTCTCCGTCGCGAGTTTCGATGGTCACGGAATTGCCGCGGGCTGTGAGTGCCAGAAAGGGGTTGCTGCCCACGAAACTGTAACGTCCGACGCGTTCACCTCCGACCACGCTTTCGAACAGAAACGACCACGGGCCGGAGGCAATTCGCTGCCATGCGGTGACGGGTGTGAGCGTATCAGCAGTGACCTGGCGGTAGATCGGCACAAAGCGAGCTTCGCGGGCCAGCGTTTCGAATTCGGTGGAGGTGGGAAGTGAGGTCCACGTTTTCATGAGAAGTTTTCAGGCCGGCAGGGGTTAAAGTCTGACAGACTGGATGAGTCGGTCGATCAGGGGGCGGACGGCGGGAGATTCGTGGTCGGTGCACTGCCACCAGATAAGCAGAGTGGCCTGACGGCTGCGGGCGGAATGAAAGCCGGCAACGTTCAGGAGCTCAAAGCAGCTGAATGTCGCCTCACGACTGCAGGTGGGCAAGCCGTCGATCGTGATTCCCGGTCGAGTGAGTTCGACGTCTTCGTATTCGCTGCGGAAGGCCTTCACGCAGGAGCGGACGACTTCCGGAGGACGTGGCCGCCCGGGCATCACACGGAGAATGCAGAAGCAGGAATCGTCAGCGGTGATCGTGATGACTGTGTCGGCCAGATCGTCTTCTTCGCGGAGTTCCCAGGCGGCGGGGTAGAGGAACCGGACGTAAGTCGAGTTGTATTCGGCGAGGATATCGTCGTCAGAGACCTGCATGATTGTACTTTCTATGGATGCTGGGGGCGGTCAGTACTGAGTTTCCTGAGCACGAGTGCCGGCGGGTGGACGCTGAACGGTCCACAGCTGCAGCATTTCAACGAAGAAAGAAAAGGCCATCGCAAAATAGATATAGCCCTTGGGAATGTGATGCCCAAAACCTTCCGCCACAAGCAGAACACCGATCAGAAGCAGGAACGACAGCGCCAGAATCTTGACTGCCGGATGGCGTTCAATGAACAGCACAATGGAGCGTGAGAATACCAGCATACCGGCGACGGACAGCAGAATGGCGGCGATCATGATTGGTATCGGGCGTGCAAGCCCTTCGGTCATTCCCACGGCTGTAATGACGGAATCCAGCGAAAAGACAACATCGATCATGAGAATCTGTGCAAGCACCGCTGTGAGACTTTTCCGCTTCATCGAAGAGGTTGCGTCGGCCGTAGCCTGATGCAGCTTGTGGTGAATTTCTTTGGTTGCCTTGAAAACCAGAAAGAGCCCGCCAAGGAGCAGGATAATGTCCTTGCCCGTCAGGGACATGGAGCCGAGTTGTATCAGGGGCTTTGTCAGGCCCATGACCCAGCCGATGGCAAGGACCAGCATGACCCGGGCCACAACAGCCAGCAGCAGCCCGAAACGCCGCGCTCTCTCTCGGTCGGCTTCAGGAAGCCGGCCACAGAGAATGGCGATGAAAATGACGTTGTCGATTCCCAGCACCACTTCGAGCGAGGTGAGGGTGAAAAGCGCTGCGAGAGATTCGGCCGACAGGAGGTCCGCCATGGAAGAAACCTGAAATGAGTATCGAGTGTCGTGCTGTGAAAAGGGCCACCCGGATTATAGCGTCGCAGGTACTCCTGACGCACGGCAGGACAGTCCGGGAATTCCTGAAACAGGGAACCTGCTCACTGAGAAATAGCATGTTGCAGATCGCCAGTGCAAATTCCAAACTCCCAGCGGTATAGTCTGTCTGGGAATTCGCAAACGCGCCGCACCTGCGGTGGCAGTGACCTTCTTTGTTCCTCAACGTCTACAACCAACAGGAAAACTGTGATGAAAATCGGTCGATTCTCGGGAGTATTGGGCCTCGCGGTTGCCGCTGCCGTTTCGGGCTGCGAACAGGCTCCGGAGGCGGCCGTCACCGCGGCTGCGATCGACCTTGCAAACACAAAGTGTCCGATTATGGGCAACCCGGTGAAGGCTGCTGATCTTGCACCCGAGCTGATCAGGGAATGGAACGGAAAGAAAGTTGGGTTTTGCTGCCCGCCGTGCCTTGAAGACTGGGCGGAGATGACGGATGCACAGCGAGCCGACAAGCTGGCCAATCCTCCAGAGGGAATGGCCCACTGACCAGCGTGATCGTTTGACAGGCGGGGCTTGCCGTTCAGGATGGCCTGCCGTTCAGGGTGGCCTGCAGACAGAAATCGTCATCCTGACCGCCACGTGGGCTTACTCCGGTCGCACTTTGGTATGCATTTCCTGGAAATCGACCGCAAAGTCTTCGTCGCCGGTCAGGCATCGGTTGTTCATCGCAAGGATTTTGCGAATGCGGCCGACCGTGAGTTTTGCGGGACCGGTGAGTCGGAGCACCAGATCATCAGCAGTGAAGGCTTCCAGTTCACGAATGGAATGAATGCCCAGAAAGGTAAAGGCGTCGCGAGCCTGGGTGTCGTTTTGGAAGACGACATCAAGCGGAGCATCGACAGGGATCCGGGATCTTCCGAGCCTTCTTGCGCCTCCGGTGTCCTGGAGACCGCTGGTAATCGTCGCCTTTCGGACTCCTTTCCTGCGGGCAGCGATCGGATCGCCTTCAGAGGCGACATCCGCGGGCAGAGCATCGATTGCGGCAGTGAGTTTCGATTCGGGCTGGATGCCGGGCGGCGGCGTTGGGGCGGTTGCGACGGCTGATACGGTCGTCTGGGGCACTGCAGGTGCTGCTGTCGATGCTGCCACTGCCGCGGCTGTTGTCGTTGCTGCTGCTGTCGTTGTAGTTGTTGTTGAGGTTTTTGCTGCAGTTGCTGTTTTTGCCGCGGGCTTTTCCGGGCGACGGCGAGCGGGTCGAGGTGCAGGGGCCGGGGTCGGCTTTCGCTGCGGCTTCCTGACCGCTTTAGCGGGGACCGGTTTCTTCTTCGCTTTGGGGAGTGGTTTCTTCGCAGCTTTGCGGGGTGGGGGGGCTGCTTTTTTAGCGGGCCGGGCAGCCCGCTTGTTTGCCTTCTTTGCCTTTGCCATGGTGGATTCCCGCTTTCCGTGGAGGCGAGTGGTTTGCGAAGTAATCGGGAGCCTTGCCCATGCCGGCACTGCGGAAACCAAACAACCGCGACCGCCCCGAAGAAGCTGCACTATACAGAAAGCCCGCCACAATTCACTCCGTCAGCCCCGGATGTTCCTCAAAAAAGTCCCGAACCAGCTCCTGTTCGGCCGCGGTCAGCAATCCCGCACCCCATGTTACCAGGTCCACTGAAGCTCTCCATCTTCCCAGCGTTTCCAGCAATTCAGTGTGCAGAGGCCCGGAGTCGGGGTCCAGAAATTGCTCCCCAGCCGCCTCGCACAGCGTTAATTCCTCCTGAATTCCCAGTGAAAATCGACTTTCTCTGGTGATTTGCAGGCAGCGGGCGCGCGCAGGAAGCCAGTGATCGTTGAGATGGTGTATCCGTCGCGGGCCCTCAAACAGCATCCGCAGCATGGGATGGGAGTTGTCGGCAGCGAGGTTGGCCAGGAGTTCCGTGGCTGCGTACAACGTACGTGCTTCCAGACAATTTGGAAAGTCCGAATGCTGCTGGCTCCACCGCTGCCACGTCCGCAGCACACATTCCATCTGGATTTGAGGTGCCATTCCGGCAAGCGGCGGGTAGAAGCGAAAGAAGTCCGCTTCCGCGTCATCCCGCGTCATCGGCGACAGGCAGTTGTGCATCAGGTTGTCAAGCGCGCACAGAAAGGCCGCACGGAGAGTCAGATAAGTGAGTGGACAATCTACCTCTTGACCGGGAGACGAATCCATGGTGGCGGGAGATTCCTGGCGGGAGCGGACCGGCAGGTGTCATTGGTTGCCTGCAGTGGGGCCGCGTGGGTGTTGAAGAAGACGGAGTCTGCGAGGCGTATTCCGGTTGTGGAGCAGATCCTGGCATACCTTCAAGTGAACACAAGGCGTCTTCTCAGAAACTTTCCATGGGCGACTGTTGCCGGTTCTCAACAGCATCCGTCAATCCGCACCGAAGGTGCGCGCGCTGTCGCGAGCGTTTGCGGCGCGTTGGCAGTTGCGTTTGCCCGCGGACTGCCGTCCGGCGGCTGAACCATGCGACTGAGCGGTTGGGCGGAAGCCCCCGGCTGCGTTTCGCACCGAAGGTGCGCGCGTTGGCAGGGGCCGTTTGCCCGCAGGCTGCCGCCATGCGGCTGAGCATGCGGCTCAGTGGTTGGGCGGAGGCCCCGGCTGTGTTTCGCACCGAAGGTGCGCGCGCTGTCGCGAGCGTTTGCGGCGCGTTGGCAGTTGCGTTTGCCCGCGGACTGCCGTCCGGCGGCTGAACCATGCGACTGAGCGGTT
>Ga0172373_10007475_pt1 | contig 14157 bp, 9 predicted proteins | sample Lak10m_2_FD_114546 | JGI IMG/M metagenome (GOLD analysis project Ga0172373, IMG submission 114546) | Freshwater microbial communities from Kabuno Bay, South-Kivu, Congo - kab_092012_10m | ecosystem: Environmental > Aquatic > Freshwater > Lake | place: Democratic Republic of the Congo: South-Kivu... | reverse complement strand
TCTCCGTCGCGGGCCTGCTGGTGCTGTCGAGCGCCGCGTGCGACGAGTCCGGCCTGCAGGTGCTGACGGGGCGGCTCTCGGTCGAGCCGCTGGCGCTGTCGTTCGGGCGGGTGCCGCTGGGCGACGCGCCGGTACTGGATCTCCAGCTGCGCAACACCGGACGCGCGCCCGTCACCTTTGCCGTCGGCGCGGCGAGCGACGGTGCCTTCTCTCACGGACTTTCCGGCGGCACGCTGCAGCCGGGCGCCACGCAGCTGCTGCCGGTCGCCTTCCGGCCCGATGTCGAGAGGCTCTACGAGGCGCGGCTGACGATCGTCTCTGACGAGCCCTCACAGGAGGTGGATGGCACACCTGTCTCGTTCGACGTGGTGTTGTCGGGCGAGGGCGGTGGCCGGGCGGCCGTGCTGGTGGAGCCGGCGGCGGTCGACTTCGGCCGGGTGGGGGAGGGGCGGGAGGAGCGGCGCACCGTCCGTATCCGCTCGCAGGGCGATGCCCCGCTGCGCATCGACGCCGTGTCGATCGTGCCGGCCGCGGAGGCTTCGACCGATGGCTTCGCCACGCTGGGCTCCACCCGGACGCCGCTGACGCTCGACGCCGTGCAGGAGGGCGTGGCCGGCGGCGAGGCGACGTTGACGCTGCGCTACGCCCCGGGGCCGGCGTCGGTGACGTCGGCGGTGCTGCGGCTGGAGACCAACGACAGCCTGCGACGGGTGGTGGAGGTGCCGCTCTCGGCGGCGATCAACCGGGCTCCGATCGCGCGGGTGGCGGCGCCGACGCTGTCGGTGCCGGGCTCCGTGGTGACGCTCGACGGGAGCGGCTCGACCGACCCCGATGGCGACTTCCCCCTCGCGCTCACCTGGTCGCTCGTGGCGCGCCCCGATCGCAGCGAGGCCGTGCTCGACCCTGCCTCCTCGCCGGGCGCGAACAGCACGACGCTGGCGCTGGACAGGCCGGGCATCTACCGGATCGCGCTGCAGGTGGTCGACGCCGCGGGGCTCGCGGCCGCGCCGCGGGTGCATGAGCTGGTGGCTGTGCAGGGCGATCCGCTGGAGGTGGAGCTGGTGTGGGATCACCCGGTGGCCGACCTCGATCTGCTGCTGCTGCGGGAGGGCGATGCGGTGCCGGTCGATGACGTCGACCCGCCGCTGGCCTGCAGCTGGCACACGCCGCGGCCCGACTGGGGCGTCGCCGGCCGCACCGAGGACGACCCGCGCCACGAGGGCGACAAGCTGGCCGGCTACGGTCCGGAGCGGGTGCGTTACGCCGCGCCGGTCGAGGGCGCCTATCGCGTGGCTGTCCGGTACCGGTCGGCCCAGTCGGTGGTGCGCCCCGAGCAGCTGCCGGCCGACGCGGTGGTGCGCATCAAGGTGCGCGGTGTGGTGGTGCGTGAGCGTGCCCATCGGCTGCTGGCGCCGGGCGAGGTGTGGGACGCCGGGACCGTGACCTGGCCGGGCGGCGGTACGTCGACGCCGGGAGGTGCGCCGTGATCCGCGCGAGGCTGGCCGCGGCCGCGCTGCTGCTCGTGGCGATGGTGATGATGGCGTGCGCGCCGGGTGGTCCGACGTCGACCGTGGAGGCCGAATGCGATGCGCAGCGGCCCTGCGCGGCCGGGCTGCTGTGTCAGGAGGGACGCTGCGTCGGCTGCGCGCGCGATCGCGACTGTGCGCCGGACGAGCTGTGCCATCCGTTCGAGCGGCGCTGCGAGCTGCGGGCTTGTTTTGGCCGCGACTGCCGTCTCCATGACGACTGCGCGCTCGGGCTGTTCTGCGTGCAGGGGCTGTGCCTGCCGCCCGAGGGCGATCCGGCGCGCGGCTGCACGGTGCAGGCGTGCGAGGGCTCGGAGGCCTGTCCGGACGGATCGGTCTGCGATCGCGAAAACGGAGTCTGCGAGGAGCCGCTGGGCTGTCTGGGCGACGCCGACTGCGCCGCGGATGAGCGGTGCGACGCAGCCGCAGGCCGCTGCGCTCCGGTCTGTGCCGACGCCACCGCCGAGGCCGACTGCGGCGCGGGGATGCGCTGCCTCGCGGGGCTTTGTGTCGACTGCGTGGTCGACGCCGACTGTCCCACCGGGTTGCAATGCGCCGCCGACACGCATCGGTGCGAGTCGCCGGGCGGCTGTTTTTCCGATCGCGACTGCGCGCTGCCGCTCACCTGCCATCCGCAGACGCGCCGCTGCACCATCGCCGCGGGGCCGTGCAGCTCCAGCGAGGCGTGCGGCGAGGACGAAGCGTGCGACCCCACCACCGGCCGCTGTCGTCCGGCCGCCTGCCAGCCCGATCGCCTCGAGCCCAACGACACGGTCGACGCCGCGCCGCTGCTGCTGCCGGGCCGCGAGGCGGAGCTGACGCTGTGCGACGGCGAGCTCGACCTGTACCGCGTCGCCTTGGCGGCCGGCGACCAGCTCCAGGCGCTGCTGGAGGCCGACGCAACACTGCCGATCCGCGTGTCGCTGCAGGACGACGCCGGACGGGAGCGCGCCAGCGGCGGCCTGCTGGTGACCGCCGGCGCCGCCGAGGCCGGTACCTGGGTCGTGGCGGTGACGGGGGACGACCCGCACCTGCGCTACAGCCTGCGGCTGGCGGTCAGCCGCGGCGTGCCGTGCGCGGCCGACGCCGACGAGCCCAACGACCTGCCGGCGCAGGCGACGCCGATCGAGGCCGGTGCTTCGGAGGCGCGGTCGCTCTGTCCGGGGGAGGACGACTGGTTCGTGCTGGCGGCCATCGCCGGCCGGCCGGTCCGCGTCACGCTGCTGGGCGGGGTGGATGCCGGCGGCGCTGGAGCCGGCGCGGCGCTGCAGCTTTCGCTGTGGGACGGCGCCGGTCTGACGCGGCTGGCGGAGGCCGATGGGTTGGATGGAGCGGTGACGGCCGAGGCGACGCTGACGGTGGGCACGCGGCTGCTGGTGCGGGTGGCCGGGCGCGATGGTGCATCGCAGGCCCGGTATGCGCTGCGTGTGGAGGTGTCGCCATGAGCGCACGACGGCTGCGGGTGCTCGCGTGGGTCGGCATGCTGCTGATCGGCTGCGAGGCGCCGCGTCAGACGGGAGCTGATGAGACGTCGACGGCGGTCGAGACGTCGACCGCGACCGCGGACGGAACCGAGACGGAAGCCGCGACCGCGCTATCGACATCGACGTCTACCGACACGGATGTCGGGTCGGAGACCTCGACGGCGGTGACGCTGGAGGTGGGGCGACCGCGCCCCGATCGCGGCCCTGTCTCGGGCGGTACGCTGGTGCTGCTGCAGGGCAGCGGGCTGGCGCGCGAGTTCGCCCCCCGCGGCGGCGCCGAGGCGCGCGATCAGACGCAGGTGCTGTTCGGCGGCAACCCGGCGCTCGACATCAACGTCGTCGACGACGACACGGTGGAGGTGCGCAGTCCGCCGGGGCTGGCCGGCAGCGTCGACGTGCAGCTCACCAACCCCAACGGCACCGTCCTCTGCTCCGGATGCTTTCGGTACTTCGTGCCGGTGGAGGCGACGTCGATCGCGCCGGCGCACGGCTCCACCCGCGGCGATACCGAGCTGCTGCTCCAGGGCGCCGGCCTCGTGCCGGGCGTGCAGCTGCTGCTGGGGGGCGACGCCGCGACGGTGGTGTCGGTGGCCGCCGATGGCCGCAGCCTCGTGGCCCGTACGCCGCCGCGGCGGGGCGACGCCGCGGGCGTCGTCGACGTGACGCTGGTGGGTGACGACGGCGTCTCCGTCCTGCCGGGCGGCTTTGCCTACGTGGCGCCGCTGCGGGTGACGGCGGTGGAGCCGCCGGCGGCTGGGCTCGCGTCCGGGGCCGTGGTGTCGGTGCTGGGCGAGGGGTTCGTGCCGGAGAGCGTGGCGCTGATCGACGGCGTGGCGGCGGCGACCCGGTACGTCTCGGCGGGACGACTCGACGTGACGCTGCCGGCGGCGGCGGTGGCTCAAAAGGTGGACGTTGCGGTGCGCCATCCGCGGGCGCAGGCGTCGCTGTCCGGTGCGTTGTGGCGTTACGGGGCCGGCCTGGCGCCGTCGCTGCAGGTGGTTGCGCCCGCCGCAGGGCCGACGACGGGTGGCGGCTGCGCGCCCGACGGTGCCGGATGTCTGCGTGTCGCCGGCGATGGCTTCGACGAGCCGCTGGAGCTGCGGGTCGGTGGCCGCGTCGCCAGCGCGCGACGGATCGACAGCCACTTGTTGGAGGTGGCGCTGCCGCCGGGGACGGCCGGTCCGGCGCTGCTGCAGTTGCGCACCGCCTCCGGCACGGCGGAGGCGAGCGGGCTGTTTCGGTACGACGCGCCGATCCAGCTGACGGCGATCAGCCCGGCGACGATCGATGCGGGCGCGCAGCCGGCCACGACGGCGGTGCTCTCCGGGGCGGGGCTGTCGGCCGATTGCGAGGTGCGCGTCGGAGCGGCCGCGGCGACGGTGCAGTCGGCGGCGCCCGATGGATCGTCGCTGCAGCTGCTGCTGCCGCCGGGGTCGCCCGGCGTGCGCGACGTGCGGGTGCGCTGTGCGGGCACGACCGGGGCGCCCGAGCGCGAGGCGGCGTTGGTGGACGGGTTCGTCTACACCGCCGCGCTGCAGCTGCGACGGCTGGTGCCCGATACCGGCAGCCAGGCCGGGGGCGCGTCGGTGGTCCTGTACGGCAGCGGGCTGGACGCCGGGTTGCAGGTGCAGCTGGGCGGCCGTCCGGTCAGCGACTGGGAGCTGCTGGGGCCCCACGTGGCGCGGCTGCGGGTGCCGCCGGGGTCGGTGGGCGCGGCGGAGCTGACAGCCTCGGACGGGGCGACCCGGCAGGCCTCGCTGCTGCAGGCTTTTCAGTACGTCGACCCGACCAACGGCTTCGGCGGCGCCTCCGGCGGTCCGCTGCGGGGCACGCTCAACATCACCATCCTGGGCGAGGGGTTTGGCTTCGTGGGGGCGGTGCCGGGCGCGACGGTGCGGGTGCAGAAAGCCACGCCGGGCGGCGTGATGCAGAGCTGGGTGGGGCTGACCGACGCGCGAGGGCAGGTGACGCTCAGCGCGCCGTCGCTGCTGGGGCCGGTGTCGATCACCGCGACGCGGCCGCGGCTCTCCACGGCGCAGCTGATCAAGGTGGACGCGCGCGACGTGACGCTCTACCTGCGGCCCAACGACGCGGGGGATATCTCCGACGCGCTGTCGTCGATGGAGGGCGACGACGCGCCGGTGCCCGAGCCGGGCCGGGTGACAGGCCGGGTCTGCGGGTTCAAGCTGCCGCCCGGGGTGACGCTGCGCGAGGGGCAGTCGCTGGAGGCGCGCGTCTACCCCACGGCGACGAGTGTCTACGGCGCCGATCCGTTCGGGACGCTGGCCCGCCCGTCGGTGGTGGCGTCCGACTGCGGCGGTTTCAGCATCGCGTCCAGCCGATTCGGCAAGCTGACGCTGTTCGCCGTCTTCGGGGTGCTGGACGGGTCGATCGCGCCGCCGGTCTTTCGGCCGGTGCTGATGGGCGTGCGGCGCGCGGTGCGGCTGCTGCCGGCGGAGGAGACCTCGGGGCAGGAGATCGTGCTCGACATGCACCTGGACCAGTCGGTGCCGGTGACGATCGACGGGCCGCAGCCGGAGCCGGGCCGGCGGATGCTGCACGACATCTACGCCTACCTCGACCTGGGCGGCGACGGAGTGGTGCCACTGGGACAGCGGCGGGTGGTGGCCGCGCCGGCCGATGACGGCGATGCGGCGGTGGTGCTGGACGGCCTGCCGCGGGTGGCTGGCGAGGGGCTGGTGCTGCTGGATGTCGCGGCGCAGGCGGCGGTCGTCACGGGCGCACCGGAGCCGCCGTTTTCGTACTTCTACCGACGGCGCATGGGCGATCCGTCCGACGGCGTGCCGCTGGGGCCGATGCTGCCGCTGACGCGCTGGACGCAGCCGGCGGGCGAGGGCGTGCCGTTCGATGGGCGGCTGGGCTGGCGCCGTGTGGGGGAGGGTCCGGCGCCCGATCTGTCGTGGCTCTCGATGTCGCAGGCGACGCCGCTCTTTTCGCTGCCGGTGCTGCAGACGATCCTGCCGGGCGATGAGGCGGGGACGGTCCTGCCGCCGGAGGCGCTGGAGCGGCTGACACCGGGCGGGCTGCTGAGCTGGCAGCTGTGGACAGCGCGGGTGCCGCGGTTCGACTACGACCGATTCGGCTTCCGGCAGCTGTCGGTCAACGCGTGGACGGCGTTCACGCGCGATTACGGCTCGTTCCGGGTGCCGTAATCGGGGACGGTCGGTCCGCTTGCGGGGACGCCCGCACGGCGTCCGGCTGTGAATCCTCTCCCGCGCCTGAAGCCGCCTCCTCTGCCGTGGAGGCGCCCTTAAGGGCGCCTATCGCCGGTGTTCTCCCATCGGCCGATTCGATCGATACGATCCCCCGGCCCGGCAGCACGGCCAACGCTGGGTGAGCATCCGGGCGCTGCGAATGACCAGCGACGCGCGCCGTTACTTCGACGCCGGCTTGTCGACGCCACTGCGCCGCAAGGTCGCCAGCGACGCCTCGAGCTCGGTGCGCTCATCGCTCTCGACGGCGCATTCGTCGAGGTATCGGCGGAGATTGCGGATCGCCTGCTCGGCGCGGTCATGGCGGCTGGCGAGCGTCCCGAGGCTTTTGAGTCCGCGGCACCGGTCGCTGCGCTCCGACACCAGCTCCAGCGCCACCTCGAGGCTCGGGCGGGCGCGGGCGTCGTCGTCCGCCTCGGTCGCGGCCGTCCCCAACTCCAGCAGCCGCACGCCCTCGACCGCCGGGAGCAGCGCTGCGTCGCCCGACAGATGCTCCAGCACCTCCCGCAGCGTCGTCAGCCACGGATGCCGGTCGTCCAGCTCGGTCAGCTGCGTGGTCTTCTGCCGCGCCTCCTCCAGCTCCCGGCGCGAGAGGTGCGCGGCTGCGTCGGAGGAGAGACGGCCGCCGCCTTCGGTCCGGGTGCGCAGCTCCAGCGCCTCCAGCTGCGGGCGGAGCGTCTCGTCGGCATCCGGCAAGGCGGTGGCGAGCAGCCGCTTGGCGTCGACCCACAGCTGCTCCGTCACCTTGGTGCGGGCGCTCTCCACCGCCTCGGCGGCCGCGCGATGACGGCGTGCGGCGGCCAGCGACTCCCCGAGGTCGAAGCCGCAGTCGGATCCGGAGGCGATCGCCTCCTCCAGCCGGGTCACGGCCCGCACCCAGTCGCGGCCGGCGAGCGCGGCACGGCTCGACTCGCACCGCTCGGCCACCTGCTGCTGCTGGCGCACCACGAGCAGCCCCACGGCCACCAACGCGGCGACAGCGGCTCCGATCAGCGCCGCGCGGCTGCGACGCACCCGTCGCTCGGGCGGCGCGATCTCGGGCGATCCCTGTCCGGCCGGCCCCGACGCCCGACGGCCACCCTCGGGCCGTCGACCCTCGCGCCGCTCCCCGGTCGCACCGTCATCGCGGGAGGCGCTCGAGGCCCCCGCCGCGCCAACGGTCGAGCCGTCCGCCATCGCCGCACCACCGGCCGCTCCGACGCCCGCGGCGCCGCGGTCGCGCCTTCCTGCCGCCCCGTCGTCGACCAGCCCGTCCGAAAAGAGCGGCTGCCCGCCGGGGCCCAGCGCCGGGCCGGGCGGCTCGGTGATGGCGCCCGGCGGCTCGGTGATGTGCTCGGAGCTGCGCAGCGCCGGGCCGCCCCAGTCGGCCGGCTCGACGGCGAAGCTGCCGATCAGCAGCTGGTCGCCCTCGCGCAGCCGCACCGGGCCGGTGATCCGGTGGCCGTTGACGAACGTGCCGTTGCTGCTGCCCAAGTCCTCGAGCATCACGTCGGCGCCGTCACGCCACAGCCGCGCGTGCTGGCGTGAGACGTTGCGCTCGTCCAGCCGTACGGTGCAGTCCGCCGCCCGGCCGATCGTCACCTCGCCCGCCGGGAGCTCGGCCACCTGGCTGCCGCGGTCGTCGCGGATGATGAGCTTCACGGCGGACTCCGAACAGGACAGCGGTCGAGCGGGCGCCGCAGCGGAGATCGGCGCGTCAGAGGTGGACTCGGAGGAACGGCGGGAGCGATGGCGTCATGGTCGCACCGCGACGCCGATCGCGCTTCCGACGGCGCGCCTCAGCGGCTCCCGTCCATCTTGCGGAACAGATCGGCAAAGGTGCCAAAGCCCTTCTTGCTGCCGCCGTCGCCCTGGTTGCGGCTCCACTCGCGCACCATCTCCCGCTCGTCGGTGCGCTTGGCCTCCACCACCGAGCCCTTGAGGCCGCGGCCGGTCGACTCCGTCAGCTGGAACCGCATCACCGTCCCCGGCGGGAACACCTTGCGGTAGTCGACCCGCTGGTCGGCGTTGCGCTCCACGCCCAGCTCGTTGTTGGGCACCAGCGCCGCCACGCCGCCCGGCAGCGTCACGAAGACACCGAACGGCTCGACCCGCTCCACCGGCCCCTCGACGACCTGCCCGACCTTGTAGCTGGGCGCCCCCTCGGCGCCCTCGGCCGGCGGCGCACCCTCCGGCCGCCGCGGTCGCCGCTCACGACGCTCGCCGCCGCGCTGATCTCCACCACGCTGCTCGCCGCCACGCTGATCGCCGGCCGCTGCCGGCCGCGGCGCCGGACGGGCCGCCCGAGGCTCGCGCAGGGAGAGCGCCACGCGCTGCTTGTCGGCCTCCACCGCCAGCACCCACGCCTCGACGACGTCGCCCTCCTTGACCACCTCCGAGGGGTGCTCGACCCGCTTGTCGGAGAGGGTGGAGATGTGCGCCAGGCCGTCGACGCCGGGGGCCAGCTCGACAAACGCGCCAAAGGGCGTCAGCCGCACCACCTTGCCCGACACCTTGGCGCCCGGGGCGAAGCGGCTGGCCACCTCGGCCCACGGGTCGGCCTCCAGCACCTTGCGGCTCAGCACGAACCGCTCCACCGACTTGCCCTGCTTGTCGGTCGACTCTTCGATGCGCAGCACCTTGAAGGCGAGCCGCTGTCCCGGCTTGACGACCGTCGTCGCGTCGAACGCGCGCGCCCGGGTCAGCTCGCTCACGTGGCACAGGCCTTCGATGCCGGCGCCCAGGTCGACAAACGCCCCGAACGGCTGGACGCGGGCGATCGTGCCCTCCAGCTCGGCGCCCTCGACGATGCGCGCGCGGGCCTCGGTGCGCCGCTGCTCCTTGGCGACGCGGGCCTGCTCCTGCGCCTCCTTGCGCCGTTCGCGCTCGGCCGTCAGCAGCGGACGGCGTGACACCACCAGCTGCCGACCGTCGTCCGACAGCTCCGTGACGATGAACGTCTCGCTGCGGCCCAGGTAGGGGCTCAGGTCGCCCACCCGGTGCAGCTCCAAATGTGAGGCCGGGCAAAAGCCGCGCAGCCCCAGCAGCTCCACCTCGACCCCGCCCTTGACGGCGCCGGTGATCCGCGCCTCCACGGGCAGCGCCGCGTCGCGGGCGGCGCGCAGCTGCTCGACGCTCTCGGCCAGCGGCACCAGCGCCTGCTTGAGCAGCACGCCGTTGGCGGCGGCGTCCAGCACGATCGCCTCCAGCTCCTGGCCCTCCTGCAGCGCGAGCGTGCCGTCCGGTGCGCGCAGGGCGGTCAGGTCGAGCATCCCCTCGGCCGGGCCGCCCAGGTCGACGAACGCCATGGTGTCGGTGATGTGCCGCACCCGTCCGTGGACACGGTCGCCCTTGCGGTAGCGCCGCGAGCGCTCCGCCTGCAGCGCCTCCTCGATCGCGTCGCCGATCGGGTCGACGAAGGCGCGGGCCGGCGCGGTGCTGCTCTCGGCGTCGGCGGTGGCGTGAGCGTGGCTGGTGTCGGTCATGAAGGCATGGGCCGCGGCGGCACCCGGAGGTGGCCGCGGAGGCGAAGGCCGGCCGTCGACATCTGCCGGCGGGGCGCTGGAATGGCTCCGGAAGGGCCCGGAGGCGCGGCGGAAGCTAGCACTTCATCCCCGCTAAAAAAAGAGCACCGGCCCGGTGCGGTCGAAAAATGGACGCCGCCGTCGAAAGGGGTACAGTCGCTGCCCGTGAGCGTCGCCGCCGCTGCCCGGCGTCGGGGCTTGCTTCCTTTGAGGCGTCGGACAGCGCCGCGGCCCGCCGCGCGCCCCGCCATCGCCTGACGTGACGAGGACTCCCATGGCCACCAAGCAGCCCGTTTCCGCCGATACCACCCGCACTGTCACCCGCACCGCCGTCCGGACGGCGCTCGCCCGCCCGACGCCGCAGCTGGAGGCGGCCGAGGAGCAGCTGCTGCGCATGGAGCACGGCGTCTCCCCCGCCGCCGCCGAGCTGCTGCCGCGCGTCGGCCAGGACCACGCCGAGGCCCGCGAGAAGCTGCTCTCCATCGAGCTGGAGCTGCTGCGGCAGTTCAAGGAGCGCCAGGTCGCCGCCCGCGCCGCCGTCAAGCCGGTCATCGCGCCCGCCGCGCCGGAGGCCGCTCAGGCCAGCCCGCGCCGCGATCGCATCGTTCAGGCGCTCAGCCAGAAGCCGCGCCGCTAGTCGTCCCGCCCGTGTTGACGTCACCCTGAATGGCGGGACATCAGCCGGACCTGACGCGACCCCGACGCCCGTCGTACCCACCCGCAAGGGTCGGGAGCGGCGGGCGCGGTGCTTCGTGCGCCGTTGATCCCTCGCGCAGCCGTGTGCTACCGCCACGTCCCATGGACATGTTTCGCATCGCCGATCCGCTGGGGCTCGACGCCGACCTGACCACCGCCGAGCGGGAGGTGCGCGACGCCGCCGCGGCGTGGGTGGACGCGACGCTGCTGCCGCACGTCGCCGGCTGGTTCGAGGCGGGCACGGTGCCGCGCGAGGTGGCGGCATCGATGGGCGCGGCCGGACTGCTGGGCGGCGCGCTGCCGGCCCCGTGGGGGCGGGGCTGGAGCCCGGTGTCGTACGGCCTCGCGATGGCCGAGCTGGAGCGGGCCGACTCGGGGCTGCGGTCACTTGCCTCCGTGCAGGGCGCGCTGGTGATGTGGCCCATCGCCACCTACGGCAGCGCGGAGCAGCAGCAGCGATGGTTGCCGCGGCTCGCGCAGGGCGAGGCGGTCGGCTGCTTCGGCCTGACGGAGCCGGAGTCGGGCAGCGACCCGGGCTCGATGCGCACCGTGGCGCAGCGCGACGGCGACGACTGGGTGCTGCACGGGACCAAGCGGTGGCTCACCAACGGCCCGATGGCCGACGTGGCGCTGGTGTGGGCGCGAGTGGAGGGCGATGGCGAGGGGGCGGAGACGGGGCCGGCGTCGATCCGCGGCTTTCTGGTCGAGCTGCCCTCGGCCGGCGCCCGCATGGAGAGCATTCCGGGCCGCATGAGCCTGCGTGCCAGCCTCTCCGGTCAGCTGCAACTCGACGGCGTGCGCGTACCGGCCGGTGCGATGCTGCCCGGCGTCCGGGGGCTCAAGGGGCCGCTGAGCTGTCTCAATCAGGCGCGCTACGGCATCGCGTTCGGGGTCACCGGCGCGCACGCCGCCTGTCTTCAGTCGGCCCGTGACTACACGCTGGCCCGCAGCCAGTTCGGCCGGCCGCTCGCGTCGCGTCAGCTGGTGCAGGCGCGGCTCGCGGAGCTCTACGCCTCGCTGGGGCAGGCGCAGTTGTTGGCGATGCGGCTGGGGCGGCTCAAGGAGGCAGGCAAACTCACGCCGGTGCAGGTATCGCTGGGCAAGCGCAACAACGTGGCGTCGGCGCTGGAGGCGGCCCGGACGGCGCGCGAGCTGCTGGGCGGCAACGGCATCCTGCTGGAGCACGCGCCGGTGCGCCATCTCCTCAATCTCGAGACGGTGCGCACCTATGAGGGGACGCATGACGTCCACACGCTGGTGCTGGGGCGTCATGTGACGGGACTCGACGCCTTTTCGTGACAACGACCGAGATGACGCTGGTGTTGTTGACGTCGGCGTTGTTGATGTGAATGTCGTGGACGTCGATGTTGAGTCGCCGCGAGAGCCTTCGTGCGGCAGCTCAGTGCGCCGCCTCTCCCGCCGCCTCCTCGGCGACGGCGGCGGCCTCCCCCTCGGCGGCCGCGCTGGCGAGCGCCGGCTGCCACTCGGCGGCCAGCGCACGAGCCTCGGTCGCCTGCGAGGACGGCACCACCAGCATCCACGCGGCCGGCGCCCCTCCGGCGATCGAGCCCATGACACCGCCGCGCGTGGAGACGAGCGACACCTCGAACCCCTCATCCTGCAGGCCGAGCGCCACCTCGGTGGCCGAGAACCGATCGTCGAACATCGCCACCGACTCGAGCGACGCGAAGTCGACCGGCCGTCGTCCCTGACGCGCCAGTTCGGCGTCGTACGCATCACTCGCGAGCAGCTTGACGCCGTCATCCGGGCAGCTCTGCAGGTGATCCTCGAACTCTGCGTCGCAGGCGGGGCAGTAACGCATCGCAGCCTCCGGAAAAACGGTGCCTCGACGGTACCATGCGCATCGCGTTTGTCACCCGCCTTCTGCGGTGCGAGGCGCTTGGCGCGAGCGTCCTCCGCGCGGCGCCGGACGTCGATGTCCGACCCTCGTTGCATGATCCCCCGATGCCGTCGCCGCGACACGAGACGATGACGCAAGTGGTGCTCCGCCAGCCGGACGGTCTGCCGTCACGTGCCCTCGCGCAGCTGCTGGAGCCGCAGCAGCTCAGGCTGCTGACGGTGACCGACCCGGTGCTGCGGCCGGCGGCGCTGCCCGAGTCGCGGCCCGATGGTCTGTGGGCGACGGACGAGGGCGACAGGCCCGTCCGCGTGCTGGTCGAGGTGCAGCTGCGGGCCGACGAAGACAAGGCGCGCAACTGGCCCTGGTACCTCGCGCTGGCGGAGCGGGTCTCCGGCGCCCTCGCTGTGATGCTGATCGTCGCGCTCGACCGCTCGACCGCCGTCTGGGCACGGCGGCTCGTCGCCGACGACCCGCGTCTCGCCGCATGTGCCGTCGTGATCGGGCCGGAGGACGTGGCTCGGTTCGACGCCCTGCCGAGCGATCAGCGCACCATCGAGGCGGCGCTCTGGTCGACGGCGATGCATGTCCGGGACGCGCGCGACCTGCCGTTGCTCGCCGCGCTGACCGACCCCGCGCTGCCCTGGCAGGGCGATTTTCGCCAATGGACCGATTATGTTGGAGCGGTGATGCGGCTTCTTCCTTCCGCAGTCGAGGAGAAGCTGAAGGGAGTACCCATGGGACACGCAGCGACGGACACGAGTGGGGTGGAGGATATCGTGGCGCTCTTTCGCCGTGTCTACGGCGAGCTGGAGCGTCGAGCCGGTCGCGAGGAGGGGCGTGAAGAGGGGCGCGAAGAGGGGCGTGAAGAGGGGCGCGAAGAGGGGCGCGTCGCGTCGGCACGTCGCTTTCTGCTCAAGCTCCTGCAGGGCCGCGGCGCCGCCTTGACCTCCGATCAGGCCGCCCGGCTGGAGCAGTGCCAAGACGCCGAGCGGCTTGAGGGCTGGTGCGATCGCCTGATTGCAGGCGAGACGTGGGAACGGTGCCTCGCCGACAGTGGGGCGGATCGGGGCTGAGCTCGCGCCGTACGTATGCCCGGGCGATCGGAGTGGCGGCTTGATGTCGCCCGTCGCGTGTCGCAAGCGCTGCTGGCCTCAGACCGCAGTGGATCGGTAACGCCAATGAGCCGCCTGCAGCATCTTCTGACCTCCCCAGCCGAGGAGATGCGGAGGGGAGTACCCATGGCACACGCAGCGACGGACACGAATGGGGTGGAGGATATCGTGGCCTTTTTTCGCCGTGTCTACGGCGAGTCGGAGCGTCGCGCCGGTCGCGAGGAGGGGTTCGAGGAGGGCCGCCGCCAGGGGCGCGTTGCGTCGGCACGTCGCTTCCTGCTCAAGCTCCTGCAGGGCCGCGGCATCGCCCTGACCTCCGAGCAGGCCGCCCGACTGGAGCAGTGCGACGACGCCGAGCGGCTCGAGGGCTGGTGCGATCGCCTGATGGCTGGCGAGACGTGGGAAGGGTGTCTCGCTGACAGCGGGGCGGAGCGGGGCTGAGCTCGTGCCGTCCGTCTGTCCGGGCGATCGGAGTGGCGGCTTGAGGTCGACCGTCGGCTGTCGTAAGAGCCGGTGATCTGAGCCCCTTGCCGATCGGTAACGCCGTTGACCCGTCCACGCCCGCCGCAGCAGCTTGCGCTCCCGTTCGACGACCTCTCCCCGGGGCCGCCGGCGGCTGCCACGCCCGAGATCGAGGCGGCGGCGCGCGCGCTCATCCACGCCGGGACGTTGCCCGTTCGCGCCGAGGCGTCGCCGCGTGTGGTGGTCGAGACGGAGGTCGCGGCCGAGGCGGCCGAGGCGG